>ULVL01074684.1_pt1 | contig 11994 bp, 7 predicted proteins | sample 1959381 | NCBI WGS metagenome assembly ULVL01 (sample SAMEA4835785, study PRJEB28245) | human gut metagenome | biome: gut microbiome; material: fecal sample | place: Denmark | collected 2008
GAGGGAATCCACGGGCTTTGTTGCGCTTTTTTTACAGCGCCTTGATTTTTTATAAGTATTTTGGTAAGACCGACAAATGACGGGCTGTCGTATTTCTGCAAAGCAGAAATTGTGCCACTCCCCTACATATTTTTTTGAACGTACTATCTATATGTAGGGGCGATCTGAGGTTGCCCGCATGATACAAACATTTGCAAAATCATGTTCAATCAGGTCTTAACGCCTGAGAACTGCGTCTGATAAAGTCTGTAGTAACAGCCCTTGGCGGCGATAAGCTCCTCATGGCTACCCTGCTCTGCAACACGTCCTCCGTCGATAACGACTATCTTATCGGCATCACGGATAGTGGAAAGTCGGTGAGCAATGATAAGGGACGTTCTGTTTTTCATAAGAGCCACCATTGCGGACTGAATGTGCATCTCAGTTCTGGTATCAACCGAGGAAGTGGCTTCGTCAAGAATAAGTATCTTCGGGTCGGCAAGCACTGCTCTTGCTATGGAGAGAAGCTGACGCTGACCTTGTGAAAGGTTTGAGCCGCCCTCGGCAAGCACTGTGTCGTAACCCTCGGAAAGTCTTTCTATGAACTCGTCTGCGTTCGCAAACTTTGCCGCCGCCTTTATTTCATCAAGGGTAGCATTTTCTCTGCCGTAGCGGATATTCTCCTCTATGGTGTCCTTAAAAAGCACTGTATCCTGCAAAACTATGGCTATGGAACGTCTGAGCTTGTCTTTCGGGATATCGTAAATGCTCTGACCGTCTATGGTTATCTCACCGCTGTCAACGGGATAAAATCTTGTGAGAAGATTTACTATGGTGGTCTTGCCTGAGCCTGTTGCACCGACTATGGCTATTTTCTGACCTGCTTTTACTTCAAGATCGAGGTCTTTTAGCACCTGCTTTTCAGGAACATACGAGAAGTCGATATGCTTGAAGTCGATATCGCCTTTGACGTTTTCCACTTCAAAGTCAGCCTTGCCCTCGTCATTTTCCTTATCAGCGTCCATGACCTCAAAGATACGCTCTGCGCCTGCTATTGCGGTCTGGATATTTGCAAACTGGTTTGCAATCTCATTGATAGGACGTGAGAACTGTTTTGAATAGAGTATAAAAGCCTGAATAGTTCCCACTGTTATAAAGCCTTTTATTGCGAACCAGCCGCCAAAGGCTGCGATAAGGATAAAGCCGAAATTGGATATTAAGTTCATGCAAGGGCCCATTACACCACCGAATATCTGAGCTTTTATGCCGCATTTTTTCAGATTGTTGCTCATTTTCTCGAACTTGTCAACAGCGTCCTGCTCCTTGCCGTAGGAAACGACCGTTCTATAGCCAACGACCATTTCTTCCACTTCACCGTTTATCTCGCCAAGAAGCACCTGCTGTTTGATGAAGTATTTCTTCATATACTTTGTGAGTACGCCTGAAACGAATATGGTAAGGAACACTGTAGACAGTGAGATAAGGGTAAGAAGCGGTGAATACAGAAGCATTATGACAACTGTTCCCACTATGGTCAGCACGCCTGAGATGAGCGAGCCTATAGACTGAGAGATAGTTGTGGAGATATTCTCGACGTCGTTTGTCATACGGCTCATTATATCGCCATGGCTGTGGGTATCGAGATATTTTATAGGAAGTCTTACAAGGCTTGAGAACAAGTCTTTACGCATGGTCTTTACTGTATACTGTGAAAGCTTTGCGGAGAATATTCCCTGCATATAGGTGAAAACAGAGGACAGGAGATAAACTGCACCAAGACCTATGAGCGTTTTGCCCAATGCACCGAAGTCAATGCTTGTTTTCTTTTTGGTGAGAGTGATGCAGTCGATAGCTATCTGCTGGATAGACGGTGCGGCAAGATTGAGCAGAGTTATGATGAGCATTACACCGATAAGAGCGAAAAACAGATATCTGTTTCTGCCTATGTAGCCTATGAGCTTTTTAAGGGTGTTCTTTGCGTCCTTAGGCTTTTCCATTGTGAGCCTTGCACCGTGCGGTCCGCCCGGTTTTCTTCCGCCGGGTCCCATTGGAGGCATTGGAGGCATTACACTTCACCTCCTGACGTTTTTACCTGTGAGGCGTAGATATCCTGATATACCTCGCAGGTCTTTAGCAGATTTTCATGAGTATCGCAGGCACAAAGCTTGCCGTGGTCAAGGACGGCTATCCTATCGCATGATTTTACGCTCTGGATACGCTGTGCAATTATGATAAGGGTAGTGCCGTTCATTTTGCGGTCTATCTCCGCACGGAGCTTTGCTTCTGTGCCAAGGTCGAGGGCGGAGGTGGAATCATCAAGAATGAGGATCTCAGGTTTTTTAAGCACCGCTCTTGAGATAGAAAGCCTTTGCTTCTGACCGCCTGACAGTGAAGCTCCCTTTTCGGCTATAATACCCTCATAGCCTGCAGGTATCTTCTGAATGAACTCGTCAGCCTGAGCTGCCTGTGCGGCGGAGATGACCTCCTCATGGGTAGCGTTTTTGTCGCCCCACTTTATGTTGTCCTCAACTGTGCCTGAGAAAAGCTCGCTTTTTTGCAGGACTATGCCAACTTTCTTTCTAAGCTCGTCAAGCTTGCAGTCCTTGACGTTTACGCCGTCAACAAGGACTTCCCCTGCTATGCAATCATAAAATCTTGGGATAAGGTTCACAAGGGAGGATTTTCCCGAACCAGTTGCACCTAGTATGGCGACGCTCTCGCCTGACTTTATATCAAGGGTAAGGTCTGAGATAACAGGTCTGCCCTTTGTTTCAGGATAGGAGAATGAAACGTTTTTAAAGCTCACTGTGCCGCCTGTTTTATCTGAAAGTGAAACGCTGCCGCTTTTTATAACTGGGTCAGTTTCGAGGACTTCTCTCAATCTGTTTGCAGATGCGGAAGCCTTTGCGAGGGTCTGGAACATCATAGACATCATCATTACGCCATGCAAGACCTGAGTAAGATATGTGATAGCCGCCATGACCTCGCCGACCTTCATAGCCTGCGCCTGCACCTGCCAGCCGCCTATAACTATAACGGCAATAACAGACAGATTGAGTATTATCATAAGAAGCGGCTGAAGGATAGCCATAAGGGTCTGAACACGGAGGTTTGATTCCATAAGGCTTATATTTGCATCGTCAAAACGCTTTTCTTCTGTATCCTCTCTCACATAGGCTTTTACTACTCTTGCGCCTGTGACGTTCTCCTGAACCACAGAGTTTACGCTGTCAAGACGTTTTGCAACGATAGAATAGTATGGGTTTGCCTTTTTGAGAATTATTATCATCATGATTATCTCGATAGGCAAGGCACATAGGATTATTATTCCAAAGCGAACGTTTAGAGTAAGCATCATGATTATTCCGCCAAAGAACAGCAGGCTGTCACGCACCAACATTCTCAACATGAAGTCTACCATTTGCTGGATAGCGGTTATATCCGCTGTAAGACGTGTTACCAGCGAGCCTGTGGTGAACTTGTCGGTCTGTTCAAATGAAAGACCCATGACACGCTTAAAAACGTCCACACGCAGATCTCTTGAAAAGCTTTGGGAAGCTATCCCACCGAATGCAGAAGCCGCAATTCCGCAAGCTCCGCCGCCTATAAGAACAAGGAGCATGAGAAGTCCCGTTCTTATGATAAGGTTCATATCCTGACCCAGCACGCCATCGTCAACTATTTTTGACATAAGCTTTGGCTGAAGCAGGTCGCCCAGCACTTCTCCCACCATGGATAGAGGTGTCAGCACCGCAAACAGTGCATAGGGCTTCAAGTATTTGCTTAGTTTTACTTTCAAAGCAGTTCCTCCTAAAATTTTATTTCAGGCTACTTATACGCAGGGGAACATTGACGGAAGATAGCAAATGCAGAGCAGTGGGCTGTCAAGGACGCCAGCCACTACAAAATGTGTGATATAACTTTTTTATGTAGTGGCGAACAGCGTTCGCACGCATTGCTTTTGTTTTGCTAATGATCGCATCGACTTTTCACTGCTGGTGACAAGGCAGAGCCTTTGAAATCACAGCCCTAATTGTGCATTATCTCAAGCTCCCCGGACAGCTCCTGCGCTGTCATTTTTCTGCTGAGGGAGGCTTTGTCTATCATTATGGTAACAGGCTCTTTTCCGTGGATATCGAACCAGTTGTCAGAGAAAACGCAATCTGCGGTTTTCAGGCTGAGGCAAACGCTTTTTGCGTAATTCTCAGCACAGAATGTCAGGGCGAATTTATCCTCGCTTTCTGATATGCCGTAGGTTATGGCAGGCTCTAAGAATGTAAATTCTTTCGGGCGCACAAAGAGCGTTGTGCCGAAGCTCAACACCTTACCGTTCTCCATAATGGAATATTCGAGGTATTTTTCACGAGGGTCGGTGCGGCTGACAAACTCCTGTGAAAGGTCTATGTCGAGGACGTTTTGTGCGGTGAGAGCCGGAACGTTCACGGACTTTTCGCCGCATTGCAAAATTTCTGCTTTATTGTTTCTAAGCTTCCATTTTACCACGCCCTCAAAGGCTGTCATGCGTTCGTTGGATATGTTAAGGACAGGCTTTTTTCTATGGGTATCGTCGCAGGAGATAAGGCATGGAGCGTAAAAACGCTTTGCATAATAATGCAGACCTTTCCACCTGCCGAAATAGTCGATACTTGACCATGAGATAACAGGGTTTGAATCGTTCACCTGCCAATAGGCAGAACCCATACATCTGCCCCTTGCTCTTCTCATATGCTCAACATTTGAGCGTATGCAATCCGCCTGAACGAGCTGTGAGGAATAGATGAGCTGTTTGAAATCATATGGATATCTTACCATTTGAGCGAGATAGTACATTATCTTCTCGTTGCCCTGGACGCACTTCTGATGCGCCGCCATAACTGGTGAGCAAAGGTCAAAGTCGCCCTTGGTTTCATCAGCAAAGGCACGGCAGGTCTTTATATCAGGCAGGCTTTCAAAGCCATACTCCGAACAGAAGCGGTAATAGAACTCTCTGAACGCTTCGATTGGCTTGAAGTTATGCCAAACGTCCCAATAGTGCATATCTCCTGCATGGTTTGAGGAAGCGTCCTTGAAGCCTCCCCCTGATGAAGGTGATGACGGCCAATAGAAGGTGTTTTCGCAGGGGTCATAGGCTTTAAGCACCTGTGGGATAATATCCTCAAAAATGATAAGATAATCACGCTTTGCCTCCTCGTCCTCAGGGAGACCCCAATATTCCCATGCGGATTCTATCTCGTTGTTGCCGCACCACAGACCAAGAGAGGGGTGGTTTCTCAGGCGGATAACGTTGTCACGAACTTCCCCACGGACAGTTTCTTCAAACTCCTCTGTGAGCAGATATGCAGAGCAGGCGAACATAAAGTCCTGCCATACTATGATACCATTCTCGTCGCAGTAGTCATAGAAATACTCGTCAGGATAATAACCGCCGCCCCACACTCTTATAAAGTTATAGTTTGCGGCCTTGCAATCTGCAAGGAGCTTTCTTGTTTTCTCCTCGTTACAGCGTGTGACTATCTGGTCTTCGGGGATATAGTTTGCGCCCATGGCAAATATCTTCACGCCGTTGTTTATAAAGCAGAACTCCTCGCCCCACTGATCTTTTTCACGGCTGACAGTTAAAGTTCTAAGACCTATGCGCTGTGTATTTTTATCTGTGCAAGCGGCATTTTCATCATACAAAGTCACGGCACAGCTATAGAGTGGCTGTTCGCCATAGCCGTTCACCCACCAAAGCTGAGGGTCGTTTATCACAAGCTCTGTTTCATAATATTCTGCATTTTCCTCTAGGCTTATGTCGGCTTTTGCGGCGATATTGCCCTGCGGGTCGGATATTTCCACCATAGCTTTTTTACAGCCGTGGTTTTCTATATGCAAAAGGGCTTTCAAGGTCACTTTGTTATCGGTGTGCTTTTGGCTGTAGTAAACGTCAAGTATACGTCCGTCCTGTGGGATAACAAGAGATACCGAACGCCATATTCCCATGTCAGGGAGCATTGGACCCCAATCCCAGCCGAACATACAATGGGCTTTTCTTATATGTGTATAGCCTGTCATGGTGGAGTCAACGCCCCAAAGGTGACGTTTTTCGTCCATTTCTTTTATGTATCTGTTTGGCGAGGTTATTTTCACTGTGAGAATGTTGTCCCCCTCTTTGATAATACCATGGACAGGAAACTCCCATACTCTGTGCATATTGTTCACTCTGCCAAGGTGAATGCCGTTGAGATAGACGTTTGCTATGGTATCAATGCCGTCAAAGTGCAGGACAGTATTCTCGCACTCCACTGCGGCCTTGTCTGCGGTGAATGTAGTTTCAAAATCGTAATCATCGTCGCATATCTGTGTGGAGATATACTCGTTCTCACGATAATATGGGTCGGGTATCTTTTTATAGTCAAGCAGGGTCTTATATACAGAGCATGGAACTTTGCAACCAAAGCTCTCCTGCGAGCCTGCTTTTTTCATTTTCCAGTTATGATTAAGGCTTAGTGTTATACTCATTATTTTTCTCCTTATTTATCATGGACGCAGAAAAGGTTTGTTTCCCATGCGGGGTAATATCTTTCCTGACGGATATAGAATTTGTATCCTTTGCAAAGACTGTTTATATACAGAGGCAGGGTGATGTAATCATATGGTCTGTGATACAACGCACAGCATATTTTTGGGGCATAGCGTGAAATGGTATATTCACTGCCTTTGAGAGCTTCTAGGTCTGCTCCCTCAACATCATATTTTATATAGGTGCATTTTTTGCCTGCAAGGACGCTGTCCAGACTTCTTGCACGAACCTTTTTTCCTGCGGCATCTACTCTGCCCTGTCTGCCTGCGCCACCTGCGAAATAAAGCTCGGTATCAATGCTCCATGCGGCGACATTGTAAAGGCTTATATTGTCGTTGGCTTTTAGATTTTTCAGGCATTTCTGAAAGTTTTTTCTCTCAGGTTCGAGGGCATATATTCTCTCATACTTTCCTCCTGTGCGTGAGATAAGCTCTGCGGCAGTGTCACCTGTGTATGCTCCCAAGTCGCAGTATATCTCGTTTTCTCCAAGGGGAAGTATCTCGGTTATCTTGTCCTTATCCGTAAATATCTCACGGAGATAAGAAAGCTTTCCTGTTATCTTGAACGCTGTCAGCTTTTCAAAGGTAAGCTTTGAAATATCGTCATCAAAAAGGCGGTAAGCTTTTTCAGCCTGAGAATACATTGAGAGAAGCTTTTTCTTGCTGAAATTTTCATCGCCTGCAACGCACATTTCCGGCACTATGACCTCGCAGCTTTTTTCAATATTGTCGATACGCTCCATTATCTCAGGCAGGCTCGTGCCAAAGCCAAGCACAACTGTGATATCCCCAAACTGCGCTTGCACCTGAGAGAAAGTCTGCACCTTAAACCCTCTGAAGCTTTGTCCACGGACAAAATCGTCGCTTGCAAAAACACCTGTGCATTTTATGCCAAGTCTATCAAATTCATCAAGAAGCTTTTCCGCTCCATCGCCCATGCCGTATATGAATATCGGCTTTTCGCAGGTCTTGAGCCTGTCCCACGAGCTTTCAAGGGACTGAAAATATTCTTTTGAAAACATTCACAATTTCCTTTCCAAAAAAGGCTCTCACAGAAAGATCTGCGAAAGCCCCTTATTCTTATAGAACTTTATATGATATCGTCATTGATATCAAAATCATCATGATCATGGCAATGACCGCCGTCACCGCCGACCATATCTCTGCCCCTTACACGGTATCTATCACGATTTATATTGATATACTTATCAAGCTGTGCAAGCACATCTCTTGGTGCTTTTATGGACTTGACTTCCTTAACAGGCGTATCAACGTCTTTGACATTCATTACTATTGTGCCACAGCCGAACATTCTTTGTCCGAACGGCAGGACAAGCTTTTTGTCGATGACCCTATAAAGGTCAAGCTCGTCTTCCTCTATGCTGAGAAAACCCTTGCGTGTTATAAACTTATCTTCTGTGAGAAAATATCTTGTAAATGATATAGGCAGACCAAAAATCGTTCTTTTCTTATCTGTCCAAATGTAATTGATAACGTCTTTTTTCATAAAACGACGTCGCCTCCCTCAACATGATCTATAATTTTTTACAAAGACATCATTGCAAACCGGTGGCACAAAAAAGCTGCTGACCATGTTTTTTGCAATGATCCTCCCGTATATTTTACCACGCAATAAAGCTTTTGTCAAGAAATTATCCTTTGTAAAAGCTATGTAAAAATACCGCTCATTTATATATTTCTATATCATTTCGCAAATATTAATAAATGTAAAATCACACATTTATATTAACATTTTATTAATCATATAGCAATCTTTGCTGGTGTTTTCGACTTTTTTCTACATAAAATAAGCTTTTATAACAATGTAAAGTTGATGTAAAATATAGCAAATCGTCAATTTATTCATATAATGTATTGATTTAAACGACACAAAAGCATATTTTCTCTGTGTAAATTACAATATTTGCACAATTATCTCATTCGAAATTTGGTCATAACCGACATTTGTTTATTTACTATGTATAGATTGTTGCGTGTTTCTTAAAACACAGTACAAAAAGCAAGAAAATTAAGTAAAAAACTTGAAATTATATTGTAAAGATGTTATACTTGCAAGTGTAGTATAAAGTTAAAAAAATAAAAAATCGGAGGAAGATTTAAAATGTGTAAAAAAGACGTGATCAAAATCCTTGTCGGAAGCCTCAATCAGGCCGGCATGAAGGTGGCAGACTATCTGAAAAAACAGGGGTACAATGTTGCGCAGTCAGACTACAATCCACTGGAGATACAGCTTGAGGTGCTTAAAAGCAAACCTGATTTTCTGATAATTTCAGAAATAACTGAATTTCCATACGAGCTATGCAAAAATCTCAAAGGGGCTTGTCCTAAGCTGAAAATAATCATGCTTTCCGACAGAAAAACCAACAATGGACTTGCAAAATACGCAGACATGATAATAAAAAGTCCTCTAAGCTGTGCGGATATCAAAAACGCACTCAGAGCGCTTCAGTGTCCTGACGATTCTGCAGATCTGAACATCACAATAACGCGAAGCTCTGACGAGGGGTACACCAATGGCGACATACAATCTGCTATATCCACCGTAATGAAGCGGTTGTGCATAACGCCAAATTATAACGGCTATGGCTACATCAAAGAGGCAATAAAAATGGCTCTTACGACAGACAAAGCCAACAGACGTGTTACAAAGGTCATTTATCCAGAGATAGCGGCGGCACATGGAGTAACCACAGTAAGCGTTGAAAGAAACATGCGCACCGCCATAAGGATCGGTTGGGAAAAGGCTCACGACAAAGACAAAGCCGAGATATTCGGTAATTTCGCCATAAGACCTGACCACTACCCCACGAACAGCGAATTTATTTTCGTTGCCGCCGAATACATAAACAGCAAATATCCAGCGGAAAAGGCATTATCAGCCACCGCTGAACATACTAACGAAAGTAATTTATTTATCTGACAAGAAGAAAGCCGTTATGCCCACAGGCACAGCGGCTTTTTTCTATATAAACGAAACGTCCTGCAGTAAATGACAACGGGCTGCCCTGCGGACGCAGATCTTCGGCTGCGTCACCCACTGCCATACGATCACTGCAGACGCTCCGTTATCTCATTTTATGCCGACATGGTTTTTATGACACAAAAAAAGCGTACCGAAAAATCGGTACGCTCAGTGTTTAAGTAAAAGCCGCCTTGCCGTCGCACAGCCGATAAACCCGCTATAAAAGCAGGGTGGGTAAAACAGCCTGAAAGCTTCACGCTCCCTTCGTCCGTTTCCGAAACGGCAAATGCGGTTTCGTTCGGGAGGTCTGCAATCCATTTCCAGAGTCTGAATCCCTTTTTAGAAGTGTTGGATTTATAATAACTGTGCTTGTTCGCACAAGGCAGGAAACTTTTTCTGTTATTTAGTATATCACAACATATCCATAATATCAATAGGTAATTTCAGCAAATCAAAGTACATAAAATTGTACATTTTACATATTGACAAGCCTATATGCTGAGATATTTTTCTTATGACAGGTGATCGTGATCGTGACAACCGCAGCCACAGCCGCAATCATCGTCTTCGTCCTCATCGTCAAACTCGAACATTTCATCGATACGCTCCATGAACATCTGACCGATCTTCTCATACTCGTCATCATCTTCGATAGATGCTAGTATCTCGTCATTGTTCTCGTCATACTCAGCCTTGAGTATCACAACGTCGCCTGAATCTTCAAGGGCTTCGTCACCGTTCTCATAATAAGGAGTGAGAGCATAATACTTCTCGTCACCATATTCCATTGCGTCCAACAGCTCAAAAGTCTGCTTATTACCATTTTCGTCCTCCAGCTCGTAGAGGTCCGGCAGAAACTCGTTATCCATAATTATCCTCCTAACATGATCTTGTGCGGTATATCGGCACTTTCTGAGTGGGATATATCGAAAAAATCAGAACAGAAAGACTGTTTCTGACCACCGCAACACTTTAATTATACTACACTGCAAAATCAAAGTCAAGCGCATTTTGTAAAAGTAATATTAAATATAAAAATCACAAAAAAGTTGAGAAAAACTATTGACAAGTAACAAAAGATGTGGTATAGTATAGTCAAGGAAAAACAAAGAGCCAAACAAAAGCAGACAACAGGGTTCGCTGAAACGGTCAACGGTCTGACGATACAGTAACGATTTCAGAGGGCACGGCAAAGCGAAGTAAGGCGAGAGGTTTTCCTTATATATCACAGGCAGATCGGTGGACACAGCATATACCCGACACTAGGTACACTACAGTTCAGCAGGCGGGCAGGCTCATCGGATACCTAATAAGATATGAAAGGAGCGAGTCCAATGGACGCATCAGAGATCCAGGAGAGTATCCATAGGCTCGGCAATTTCTTAAAGTAAAAAAGGATCAAGACTCAGACGAATGAGCTGACAGGAATCCAGACATATATGATTTACACAGGAAGAAATTGCAGAGTCTCATGGATTAATCACAGCACAGAGTTACTGCAATTTAAGGATACTCTCAAATTTACAATTGAATATTTTGCAACTTTTATATAAGGAGTGATCGACATGATCGGTTACAGAAGGTTTGCAAATAAAATTTAGACAGGAGTGTTTCCAATGCACAATTTCAGCTTTTCAGAGGTAAAGAAATAAACTGAAAGAGTGATTCCAATGTAAAATTTAGCTTCTGAACATAAAAAGCTCACAGAGCTATAAAAATCAAATAAATTTCGAGGAGTGGTGCATATGAAAATGCACAAAAGGAACTTGAACATGAAATAGAATGGAGTGAGTCCGCCAAGAAATTTACGAGCTTAATGCTCTTACTGATTTGATTTACTGACTAAGATTTTTCTAAAGATCATATAAAATACTGAAGGAGTGGTGCGTTATGAAAATGCACTCAAGGCTTTTGAACATCTGATATTTGGAGGTGAATCCGCCAGTTACTTCAGCAAGGCTTATCTGATATGATGAGCATAGGATCTTGAAATTATGCGAAAGGCGATAGTTCCAATGGAAATGTAATAAGTTTCATTGACAATAAATTTTCACGAAAGGTGTTAAGTCCGATGGCACGTTAAGTTTTATCCACTGAGGCATAACTTAATATTTTGAAAGGAAATAAATCCAATGGAAAGGTAATTTGCACTTAGAGATTATTTTTACCGAAAGGAAATAGATCCAATGGAATAGCTTATATTATGCGGACAGAATTTTACTGAAAGGCGTGAGTCCAAAGTACAATTTAGCATGAGTTTACGACTAGAATTTTCAGAAGGGCGTAATACCAATGGCATAATCAATATGAACGTACATACTTAACTATGTGGTGTATTCAGATATCACATAGTTAAGTTTTTTTGTAAGGGGTGGGACGTCGGAGACGCCGTCCCCTACAATATTCAAAAAAACAAGAAAGCACCCTGCGGTGATATAATCCCCTTAGAGTAGACACATGAAATAATAAAA
>ULVL01028644.1_pt1 | contig 11969 bp, 10 predicted proteins | sample 1959381 | NCBI WGS metagenome assembly ULVL01 (sample SAMEA4835785, study PRJEB28245) | human gut metagenome | biome: gut microbiome; material: fecal sample | place: Denmark | collected 2008
TTTCCGGTTTCGGGCAAGCGACATTCTCTTGCTGCGCGCTACCTCGTATAGTCGTTTAGCAGCTGTTCAATCTGCAGATTCACGCTTTCCGGCATGCCTGCCGTATCTTTTTCCAAAAGCTTTACATAAAAATTCAGCTTCTGGCAGGCTGCCTTTTTGCCCTCAGCAGCTTTCATGCGAACCTTTACACGGCGTTGTTCCATCAGCGGGATGACAACATAGTACATGCAATCGTCCCGAAACGAAAGGTAGCCCAGTTCTTCGCCCTGGCTGTTTTTTACATAAAGGCGGTGTTTGGTCAGGCGCTTCGGGGAGATCACTTCGCCCTCGGCTGCCTGGATGTTTCCGGTCAGCTCCAGCATCGCCGGAATCAGAAAAATCCGGTTTCCTTCTGCGTCCGCTTTCTGCTCCTGTCCAAGCTCTTTTAACAGCGCAGTGCTGTTCAGAAACTGCTGTGCCAATAAATAAACCAGAGCCGCCAGCGTCTGTATGCGGAGCCGCTCACTTTTATATATCTGTTTTTTGCGCTCTACTTCTTCCAAAATCTGCGATGCACAGGCGAAAATGCTTTTCTGGAACAGGGAAAAATCCTCTTCTGTCTTCCAGATATATTTTCCTGCTGCGATTTTAAAATACCCGATTTTCTCGCCTTCACTGTCCTCCGCATAGGAATAAATTTCCCGTTCGCGCCACGCCCGCAGGTTGACTGGTGCATCCCAGACCTGTGTTTTTGACGCACGGGATTTCACCTGATACGACTTTTTAGACACATGTTCATCATACCAGCCGTTCTTTTTCAAATACGCATACGCATAATTTAACTGCTGCGCACTGTATTCCGTCTCTTCCTCCGGCTGGACGTCCGGATGTGCGCTTAGTATCCTTTGCCGATATTTTTTCTTGATCAGGCGCTCAACTGCCTGTCGGTTAAAATTCTGAAACGCATTGTCAAAGCTTTGGGACGTTTCCGTACTCGCTCCTGCTGCTTCTGTACCTTCCGGCACTGCCCCGGCCGCCTCGATTTCTTCCTCCGTGATTCCAAGGATTTTATATGCTTCCTGTTGTGTCATGTCAAAAATTCCTGTTCCAAAATTGATTTCCCGCTGCCGTACAGCCAAAAAATATGATTTCGGCGCTGCGCAAAACTCCGCCAATCGCTGCCGAAAATACGATTCCCGACGACGAGTCTGCGCCAGATCTGCGCCAACCCGTCTCTTTACGATTATGCACCGTTTTTATCTTTTACACAACAGGAAATAAAAAACCGACAGGTGCCCAATCAGCCCTGCCGGTTTCCATTTTTCCTTTTTTCTGTTTTGCACCGTCCCGGCAGAAGCCAAACTCAGTCTCCTGCCTGGATACGATTTTTACCTTTTACATGCAGCCTCAAATGCTATACCATTTGATCTCATTAGCTTCCAGCTTCAGGAAAAAGCTGCTGCCGTCGCCGCAGTATACAGTCGTTTCCTGCGGTTCGTAAGTATTGTTTACCACACAGTATTTTCCGTTTTCCACATATGCATGCACTTCTACGTTGAAGTTTTCACTGTACCAGCAATGCAGGATGTCCTCACCGTGGGCACTCCACAGAATACTGCGGTACAAAATCCGGCTGTTTTCAAAGCTGTAGGGCAGACCGCTGATATAAACGCTGCGCCCTTTTCCAAACTCATTGACAGCCATCTGCACCTCCCGGTCGCGCTGCACCAGAATCTCAGTGTCGGCATAGGCGTACATGTTTTTCTTGCCTTCGCCAAAATCCACCGGCTTTGTGATATCCTGCAGGATAAAATGTTCCGGATGCTCTTCCCAGTTGTACTTGTCATAGTTTAAGGTAAATCCGGTTTCTTTTTCCACACCGATCAGGTCAGCGAGCTGCAGATAATGTCCCTGATATGCATGTCCGGAGGGTTCTCCGACTCCGATAAAGCCTCCACCCTCGTATACGAACTTCCGGATTGCCGCCGCTACCGCAGGATTTTCCCACGCTGCTCCGCCGGTATGCGCTGTATCCCCGTCACCTACATTGATGATGACATCGATTTCCTTTAACAGGCTCGGATCGGCTAAAATATCGTCAAACGAAAGGAACGATACCTCAAAGGGTGCACCGCTGAGTGCTTCAATAATACCGGCATAGCTGTAATTTTGCTTCTGATACAGTGCATGATGCACCATATGACAGCCCCAGCTCCTGATTTTTCCCCAGCTGTTTAACACTGCAACCTTTTTGACGCAGTACGGCGTCGTCTGGCGAATATTCTCATACAGCTCCCGAAACTCGTTGCAGACGCTTTCCACATAATCCAGAAACTCCGGGAAATCCAGCGTGAGCTTTAAATAACCGCCATACCCGATCCGGTCAATGGGCTTTCTCAAGATCGCACGACGCGCCGTGATCCAGTTTTCCTTTGCTTCCTTTACCGGGTCGCCGCCCTCATGGAAGGTATCCGGAAAGAAATACGGTAAAAATCTTCCCTCTGTATACTTTACGCCCTCAATATCAGAAATCAGGCGCAGCGTGCTTCCGTTTCCGACGCTTCCTACTACCGCATCCAGACCGATCGTTGCAAATTCCTTCATAAAGGGCTCTGTTCCGATCCAGTGGTCGCCTAAAAACATCATCGCTTCCTTGCCGTATTCGTGGGTGATATCCACCATTTCCTTTGCAAGCTTTGCGACTTCCCGACGCTGAAATGCCTGAAAATCCAGAAATTCCTTCGAAGGCACGCGATACTGGTTGTTGTAATAGCCCTGATCGATAATAAATTCCGGGCGGAACCGATAGCCAACCTCTTTTTCAAACTGCTCTAAAATATACGGGCTGACAGACGCGGAATACCCGTACCAGTCCACATATTTTTCGCGTTTTAATTCGTCAAACAACAGCGTAAACTGGTGGAAAAACGTCGTATAGCGGATGACATTCACATACGGATGCTCTTCACAGTATTTTTTCAGCCGCTCCATCGAATATTTGTGGGTTTTGGGCTGCCGGACATCAAAGGTAATCTGATGTTCAAAATTCTTCCACTCATTCGTCACGGCATTGTACATATGCACCGGGTCCCAGATGATATAGGCTAAAAAGCTGACGGTATATTCATGGAACAGCTCTGCGTCATGAATGATCACATTTCCGCTTTCTTCCTCGTATTCCCACTGCGTGCAATCCACAACAGCTCCGGTCGAGCGGTCGATTACCTCCCACCAGCGCCGAATATCATCCCGTGTATTGACCTCCATCAACTCTTTGGAAATGCCTTTCATCAGCGGAATTTTCAGCGTTTTATCAACCGCCGTATAAAAAGCCGACATGATATAGCATTGCTGCACCTCATCCGGATTTTTCTTCGCCCATTCATTGTCTTTTCTGGTCGTATAATAGGTCGCATAAATCTTTGCACCGGTTTCAACCAGCTCCCTGGGAAATTCTGTTCCATCACAATCCCGGATCGCATCTGCGCCCCATCGTTTCATCAATTCTATCGTTTCCGGCACGATGTCCAGATTTGTCGGAATCGTCACTCTCCCTGTCCGCTCCCTCATCGTTCTTCCTCCTCCAGCAAAATAATTTCATCCGCTTTCTGCGTATACGTTCCGCCGTCCATATTTTTTCGGACAAACGGTATTCCTTTCCGGACATAATACCTGTTGTGAGAAAGCAGGGCATCCGGATTCTGCGCCGGACTGATCGTCCCGGAAAGGTCATCGAAGCTCACATTGTTGCAAAACCGGCTGTGAATTGCTTCCTCCAGACAGAACATCACGCAGCCGCCCTCATTCTGCCTGCTGAAATTATATTCATACACCGTCCCGTCTCCGGAATCCGCATCGTATGCCATTCCATCCTGATTCAGCCTCGTATCTGCTGCCTCATTAAACCGAAACAACGCGTCCTTACATTTCCATGGCCAGATCGCAGCTGCCACTTTTCCGCCCCGCTTCTGGGGCTCCTGGTAAATCCGGTCGTTGATCTCCTGCGCCGCGCTGTCCGAACAGTTATGCTCCACCACAGGTCTTAACGCATACATTACAGTAATCGCATCGCCTCCTGACCGCTTCACATAATTATCCCGAATCGTAATATTTTCGTGTCCATACTTTAAAAACGCTTCTTCCGAAAGCTCTGCTCCGGCAAAAGCGGCATGCGCATAAGTATAGCCGACTGCAATTCCCCAGCGGCTCACCCGGTCTACATAACAGCCTTCTACTGTCACATTCCGGAAACGTGCAGCTTCTGTGTCCCTTGCGATCGGCTTCAGCGCCGTCATATAGATACCGCCGTTGTTCATATGCTTGTCGTACACATTTCCATTGACGTCGTGGATGACAAGATTGCGCAGCGTAATCCCGCTTCTGACACCTTTATCCCTCGCAGCGACGGCAACTCCGGTTCGGTTCATTTTATCCGGTGCACTGTAGCATTCCCCGATGATATCCTGCCCGCTGTTTGTCAGCTCGAGATCCTGCAGCGTCACATATTCTGCATCATACAACAACACCGCAGACGATACATATCCATTCCTGGTATGTGCCGGAGAATCCAGCTCACATCCATAATCCTGATACCAGATTCCCTGCCCGTTTGCTGCGATAACCGGCGGATTCTGCTCTGCTTGCGTCCAATCCTCATATGCACCGATCACAATCGGTAAATCCTTCGTCCCGCTGTCCGTAATCTGTAAAAATTGTCCGGCAAATACGGAATTGTTTTCCAGCAAAATCCGGTCGCCTGGCTGCAGCTTCAGACGGTTGATCGCAAAAAGACTGGCATATGGCTCTGCACTGCTTCTTCCGCTGTTTTGGTCATTCCCGTGTTTCTGACTGACATAATATGTCCTGCACCAGTCTGTCATAAGCCGCCTCCCTCAGTCTTTTTTCGATCACTGCTTCGATTTCTTCATAGGAAAACAGATCTCCCTGCGCGCGCGTCAGCAGATCCTGATTTTCCTGATAAAATGTCCTTTTCTGTGCTTCTGTTATCTCAGGGCAATATCCAGAATCCCGTACTGTCCTGGAAGGAAGAGCAAATTCCAGTCGGAATCTGGTCAGCTCATATTGCAGATACATCGGTCTGGTAAAGCTGCAGGGTCCGTAAAAAATTTCTCCGGCAGCTTTTTTTCTGCGGTTTTCTTCGTTTTTCTGCAGGCGCCGCTGTTCCAGCGCATCAAAGCCCGCCTGCCCAATCAGCCCCAGTGATACCGCGAGCTCAAGTTCTGCCTCCGCCCGGCAAAATTCCTCTTCTGATAACGCGTATGCTCTTCTCATTTCACTGCTCCTGCAATTCCGTTTGCAAAGCTCTTCTGCAGACATAAAAAGATGACCGCGGTCGGAAGGGTACAGATCAGGACTCCAAGCATCAGCATTCCATAATCCACGCTGTATCCGCTCTTTAAATTGGCAACCAGCATCGGCATCGTAATCTGATTTTTATCCTGTAAAATAATCGTCGGCCACAGATAGTTATTCCACGCATTCATGAATGTTACCGTCATTGCCGCTCCGTAAGTAGACTTCATGATCGGAAGAAACATCGTGAAAAAGATCTTGATCTCACTGAGTCCTTCCAGTCTGGAGGCCTCGATGATATCATGTGGAAAAGAGCGTGCAGCCTGTCGGAACATCATGATCAAAAACGGCGTCGAAATCGACGGCAGTGCCAGCGCAATCCAGGTATTGACCAGCTTCCATGCAGAAAACATTTTAAACAGCGGAATCATGATTGCAACAAATGGCAGCATCATTGCCAGCAGCAGGATGCTCATCAAAATATCTTTTCCTTTATCATGGTAGATTTCGAAGCCATAGCCTGCGATCGAGCAGACCAGCAGCGCAACTACCGTGATGATAATGGCATTTCGGAAGGAATTAAACATCGCACGTCCGAGATTCTGCGTCGCGATCAGTGTCTGGAAATTTTCCAGAAGATGGGTTCCCGGCAGTAATCTTCCGCGCACAATGTCGATACTGGTATTGGTCGCCCCGCAGATCATATAGTAAAGCGGAAATGCCGACAAAAAACTGGCAAGAATTAAAATCACATAAGAAAAAGCTGTTTTTACTTTAGTCACGCTTGTCACCTACTTTCATCTGAATGGCTGACAAAATTGCTACGCTGACGAGGATAAACACAGATAATGCCGCCGCATAGTTAAATTTCGGCGTTTCTACAAAGGAAATATTGTAAATATAATGTGCCAGCGTCATCGTCGATTTTCCAGGGCCTCCTGCTGTCAGGTTGACCGATTCATCAAACAGCTGCAGGGTTCCTGATGTGGACATGATCGCAGTCAACAAAATCGTAGGCTTCAGCAGCGGAACCGTAATCTTCAAAAACTGCTGAAACGGTGTCGCTCCGTCAATATAGCTCGCTTCATATACGGAATAGTCAATATTCTGCAGTCCGGCCAGATAAAAGACCATGTTGTAGCCTGTCCATCTCCAGATCAGTGCTAGGATGATCACCCAGCGGGCTGCCCAGGCATTCTGAAACCAGTCTATTCTGGAAAATCCGATGGCAGTAATCACATTGTTGACCAGTCCATCCTGGGCAAACAAAGATTTAAAGATCATCGAATAGGATACCAGTGATGTTGCACAGGGCAAAAAGATCAGCGTACGGAAAATACCTTTTCCTTTGATCTTGGGATTATTTAACAGCTGTGCAAGTCCCAGCGCCAGCACAAGCATCACCGGAACCTGAATGATAAAATAAAAAACGGTATTGAACAGACACTGCTGGAATGTCTTATCCTTTAAAATTCTCTGGTAATTTGCCAATCCGACAAAGGTGCTCCCACCCGTTCCTTTTTTGGAAAAAGAAAGGATCAGTGCCTGCACCATCGGGTAAAAGCAAAAAATAAAGATCAGAAGTGCCGCCGGGATCAAAAAAGCCCAACCGGTCAGATTATGTCTTTTTTCCAGACTCATCTTCGCTTTTTTCTGCATACTGCTCTCTCCTGTATACTTCCTGGATAAAAATACCGGGAACGCAATACGCTGCATTCCCGGTACTGGTTCATATGTTTATTCGCTGATGTTAAATTCTACCGTATCCTGTGCATTCTGGATTTCTGCCTCAACATCCGCACCATTCTGTACGACATTGGTGATAGCATCGGTCAGCGCGCTTCTGATATCAGAATAATATGCGCCGTAATCGATTCCGGGAACCTTTCCTGCAAATTCCACGATATCCTTATAAACAGCCTGTCCGCCGTAGAATTCAGAAGCTTCGCCATATGCATCAGAAGCTGCTGCAGGCAGGTAGCTTGCGATCACGCCTGCATTCGGAAGCAGCTCGTCATACAGGTCTACACTGCTGCCAAAGGTTGCATTTAAGAAGTCAAATGCAAGCTCTGTGTTTTTGCAGTTAGAGGATACTGCCCAGCTTGCGCCGCCGCAGTTTGCATAATTGGTTGCGCCGTCAATTTCGTCCAGTGCAGGCATGTTCACGATCGCCCATTCACCGCTCTGGTCTTCTGCAGCCTGAATAGAGGACATGATCCAGCAGCCCTGGATCACACCGGCAGCCTCGCCTTTGTTCATGGAAGCGATGTACTGATCCCAGTCTGTGTAATCTACCATGATGCCTTCCTCAATCAGCTGTTTGTATACTTCGATCGCTTTCTTCAGTGCTGCATTATCTACCAGCTTCACTTCACCGTCCTGCATGGGAGACGCACCTGCGGACTGCAGCATTTCAATTACGATTTCCGAACCGCCGGAGCTTGTCAGCATCGGTACGCCATTGGCATCTACTACCTTCTTTGCAAGTTCCATAAATTCAGACCAGGTAGTATCCTTGAAATCTTCTACCGTCAGTCCTGCTTTTTCTACCATATCAGAGCGGATCGCCATGATCGTTGCACCGTTATCAAAGGGAATTCCGTAATGCTTGCCATCTACGGTAGAATCTGCAAGCTTACCGCCGGAGAACTGAGAAAAATCGATGCCGGAATCTGTCAGCTCTGTAAAGATCTCCGGATAGTTTGCAACATCTTTATGGAAGGAATAATCCTGCATCAGGAAGATATCCGGCAGAGTATCGTAGTTTCCAGCTTCTGCTGCAGTGATCAGACTCTGTTCAATATCGGTATATACCTTTTCCTGAATATCCAGCTTGAAATTCGGATGCTCCTTCTGATAAAGTGCTTCTGCCTGCTTCATTGCATATACATTAAAGTTAGGATCCCAGCACCATACAGTCAGGACTTCTTCCCCTTCTGCAGCCTCAGCTTCTTCCGTCGCTTCCTGCACAGTTTCTGTCTTTTCTTCTGCAGCCTTGCTTTCTGCAGGTGCCGCTGCCTGCTTGCTGCCGCAGCCTGCCAGTGCCGATACAGCCATTGCTGCGGTCAATAACACGCCTACTAATTTCTTTTTCATACCCGTTCCTCCTTGTAAACGTTCCATCACTTGTTGATGTATTCATTATAGCTGTCTAAATGCATGGATTCAATTTCTATGTTGTTATTATTTATTATTATATTGCTGTTTTTTATTAAAAAATACATTTTTCAGCTTTTTCGTTCGTCATATTTTTTATATTTTTTCTATAATACGCTTTTTCAGCATACAGGTTGCACATCATTTTTCCATATATTTTCTTTTATTGCTGCGCAATATTTTTATATTTTAGGGCAATATATTGTACCGGTTTCCATACATTCTATAGTATAATGAAATCAGGATTTCCTTTTTTATTCATGACAATAGAATGCTCGCAGAGCGTGCATTCTATTGTTTGTTCTGACAGTTTTATTTGTTCTGATAGGAGGATATTTTTCGATGGGTAATAGCCGGCATGATCTGAGTATTCCAAAAGATTATTTCATGAAAGATAAAGCGAAGCTTCTTTATGTCTCTTCCTCTACCTACGGCGGAGACTGGATCTCCACGCCCCACACACATTACTGTTCTGAGCTGTTCTATGTTTTAGACGGCGTCGGTCAGTTTCAGGTGGAGGATCGGATTTTCCCAGTATCCGCAAACGATCTCGTCATTATCAATCCAAACGTTTCCCATACAGAGCTTGGCTTTCATGCAAATCCGCTTAAATATATCGTCCTGGGGATTGAAAACCTGGAGCTGTCCGTCGCAAATGAAGGGGAAAATTTCTGTATCGTCAGCTTTCGGGAGATCAAAGAAACAATGAACTTTTACCTGAAAATGATGCTCCGGGAAATTGAAACCCGTGCGCCCGGCTATGAGGCAGTCTGTCAGGATCTGATGGAAATCCTGATCGTGCTGTTTGGCAGACAGACAAACTTTAAGACCATCCTGACGCCAACCAATAAAAGATCCTCTCACCTGTGCGAATCTGTCCGGCGCTATATCGACGCAAACTGCAGTGAGGATATTTCGTTGGAGCAGCTGGCGCAGTTTTCGCATGTCAACAAATATTATCTGGTGCATGCGTTTTCCAACGTGTACGGCATTTCTCCGATCAACTATCTGATGCGCGCCCGCGTCGAAAAAGCGAAAACCCTGCTTTCCACAACAGACTTTTCCCTCTCCGTCATCAGCCGCTCCTGCGGTTTTTCCTCTTCCAGCTATTTTTCCCAGACCTTTAAAAAGCTGTCAGGAATGTCCCCCAGCGCATTTCGCAGGGCAAGCCGGCAGGATGAGACAACTGCGAAATAAATGCGTTTCTATACGATGAAAAAGAATGTGCCCTGGCACATTCTCGCGCCGAGGCGCGGTTGCTTCGGCAACCATCTACCCTTGCGCCGAGTGCGCATCCTCGCGGAGCGTTTTTTATCGTATAGAAACGAAGTTTCCTATACGATAAAAAAGAGGCTGCCGCAGATGCGACAACCTCTCAATTTTCAACAACAGAGTGTCCGCAGATCGTACATTCTGTTGTTTTTTATTTTTTTCTCCGGATCAAAAGCTGAATCCTTATTTCGTCTTCAAAGCCTGAATCCGTTTGATCGCTTCTTTTGTATTTTCATGTGTTCCGAAGCCAGTCAGGCGGAAATACCCTTCGCCGCTTGCACCGAATCCTGAGCCGGGTGTGCCGACTACCTGTGCTTCGTTTAAGAGCTTATCAAAGAACTCCCAGGAGGTCAGGTTGTCCGGGGTTTTTAACCAGACATAGGGAGAATTGACACCGCCAAAGGCCTGATAACCCGCTGCAATTAAGCCCTCGCGTATCTGGCGGGCATTTTCCATGTAGTAGGCAATCTGCTCCTTGATCTGCGCCTTTCCTGCCTCCGAATAAACCGCCTCACCTGCACGCTGGACGATATAAGGCGCGCCGTTGTATTTCGTGCCGTGACGTCGAAGCCATAAGTCATTTAAGGACACACCATTGCTGACAAGTTCCTTTGGAACAACCGTGTAACCGAGACGCAGTCCAGTAAAGCCCGCGTTTTTGGAAAAGCTGCGCATCTCGATAGCACAGGTCTTTGCTCCCTCACACTCATAGATGCTGTGTGGGATATTCTCTTCCGTGATATAGGCTTCATATGCCGCATCAAAAAGAAGGACCGCATGAATTTCATTTGCATAATCGACCCATTTCTGCAGTGCTTCCTTTGTAATCGCCGCACCAGTCGGATTATTGGGAAAGCACAGGTAGATCAGATCCGGTGTCTTATCAGGAAGCTTCGGTGCAAAGCCGTTTTCCTGGGTACAGGGCATGTATACCAGTCCCTCATATGTGCCCAGCGCTTTGTCATATACACCAGTTCTGCCTGCCATGACATTCGTATCCACATAGACCGGATAAACCGGATCGCAGACCGCAACAAGATTATCGGTTCCAAAAATCTCCTGAATATTTCCGACATCACACTTTGCACCGTCCGATACAAAAATCTCATCCGGAGAAATCTCGCAGCCCCGTGCTGCAAAATCCTCTTTTGCAATCGCGTTTAATAAAAAATCATAGCCCCGCTCCGGTGCATAGCCATGAAAGCCTTCCTTTGTGCCCATCTCGGCAACCGCTTTCTGCAGCGCCTCGATAATCGCAGGTGCAAGCGGCAGCGTCACATCTCCGATCCCGAGACTGATGACTGTTTTGTCCGGATGCATGCTTTTGTAGGCAGCCACCTTTTTTGCTACTGTGGAAAAAAGATAGCTTCCCTGCAGTTTTAAGTAATTTTCATTGATTGTAAACATGTTCTTTTTCCTCATCCGTCATAAATCAGCAGCAGAATCATCTGCGCAGTTTCAACCATGTTCGTGCCGGAATCCATGCTGCTTTTCTGAATATAGCGGAACGCCTCCTGCTCTGTCATATGATTTCTTTCCATCAGCAACCATTTTGCATTGTTAATATAGTTCTGTTCCTGTTCCGTTCTCTTTTTCGGCTGGCTTTTGCGCTTCTTTAACCGTCTGTCCAGCTGTGTCAGCATCATCTCCACAGTACTGGCAAGATCATTTGGACGAATCGGATATGTCAATGTCACCATATCGTGCGGCGCACTTTCCAGTTCCGACGTAGAAGCAAGCAACAGCATATCAAAATAATCGGGCAGATATTCCGCCAGCTGTGTATAGTGCATGTCCCTGATCCGATAACTGCAGATCACGACACCGCTGTCTAGCTGGTGTACCTGTGAAAGCGCCATGGAAGCTGTTGTGCAGAGTGCAGCAGCCGTCAGTCCCCGCCGGGCGAGGATGTCTTTGATATGTTTTGCGTCCTCGAGCTTCGGCAAAACAATTATGATGCTGCTCATCCTGTCACTCCTTTAAGTGCGATACAGATATTTATCTACTTCCCATTCGGATACCTGGGACATGTACTCATTCCACTCAGCTTTTTTTGCTTCTACATAAAGATCCACGAACTCCTGTCCGAGAACCATTTTTACAAAAGAATCCTCTTCCATGAACGTAGCTGCTTCACGCAGCGTATCCGGCAGATGATCAATACCGGCTGCAGCCTTTTCTGCCTCCGTTCTGCTTGCAAACAGTCGTGCAGATTCCGCTCCGGGATCCAGATGCTTTGCGATTCCATC
>ULVL01088489.1_pt1 | contig 11934 bp, 10 predicted proteins | sample 1959381 | NCBI WGS metagenome assembly ULVL01 (sample SAMEA4835785, study PRJEB28245) | human gut metagenome | biome: gut microbiome; material: fecal sample | place: Denmark | collected 2008
TATTATGAAAAACAAACGCCCTGGCCCTGCTTTTTGCGGCAGCCGGGGCGTTTTTGCAACCATTTGCAAAATAAACCCCGCTCCGGGGCCAAAAATGCAAGATTTTACTTGTGGTTTCAGCAAAAAAACTGTATAATAAAACTAATAAGCGCACTGTGCCGGTGCATAAGCTGCACGGTGCGCTGCGGCAGCTTTGCACAAATTTTGCTGTGGGGCCGGGGTTCCAGAGCTATCTTGGCGGCAGGGCAGCCCCAATACTTTGATTCGTGAAAGGAGCGTGAGCGGATTGGCTGAAGATTTTGTCATTGAGATGCTGAATATTACCAAGGAGTTCCCCGGTATCAAGGCAAACGACAACATCACCCTCCAGTTGCGCAAAGGCGAAGTGCATGCCCTGCTGGGCGAAAACGGCGCCGGCAAATCCACCCTCATGAGCGTTCTGTTCGGCCTGTACCAGCCGGAACAGGGCGTCATCAAGAAAAACGGCAAGGAAGTCAAGATCAATAACCCCAACGATGCAAACGACCTTGGCATCGGCATGGTCCACCAGCACTTTAAGCTGGTGGAGTGCTTCTCTGTGCTGGATAACATCATGCTGGGTGTGGAACCCTGCAAAGCGGGATTTCTGCAAAAAGAGGTCGCCCGCAAAAAGGTCGTGGAGCTTTCGGAAAAATACGGCCTGCGTGTAGACCCGGATGCATTGGTCAGCGATATCTCGGTTGGCATGCAGCAGCGCGTTGAGATCCTGAAAATGCTGTACCGTGACAATGAAATTCTGATTTTTGACGAACCCACTGCTGTATTGACTCCGCAGGAAATCGACGAACTGATGGAGATCATGCGCGGTTTTAAGGCTGAGGGCAAGAGCATCCTGTTTATTACCCACAAGCTGAACGAGATCATGGCCGTGGCGGACCGCTGCACGGTTCTGCGCAAGGGCAAGTATATCGGCACCGTGGATATTGCCAACAGCAGCAAGGAAGAGCTTTCCCGCATGATGGTTGGCCGCGATGTTGAGTTTGTGGTGGACAAAAAGCCCGCCCAGCCCGGCAAAACCATCCTGAGCGTGCAGGGCATGACGGTGCCCAGCCGCACCCATAAAAAAGATGCGGTGCGCAATGTCAGCTTTGACGTTCGCGCGGGCGAGATCGTCTGCCTTGCCGGTATTGAGGGCAACGGTCAGACCGAGCTGGTGTACGGCCTGACCGGTCTGGAAAAAATCTCCGGCGGTACGATCACGCTGGATGGACAGGACATCACCCACGCTTCCATCCGCCAGCGCTCCAAGGACGGCATGAGCCATATCCCGGAGGATCGCCATAAGCACGGCCTGGTGCTGGATTACACGCTGGAAAAGAACATGGTGCTGCAGCGCTACTGGCAGCCGCAGTTCCAGCATAATGGCTTTATCAAGGCGGATGAAGTGCGCAAGTATTCGGACCACCTGATTGAGCAGTACGATGTGCGTTCCGGCCAGGGCAGTGTGACCATTGCCCGCAGCATGTCCGGCGGCAACCAGCAGAAAGCCATCATCGCGCGCGAAATCGATAAGGATCCCAAGCTGCTGGTGGCTGTGCAGCCTACCCGCGGCCTGGATGTTGGAGCCATTGAGTATATCCACAAGCAGATTGTTGCCCAGCGCGATGCCGGTAAGGCCGTGCTGCTGGTCAGCCTGGAACTGGATGAGGTTATGAACCTTTCAGACCGCATCCTGGTGATGTACGAAGGCGAGATCGTGGGCGAATTTGATCCCAAGACCACCACCGTGCAGGAACTGGGCCTGTATATGGCCGGTGCAAAAAAGAAGGAGGCAAAGTAAACCATGGCAAAACAAAACAAGCCTTCTTTGGGCACAACTATCCGCCAAAACAGCAGCGGCGTTCTGGCTGCACTCATGTGCATTGTCATCGGCCTGGTCATCGGCCTGATTGCGTTGTTTATCATCAACCCGGAGCACGCCCTGGTGGATGGCTTCTGGCGCATTTTGCAGGGCGGCTTTTATGACTTCCCGTATGGCTGCGGCAAGGTGCTGACCCAGACCGCCCCGCTGATCATGACCGGCCTTTCGGTTGCCTTTGCGTTCAAAACCGGCCTGTTCAACATTGGCGCAGCAGGGCAGTACACGCTGGGCGCTTTCGGCGCTTTGTACTTTGCCATTGTGCTGGGCATGCCCTGGTGGGTGTGCCTGCTGGTATCCGCTGTGTTCGGCGCGGTGTGGGGGGCCATTCCCGGCATCTTTAAGGCGTACCTGAACATCAACGAAGTTATTACCTCCATCATGTTCAACTGGATCGGTCTGTACCTTGTCAATGAGATCATCTATGGCCGCGGCTCCGGCGTGATGTATGATGCGCATAACACCCGCACCTGGAAGCTGGCCACCAACGCCCCGCAGGCGCAGATTCCTTCCTGCGGGATGAGCGAACTGTTCCACACCAGCAACACCACCATCGCCATCTTTCTGGCCATCATCGTGGCCATTGTGGTGTGGGTCGTGCTGGAAAAAACGACCTTTGGCTATGAGCTGAAAGCCGTTGGCCTGAACAAGAACGCCGCCCGCTATGCCGGTATCAATGAAAAGAAAAACGTTATTCTGTCCATGACGATTGCCGGTGCATTGGCAGGCTTTGGTGCCGGTTTGTTCTATCTGTCCGGCGGTGGTGAGTGGAACCCCCTGAACTCCACCAGCCTGCCTGCTATGGGCTTTAACGGCATTGCAACCGCACTGCTGGCAAACTCGAACCCCATCGGCACCATCTTCTCTTCGCTGTTCATCAGTCATATCAGCGTTGGCGGCGCATACCTGCCCACCAAGTATTTCCCCAGCGAAATTGCCGACCTGATCTCCGGCATTATCATCTACCTGTGCGCATTCTCCATGCTGTTCCGCACGCTGTTTGAGAAAAAGCTGATCCACAAAAAGGACACCGCCAACGCCAATGCCGAACCGGCAGCCAAGGCAGTGACCAAACCGGAAAAGGAGGGCAAGTGATATGCTGCTGCTTATCAAATACACCCTGCTGTATGGCATTGTTCTGATGCTGGTTGCCCTTGGCGGCATGTTCAGCGAGCATTCCGGCGTAATCAACATCGCGCTGGAAGGCATCATGGTTGTCGGCGGCCTGGCAGGCGTGCTGGTTACCGCATCGCTGCCCACCACCATGGCTCCGGCGCTCATCGTTCTGGCTGCCGTTGTGGCAGCCGCGGTCTGCGGCATGCTTTACTCGCTGCTGCTGGCGTTTGCTTCCATCAACTTAAAAGCCGACCAGACCATCGGCGGCACGGCGCTAAACATGCTGGCAACCGCCATTGCCATGATTCTGGCCAAGAACTTTAACGGTTCTACCTCCGCCAAAATCAGCTACACCAACAAGCCGTTCCTGTTCTCCATTGGCGGGCTGGAGCTCAGCATCTTTATCCCGCTGGGCATTGTGTTGCTGGTTGTCAGCTACATTGTTATGTATAAGACCCGCTTTGGCCTGCGCCTGCGCGCCTGCGGCGAGCACCCCCAGGCAGCGGATTCCGTTGGTATCAACGTCTACCGCATGCGCTATGCCGGTGTGCTGATCTCCGGTTTCCTGGGCGGTGTTGGCGGCCTGGCTTACGTTATCCCCAGCGTGCAGACCTGGAACTTTGAAGTCGGCGTTGCCGGTACCGGCTTTTTGGCACTGGCCGTTATGATCTTTGGCCAGTGGAAGCCGTTCAACATTTTTGGCGCGGCCATGTTCTTTGCCGTCTTCAAGAGCCTTGCCAACATTGCGGATTCCACCGTTCTGGCACAGCTTGGCTGGTCCAGCAACATTTATAACATGATGCCGTTCATTGCCTCCATGGTTATTCTTGCCTTTACCAGCAAGAACTCCCAGGCCCCCAAGGCCGAAGGCATCCCTTACGATAAGGGCAGCCGTTAAGCCCCGCAGATAAAACCAGCAAGAGTGCCCGCCCCGCAGGCTTGTGCAAGCCGGTCCGGGCGGGCGCTTTGTGTTTTAGGCAACACCGCATAATTCCCGCCTTACGACTTAAGCACCGCTCCGGCGGCTGCGGCACGGCATCTGCGTTGCCAAAATGCTCGATAATGTCGGGTTGCGGTACCCGCATCGTGCTTCGGGGGCAAAAGCCCCTCGCACTCTGCGACCGCTGCCCCTGCTTCGGTTCGCTGTTTCCGCCACTGGCGGCGCTCACCTTTGCAGCATCCAGTATTATCTGCGCTTTTGGCTTAGCAGCTGCCGCACCTCGCTCGCCGTATCGGCACTTAGAATTATGCGGTATTGCCTTAACAAAAGTGTACCAGAAGAATCAGCAATTCAGCCGACAGGATAAAACCCTGCCAGCTGCTTTCGCCTTATTTTTCAGGTGCACATAAAAAGATAGGAGAACCCCAAATGCGTATGTATGATATCATCGCCAAAAAGCGCGATGGCGGAACCCTGACGCGGGCAGAGATTGCCTTTGCCGTCAACGGTTATGTGGATGGCAGTGTGCCGGATTACCAGATGTCCGCCCTGCTGATGGCAATTTACCTGCGCGGCATGACCGATGCCGAAACGGCTGAACTGACTGATGTGATGGCACATTCCGGCGATATGGTGGATCTTTCCGCCATTCAGGGCATCAAAGCAGATAAACACTCTACCGGCGGCGTGGGGGATAAAACCACCCTGGTTATTGCCCCCATTGTGGCAGCCTGCGGCGTAAAAATTGCCAAAATGAGCGGCCGCGGCCTGGGCCATACCGGCGGCACCATTGATAAGATGGAGTCCGTCCCCGGCACCCGCACCTCACTGACGCAGGAAGAATTCTTTAAGCAGGTCAATGAGATCGGTATCTCAGTCATTGGCCAGAGCGGCAAAATTGCGGTGGCGGATAAAAAGCTGTACGCCCTGCGGGATGTTACGGCAACGGTAGGCTGCATTCCGCTGATTGCTTCCTCTATTATGAGCAAAAAGCTGGCGGCTGGTTCGGATGCGATCCTGCTGGATGTTACAATGGGCAGCGGTGCGTTCATGAAGAACCTGGACGAAGCCGTGGAGCTTGCCCGCTTGATGGTTTCCATCGGCACGGCACATGGCCGCAAAGTGGCAGCCCTGATTACCGATATGGACACCCCGCTGGGCCATAACATCGGCAACTCGCTGGAAGTGGCTGAGAGCATGGCCGTGCTGCAGGGTAAAGGCCCGGCGGATTTGACCGAAGTCTGCCTGCAGCTGGCCTCCAATATGCTGTATCTGGCGGGTAAGGGGGAGATGGCCGCCTGCCGCGCCATGGCGGAACAGGTGATTGCCGATGGTTCCGCCTTTGAGATTTGCTGCAAAATGTTTGCAGCCCAGGGCGGGGACACCAGCGTTCTGCGGGATGCCTCGCTTTTCCGCAAGGCCAAATATGCCCACGATATCTGTGCCCCGGCGGATGGCTACATCGTGCAGAACAATGTGGAGCGTATCGGCAACGCCAGCGTGCTGCTGGGTGCAGGCCGCATTAAAAAAGAGGACAGCATCGATTTTGCTGCCGGTATCATCATGCACAAAAAGCTGGGCGATGCCGTCAAGGCAGGGGAGCCGATTTGCACCCTGTATGCGGATGATGACACCCTGTTTGCCGCAGCGGAAGAAATGTATGTTGGCGGCCTGACCATCGGTGCCGAAAAGCCGGAAGTTCCGCCGCTGATCTATGCCCGCGTGACCAGCGAGGGTGTGGAGCGCTTTTAATTTGCTAAAGAATGACAGTGCAGAACCCTACCGCTGAATAATCGAATCAATAAAAATTGCCCCCGGATGTGCCGCTTTGCGCGGTACGCCGGGGGCAATTTCGCTTGCTGATAAATGTGAATAGAATAAAAGGGTGCGCAGGAACGCCCGCGCGTCTTGGGGCAACACCGCACAATTCCCGCCTTGCGGCTTAAGCACCGCTCCGGCAGATGCCGTGCCTCGCTCGCCGTATCGGCACTTAGAATTATGCGGTATTGCCTTAGTGTTTTTTCAGCTTGCGGCGCAGCAGAAAAACTTTGAAACGGCCATATCCGTTGGGCTTGTCCTCGTCAAACTCTTCGGTTTTTACATAGCGCTTGCGCTGGTTGTCCACCTGCAGGGCAGTACCGTTTTCCTGTACATCGGTAATCACACGGGGAATCGCTTTCTGGTCTACCTCAAACTCCGGCTCCTTCACCCACAAAATCTTGCCGGTTTCGTCCAGCCCGTTGGCCCACAGGCTGAACACCAGGCAGGCTGCCTCGCCATAGCAATAGCGCTCAAACCGAATGCGCCCGTCAATGTAAAACAGCAGACAGTCCCGAAAATGGTTTTCCAGTTCTTTTTCGTACCGGCATCCGCAAAGGGTGCCCGCAAAGTCAACGGCGTTTGCAGCCATGGCAACAGCCCTCCTGATATATGTTTGATTGAATAACAAGATTATACCATGCCAGATAGCATACTTTCAACGTAGACTTTCAACGTAGAGAAAAATAAAGGCAATACCGCATAATTCTAAGTGCCGATACGGCGAGCGTGCCGCAGCCGCCGAAGCGGTGCTTAAGCCGTAAGGCGGGAATTGTGCGGTGTTGCCTAAAATGTGACAGCGAAAGCGGTACTGTGTAGAATTTCCCGCCCGAACTTCCGCCGAAACCATTGCTGTCGGTACTTGAACCGCTCGAGCTGTCGTCCTTGACGGGGTCGCACTTTTCGGTCGCGGCGGTGTGGGTGTAGGTGTCCTCCACCACAGACAGAGCATCGGTACGATCTTACCCCCGCCGAGATGCGCGTGCTGCGCCTGTTGGTGCGCGGGCTTTCCTACAGCGGGAGCGCCAAGGCGCTTTGTGTGGAGCCTTCAACCGTAAAATACCATGTCATCAATATGCTGCAAAAGACCGGGCTGGAAAACAAGCTGCAGCCTGCCATCGCCGCCAGTGAGGCAAAGCCGGTGGTAGAATTGGCAGAGAAATAAGGCACTGCAGACGGTTGTCAAGCTTGTATCGGCAGGGTGACTGTGAAAACCGTCCCATGCCCATCAGCCGGTTCAGCTGTAACGGTGCCGCCATGCAGCAGGGCAATCTCCCGTACAAGCGCAAGCCCAAGGCCTACGCCGCCCATCTCCCGGCTTCTGGATTTATCTACCCGGAAAAAGGGCTGGAACACACTTGTCCGATACTCCTCAGGGATGCCGCAGCCTGTGTCTGCAACACGCAGCACAGCGCTGCTTTTCTTTTGCCGGATCGTGATATGCACAGAACCGCCGGGGGTATTGTATTTGATGCCGTTTTCAACCAAATTAAAGAGCAGGCGGTAGATCAGGGTGTCGCTGCCCTTGATGCTGACATCCTCACATTCCTGAAAGAGGGTGATGCTCCGGCGCTGTGCCAGCGGGGTCAGGTCAGCCACGATCTCATCAGCCAACGGGGCCAGCTCGATATGATCCTCGCGCGGGATCGACTGCAGATCGCTCATTTCCAGCAGTGTGCGGACAAGGCTTGCTAGGCGGGACACCTGATCCGTCTGAAAGCGGAGCAGGTCGGTGATCTCGCTGTCGGCGTCGGGGTGTTCTTCAGCGAACATTTCCAGCTTTGCCTGCATGATGGCCAGCGGTGTTTTCAGCTCATGGGCGGCATTGCCGGCAAACTGACGCTGCAGGTCAAAGGAATGCGCCAGCCGGTCCAGCATGCGGTTGACAGACTGGCTCAAGTCGCGAAATTCCGGAATCGTGTTTTCCTCTAAGCGAGCCTCCACAAGGCTGTCCTGATCAATGCGTTCGGCCTGCTGTGCAAGCTTTTTCAAGGGCTCCAGAGCCTTGCCGCTGACAAAATAGGCAATCGCCGCGCTCAGCAGCGTTACTGCTGCTGTGATGCACCAGCCCTTGCGGCCGAAAACAGCCTTGGCATCGTAGACCTCCTGCGAAAACTGTGTAAGAAAATCCGACATCTGGTCGTCCGGGATTTCAATCATCAGGTTTTCATCATCATTCTGCTGGTATTGCAGGACATACCCGTTCAGATTGTCCATACCAGTGGCACCAGAGTGGTAGAGCAGCAGATTCAGGCAGATGCAGGCCCCTGCAATCAGTACGGCGGTCATCAGCGTGATCCGCCACTGAAAAGATATGCGGTTCATGGTTCGTTTTCCTCCAACTCATACCCCTCACCGATGCGGTTTCGGATGGGGTCGTACCCCAGTGCGGTGCGCAGCTTTTTTCTCAGTGCAGAGATATGCACGCGAATCGAGTTGCTGAACGCATCGACACTGCTGTCCCAGACATGCTCAATCAGCTCCTCCTGACTGACAGGGCGTCCCTGATGCAGCAGCAGATATTCCAGCACACCGCTTTCCTTACGGGTCAGCGGAATGGGCTGGCCATCCGCCATGGCAAGGCGGCTCTTGGTGTCGAAGGTCAGCCGCCCGCACCGCAGGCATACATCGCGCTGGATAAACTGCCGCCGGGTCAGGCTGCGCACACGGGCCTCCAGCTCAGCCAGGTGGAACGGCTTGGCCAGATAATCATTGGCACCTGCGTCCAGCCCCTCCACCTTGTCGGAAATTTCGCTGCGGGCGGACAGAATTAGTACCGGAGTTTCAAGGTCGGTTTTGCGCAGCGTGCGCAGAACGGTCATGCCGTTCACCTTCGGCAGATTGAGATCAAGCAGGATAAGATCGTACCGCTCTGCTGCAAGCAGCTCGAGCGCGGTCTCTCCGTCACCGCAGTCATCCATTTCGTAGCCGGAACGGCGCAGTTTTTTAGCCACGCTTTCCCGCAGAGTAGGTTCATCCTCTATCAACAAAAGGCGCATAAGCGATCATCTCCCGCATTTAATTTATAAGATGTTTTTTGGCGCTGCACAAGGCAAAAGCACGGCAGCGATACCTTTATAATAGTCATTATAGCAGATTTCGATAAAGTTTGTGCTAATTTTTTCTTAGCAGAAATTTTATATCGGTGGGTGTATACTGTTCTCATCAAGCAGAAAGGGGCAACCGCAAATGATAAACAAAAAAGCAATCGCCCAGTCGGCGCTGCTGTTGGCCGCCGTTTTGATGATCGGCTTCGGCATCTGGCGTGGGGAGGCAGATACGGTGTTGGCAAAGGCTATCCGGTTGTGTATGGAGTGTGTTGGCATTGGATAAGAAAAACGGTTCTTTTCTGGCCCGTTTCCGGGGCTGGTTTCAAGCAGGCGCAGCGCTGCTGACGAACATTCACCTGCCGAATTTTGCCAAGGGTGTTCTGTATCAGGGCAAGGGCAAAACAGTATGTGTGCCGGGGCTGAACTGCTACTCCTGCCCGGGTGCGGCGGGGGCCTGCCCGATCGGCTCGTTTCAGGCAGTGGTCGGCTCGTCAAAATTCCGATTTTCCTATTATATTACTGGCATCCTGATTTTATTGGGGGTGCTGCTGGGACGGTTTATCTGCGGCTTTCTCTGCCCGTTTGGCTGGCTGCAGGAGCTTTTGCATAAGATCCCATCGCCCAAGCGCTCCACCAAGCGTCTGAAGCCGCTGCGATATCTGAAATACGCCGTGCTGCTCATCATGGTGGTGCTGCTGCCTGCGTTTGTTGTCAATGAGATGGGAATGGGTGATCCGTTCTTCTGCAAGTATCTCTGCCCGCAGGGTGTGCTGGAGGGCGCAATCCCCCTCTCGCTGACCAATGCAGGGATACGCGCCGCGCTCGGCAAGCTGTTCAGCTGGAAGTTCTGTATCCTGCTGGCGGTCGTTGTTGCCAGTGTGGTGTTTTACCGCCCATTTTGCAAGTGGCTCTGCCCGCTGGGGGCCTTTTACGCGGTCATGAACCGTGTATCTCTTTTCCAGATGCGGGTGGACACCGATAAGTGCGTATCCTGCGGTGCCTGTGCGCGGGCCTGCAAGATGGATGTGGATATTACCAAGACGCCAAACCACGCGGAGTGTATCCGCTGCGGTATGTGTATAAAATCCTGCCCGACCAAGGCGATACACTATCAGTACGGCTTTGGCGATAAGGCAGATAACAATAAGGAGATTTGAGTATGAAACGAATTGCAGCAATTTTGACCAGCCTGGTTCTGGTATTTTCACTCGCCGCCTGCGGAAGCCAGCAGGCAGGCACCGCCGCCGGCAGCGAAGCAGCCTCCACCGCCAGCAGTGAAACAGCCTCCGCCGCCGGCAGTGAAGCAGCCTCCGCCGCACAGACCAAAACCGAGGAGCAGCTTTTGGCAGAGGAAAACGATATTCTGACCGCGAACGATGAACTGTGGGAAAAGGTTTTTGCCTCGATGGACAAAAATGTGACACAGACCACCCTTAACAACAATTACGGCGATTTCCTTATGGATGCCGTGGATAACGCGAAGGATCAGTTCACCGAGGAAGAGTACGCCTCCCTCAAAGCGGACGCTGATAAGATCCGGGAAATCGAAAATCAGATCACAGCCCTTCCTCAGGAGGAAGCCACCAGCCAGAGCGCAGCGGAGAACGGCAGCACCTTCCCACAGTTTGAGGGCAAGGACCTTGATGGCAACAGCGTTGACAGCAGCCTGTTTGCCAACAATGCGTTCACCGTTGTAAACTTCTGGTTCAGCGGCTGCAAGCCCTGCGTGGATGAGATGGATGACCTTGACGCACTCAACCAGCGCATCAAGGAGCAGGGCGGTGAGGTCATCGGCGTCAATACCGAGACGCTGGACGGCAACGCGGACAATATCGCCACCGCTAAGAAAATTCTGGAATCAGCAGGCGCATCCTTCCGCAATATCTACTTTGATCCTGACAGCGAGGCCGGCAAGTTTGCACTGGGCATCATGGCTTTCCCCACAACCTATGTTGTGGACCGTCAGGGCAACATCGTTGGGGAGCCGATCATGGGCGGCATTGATCAGGAGGCCAATATGGCTACGCTGGAAAAGCTGATTGCCGATGCTGTTGCGAGCGATACCGGCAAATAACAGCCGCCGCACGATAAAAAGAAAAAGATAAAGATAAAGATGCCTGAAAAGCAAAAAAATGGCTCGTAACCTGAAAAAGCTCAAGGACAATATTGTAACGATCACGGACTATTCCCAAAACGAATTTGAAAAGTTCTAAGGCAATACCGCATAATTCTAAGTGCCGATACGGCGAGCGAGGTGCGGCAGATGCCAAGCCAAAAGCGCAGATAATACTGGATGTCTTATCGAGCATTTTGGCAACGCAGATGCCGTGCCGCAGCTGCCGGAGCGGTGCTTAAGCCGCAAGGCGGGAATTGTGCGGTGTTGCCCTAACTGCGGGGTTCGCACAACTTCTTTGGAGATTTTCTGCTGTACGAAAATCCATTGACATTTGCTCACACCCATGCTATAATTTCGAAAGTTCGCTCGGAGGGCGAGTTGTTCGTGGAAACAACAGCCGGATAAGGCGCAGACTGAGATGTCTGTCCCTTGTCCGGCTTTTTCACGTACATAGGAGCTTTTGATGGGCTTTTTCACGGGAATATCAAACAAATTTATTTCAGGTTATGCTGATGCATTCTTTGTGTACTGCAGTGTGCCCGTATGCTTTTTATACAGTAGCACTGGATCATATGGAGGCTGGAAAGGCATCCATTCTGTGTTCCTGTGAACCGGTTGCAGCAATGGTATTTGGCTTTTTCTTTTTTATGGCAATACCGCATAATTCTAAGTGCCGATACGGCGAGCGAGGTGCGGCAGATGCTAAGCCAAAAGCGCAGATAATACTTTGTGTATTATCGAGCATTTTGGCAACGCAGATGCCGTGCCGCAGCTGCCGGAGCGGTGCTTAAGCCGCAAGGCGGGAATTGTGCGGTGTTGCCTTAGAGAAATTCCTACAGTGCTTTCAATTGCAGGACTAATTATTGTATTGATCGCACTTGCTATGCTTGTGCTTTCGAATAAAAAGCAGGAAGTTGTGGAGGAATAGGATCATGTCAAAAGATGAGTATTTGATTACCGATGCGCCGCTGAAAGCGCTGACGGTTTTTGCAATGCC
>ULVL01028770.1_pt1 | contig 11878 bp, 7 predicted proteins | sample 1959381 | NCBI WGS metagenome assembly ULVL01 (sample SAMEA4835785, study PRJEB28245) | human gut metagenome | biome: gut microbiome; material: fecal sample | place: Denmark | collected 2008
GCTTTTTTCGTAAAAAGTGCCACAAAGATAGGGATTTATCTTATAAATAAGACAGAGAGGGTATTAATTTATCTTATTCCTGAACTTCTTCCTCGATTTCCGGTGCCACCATACGGTCATATTCTTCCCGCTCCTGCTCCCGGTCCGCTTTCTTCATTTCTTTGGTCAGCATCTCTTCAGGCATATACAGATTAAAAGGAATACGCATGCATTTCATTTTTTTCACTTCCCGGCTAAATTCAGGACAAGCCACGAAATAGACACGTGAAACGAACACCTTTCCCGGAGTTACCTGTTCGGGACGTTCAAATCCCGGACTGGTCAGTGATGTATGGAATGTGCCAAGTCCTTCGATAGTAACCGGCTGTCCGATAGACAACAGACTACGGATAGCATCAACCATTTCCGTCAATATACCATCTATCTGCCCGCGATGAAATCCACTCCGTTTTTCCATGTACTCGGCAAATTCTCTATTCCGAATCGGATCTATCAGTTTTTTGGGTACACCATACCATAATTCTTTTCTTTCTCCCGATGTTAAATCGGCTTTCTTTCTCACTACATAAGGCACTGCCATCGTTTATACTCCTTTCTTTTTTCGTTTATACTCGCGTTCTATCTGACACCCGGGTGTCAACACCATTGAGACCCGGGTGTCAAACATACCAACACCCGGGTGTCAGTGCTCATGAGACCCGGGTGTCAGATAAGTGTTGGCTGCAACAAAATTAAGTCTTTATTATAGGAAATCAAAGTTTTCTTATATATTTGTACCATCCCTACAATAACTAAAGAAAAAGAATAAGTCAATTTATACCCTTTTAACATTCGGAATATTCCCCTTTCTTTTCCGAAATCTCTTTTATTTTTGTATTTTTGCCTGCGTATGCGTTAAAATATTATAGTATATACGAATTTATGAGTGACGAAATCAACGAGATACCGGAAGGACATTCAGATTACAAACCGGCGGACGCACGGGACGAAAGCGTAAAACATCAGCTCACAGGCATGTACCAGAATTGGTTTCTGGACTATGCTTCGTACGTTATTTTGGAACGTGCCGTGCCTCATATCAACGATGGTTTGAAGCCGGTACAACGCCGTATCCTACATTCCATGAAACGTCTGGACGACGGACGATATAACAAAGTGGCTAACATTGTGGGACACACCATGCAGTTCCACCCTCACGGTGATGCTTCTATCGGAGATGCCCTGGTACAGTTGGGACAGAAAGACCTGTTGATTGATTGTCAGGGTAACTGGGGTAATATCCTTACCGGAGACGGCGCCGCTGCTCCCCGTTATATAGAAGCACGCTTGTCCAAGTTTGCGCTGGACGTTGTCTTCAATCCTAAAACAACTGAATGGAAACTTTCTTACGACGGACGAAACAAAGAACCGGTCACTCTTCCCGTGAAATTCCCGTTATTGCTGGCACAAGGTGTGGAAGGTATCGCCGTGGGACTTTCTTCCAAAATTCTACCGCATAACTTCAACGAACTTTGCGATGCCTCCATCAGTTATCTGCGTGGAGAGGAATTCCAATTGTATCCTGATTTCCAGACAGGAGGTTCTATCGACGTAGCCAAATACAACGACGGAGAACGCGGCGGAGCGGTGAAAGTACGTGCCAAGATCACTAAGATTGATAATAAAACACTTGCTATCACAGAAATTCCATACGGAAAGACGACTTCGACAGTGATCGACTCTATCTTGAAAGCTGTTGATAAAGGAAAGATCAAAATCCGTAAGGTAGACGACAACACGGCTGCCAACGTAGAGATACTGGTTCATCTTGCGCCCGGCACTTCTTCGGACAAGACTATCGATGCACTGTATGCATTCACTGATTGCGAAGTAAGCATTTCCCCCAACTGTTGTGTCATTGATGACAGCAAGCCACATTTCCTAACCATCAGTAAAGTACTGAAAAAGTCGGCAGACAACACGTTGGATTTACTGAAGCAGGAACTGGAAATCAAGAAAGGCGAAATACTGGAAGCATTGCATTTCGCCTCACTCGAAAAAATATTCATCGAAGAGCGTATCTATAAAGACAAAGAGTTCGAGCAGTCCAAAGACATGGATGCAGCCTGCGAACATATCGACAAGCGTCTGACACCTTACTATCCGCAGTTTATCCGTGAAGTGACCAAAGAGGATATCCTCAAGCTGATGGAAATCAAAATGGGACGTATCCTGAAATTCAATTCAGACAAGGCGGATGAACTGATCGCCAAGATGAAAGAGGAAATTGCCGAGATTGATAACCATCTGGCTCACATCGTAGATTATACCGTCAACTGGTATCAAATGCTGAAGAACAAATACGGCAAGAATTTCCCGCGCCGCACGGAACTCCGGAACTTCGACACCATCGAAGCTGCCAAAGTAGTGGAAGCGAACGAAAAACTTTATATCAACCGTGAAGAAGGATTCATCGGAACAAGTTTGAAGAAAGATGAATTCGTGGCATGCTGTTCGGATATTGACGACGTTATCATCTTCTTCCGCGACGGTAAATATATTGTTACTCCCGTCGCCGATAAGAAGTTTGTCGGTAAAAACGTGCTCTATGTCAATGTATTCAAGAAGAACGACAAGCGCACGATTTACAACGTGGCCTACCGTGACGGAAAAGAAGGGACAACGTATGTCAAACGCTTCGCTGTAACCTCCGTTGTCCGCGACCGTGAATACGATGTCACTCAAGGAACTCCGGACTCACGTATCACTTATTTCAGTGCCAATCCGAACGGGGAGGCCGAAATCATCAAGGTGACACTGAAACCGAACCCGCGTGTCCGCCGTATTATCTTTGAACAGGACTTTAGCGAAGTAGGTATCAAAGGAAGACAGGCACGAGGCATTATCCTCACCCGGCTTCCGGTGCATAAGATCGCCTTGAAACAGAGAGGCGGTTCTACTCTCGGAGGACGTAAAGTCTGGTTTGATCGGGATATACTCCGCCTCAACTACGACGGAAGGGGAGAATATCTCGGAGAATTCCAAAGCGAGGATACCATATTGGTTGTCTTGAACAACGGTGACTTCTATACCAGCAACTTCGACCTGAGCAACCATTACGAAGATAATGTAAGTATTGTCGAGAAGTTCGATTCCAACAAGGTATGGACTGCCGCACTATATGATGCAGACCAACAGAATTATCCATATTTGAAACGTTTCTGCTTTGAAGGTTCCAACCGCAAGCAGAACTATCTGGGAGAGAATAAGAACAATCGCCTTATTCTGCTGACGGACGAGTACTATCCGCGCCTGGAAGTTATATTCGGAGGACACGATAGCTTCCGTGATCCGCTGGAGATTGAAGCCGAAGAATTTATCGCAGTCAAAGGTTTCAAAGCGAAAGGCAAACGTATCACCACCTACGCAGTGGAAACTATTAACGAGCTGGAACCTCCCCGCTTCCCCGAGCCTGTACAAGAGAGCCAGAAGGAACCGGAAGAAGAACCGGAGAATCTGGATCCAGACAGCGACAAGAGTGAAGGCGATATTATTGATGAAATCACGGGGCAGATGAAATTATTCTGATGAAGAAACAAACACTATATCTAGGGCTGGCAGGATGCATCCTGTTCGCCCTTTGCACAAGATTACAAGCGCAGACGACAGACACAGACAGTCTGCAAATCCACCGTTATGTAACACGTGCAACGATGTACGGTGTCGGATTTACGAATGTGTTCGACACTTATCTTTCGCCTCAGGAATACAAAGGAATCGACTTCCGTGTTTCCCGCGAAACAATCCGTATGACTAAACTTTTTGATGGGAATGTGTCTGTACAGAATTTCTTCCAAGCGGATATCGGCTATACACATAACCGTGTCGACAATAACAATACATTCTCCGGGTTGGTGAACTGGAACTACGGGCTCCATTATCAGTTCCGTCTGACAGAGAACTTCAAACTGTTGGCAGGAGGATTGATAGACGCCAACGGAGGTTTTGTCTACAATCTTCGGAACACAAACAACCCGGCTTCGGCACGGGCATATATCAATCTGGATGCATCGGGAATGGCTATCTGGCATCTGAAAATCAAACGTTATCCGGTAGTATTGCGCTATCAAGTGAATTTGCCGGTAATGGGAGTCATGTTTTCCCCCCATTACGGACAATCTTATTATGAGATTTTCTCGCTGGGAAATGCCGGAGGAGTCATCAAATTCACTTCTTTACATAACCAGCCTTCGCTACGGCAAATGCTTTCCGTCGACTTTCCTATAGGATATACTAAAATGCGTTTCAGCTATCTGGCGGATTTGCAGCAGTCCAATGTAAACAATATCAAGACGCACACCTACTCACATGTGTTCATGGTAGGATTTGTGAAAGAATTATACCGCATCCGAAATAAAAAAGGAGCCAGTGTTCTACCGTCATCGGTAAGAGCTTATTAAGTTGAGAGTTGAAAATTGAGAGTTGAGAGTTAATACAAGATTAAGAATGAGAAATAATATTAGACAAATGCTTTGGCTGCTCTGTTGTCTTCCGGTAGTGACCGGATGTATCAGGGAAGAGGAATATGCCAATGATCCTGTAGGAAACTTCGAGCAACTATGGAAGATTATTGATGAACGGTATTGTTTTCTGGAAGAGAAAGGCATTGATTGGGACGCTGTTCACGACAAGTATGGAAAACTGGTGAAACCCGGAATTTCGGATGACGACCTGTTTGATATACTAAGTCAAATGCTATATGAGTTGAAAGACGGGCACGTCAACCTCTCCTCCTCCAGTCGTATTTCATATTACGATGCCTGGTATCAAGGATATCCTTGGAACTATAGAGAGGATATCTTATACAATTACTATTTGGGAAGTGCCAGTTCCGGTTATCGTACATCTGCCGGTTTGAAATATAAAATATTCGATAATAATATAGGTTATATCCGCTACGAAAGTTTTAGTGCCGGAGTTGGAGACGGTAATTTAGACCATGTACTCGATTATTTGAAGCTCTGCAACGGATTAATCATTGATGTACGCGACAACGGAGGAGGAAACCTGACTAATTCCACCCGTATTGCCGCCCGTTTCACCAACGAAAAGACATTGACCGGATATATCCAGCACAAAACCGGTCCGGGACATAATGACTTTTCTGAAATGGAGCCGATCTACCTGGAACCCTCTAATAGCATCCGTTGGCAGAAAAAAGTGGTTTTACTTACCAATCGTCGTTGCTACAGTGCCACAAACGATTTTGTGAATGCCATGCACAGTCTAAACAACGATAACGAAGAGCAAAGAATATTTCAGGTAGGTGACCAAACCGGAGGAGGTTCCGGGCTACCTTTCTCTTCAGAATTACCCAATGGTTGGAGTGTTCGCTTCTCAGCCAGTCCTCACTTTAACAAGTATAAAAAGCCTCTGGAAAATGGAATAGAGCCAGATGTATACGTAAATATGGATAAGATTCTGGAAGAGGGAATAGAGCATGGAGATGCAGAATCACAAAAGAAGGATGCACTGATTGAAAGGGCATTTGAAATATTAAGTGAATAACTTTATTACCGAATTATTTGTTAAATCAGAAAATCTTCCTATCTTTGCACCGCTAAACAAAAGCGACGCATGCGGATGTGGCGTAATTGGTAGCCGCGCCAGACTTAGGATCTGGTGCCGTGAGGCGTGTAGGTTCGAGTCCTATCATCCGCACAAACTACACTGTATTTACAGTTAAAAAGCCCCTAAAATATTCGTTTTAGGGGCTTTTTTGTATAAAGACAGTTTAAAACATTGGCTCTATCAACCAAGCTATGACGATAATATAAATATCAAATGAATATTCGTCTCTGAATCGCTCTGAGAATCTGAGCATTGCTTTTGATATATGCTTCTCTACCGCTGTGGTAGAAATATTCAGTTTTTGAGCAATCTCTCTGTTTTTCAATCCTTCAAAGCGGCTCATAATAAAAACTTCACGACAGCGTTCGGGCAAAGATTCCACAACTTGGGCAATCTTCTCTTGTAGCTCCTCATAAAGGAGTTTATGCTCGACCTCCAATCCGAAATCAGCATGATAAAGTCTTTCTTCTCCTTGCGAGTAAGCCAGATACTCAACTTCATATTTTTGGATTACCTGCTCATGTCGAAGGTAATTCAGGCAACTATTCCGAACCATTGCAAACAAAAAAGCGGATACTGAAATGGAAATAGATGCAACTGTTGAGCATTTTTCCCACAAGACAGCATAACAATCCTGAACAATATCTTCCACAATATCTTCATTCTGAATATACCGACCAGCAAAGCTCACGAGTCTTTGATAGTACTTCTTAAATACATACTCGAAAGCCTCCCGATTTCCGCTACTGAGAGATTCTATCAAGAATGCTTCATCACCGTATAAATTCATGATTTATTATAGATTTACTTCACAAATATAAGAAAAAATCTATAAAGACGATTACCGGCAGGAAGGAAAATACTATTCTATTTTCACTTGTGCATCAACTATATCAAATATAGGGTCAGAAATAGCAGCTACCGTCTTTCCCTTGTATTTAAGCCCAGAAAAAGTAACATTAGTAATAGTTCCCGAATCTGATTTTTTAATCAAAATATCATTATCTTCACCTTGAGTATATTCCATATTTTCAAAATGGATATTGTCAATGTTTCCACCTCCACTTCCCCAGCCATCTGTACGGGCAGGGATGAGCTCAATCCACACAAGCTGCTCATTGACATCTTCCATACGAATATTCTTATACGATACATTGGAAATTGTAGAGTTACCACATTGGTGAATAGTGATGGCACCATGTTTAAATCTGTTGAGCGATGTTTCTAAACGAACCACATCCATATTCTCAAAGCCGATATTCCGCAAATAAGTTCCATCAAGTTCCCAGCCAATTTCCATGCAATTGCCACTAGGACCACCCCACAACACCGAATTTTTCACGGTGATGTTTTCCACATTTCCGGAAAATCCATACTTATTTGTTTTGATAACAATACAGTCATCCTCAGTACGAACAAAAACATTGTCTACAGTCACGTTTGACGTCCCCACCAAATCAATGCCATCCGAGTAAACCTGTGCTCCTAATATCTTTACATCATGTATATGTACCTGATCACATTCAAAGTAGGAAGTGGTCCAACCGGCCCGACTCATAATAACAGGTCCACAGACTTCAATATTACTACATTTCTCCATACGTATTGCTCTCTGGGCATTACGGCCATCAATTACTCCATAACCTAAAATACGTATATTTTTATGTCCGTTGGATTGGATATATCCGACCAAGGATGCCCCTTCCTCTAAGAATACAGTCGTATTATCTTGATCAATAATTAAGTTTTCAGTATGAGTACCTTTAGCATAGCGAATCGTGCTTGTCGGCAATTTATTCCACTCAGCAGGTGTTCTTCCATCTACAAAAAGATAGATTGGATTCCTGTAATCTTCATTGATAATCACCGTAGCCTTACAAGGTCTAACATCAAGCAAAGTAAGTTTATTACCCTTTACATCGTAACTAATACCCAAGTTAGCAGGTCGTACTTCTACTTTTTGCACAGAGTTTGTACCTAAGGTAAATTCCAAATCTACACTTTCCTGATTTAACCCCAATCGGACATATCTACCCAAGTCCATCGAATTCACGCTAAAATCTTTATCTTGCCGTAAAACAGTTCGATTAGAAGTATCAGGACTTTCGGGTCCATCATCGGAGGAACTACATCCGGCTATCAGCAAGAGTGTCAGCAAAAGCTGAAACATACAATTCATTTGAATATTTTTTCTCATGATCATAAAAATTAGTAGTTATTATAATTATAGTTTGTCACATTTTAACTCCATCTATCTTAATTTCTGAAATGGAAGCGCTCCCTTGAGTAAGTAAAATTCGTATATCACTAATGACTTTCTTATCCAGCGGATAAAAAATCATTTCTCCTGCAGTTTCGGAAAAGCCATTGTAAATAGTCAAAAACTGTCCTCCGCCAGCTGATACCTGAATTTCGAATTTCTCAGCAGGAACTTTCCAGCGAATACCGATATTATTCGCCCCGCCAGTAGCATTCATCGGAATATTGAGATAGTCACCTTTATTTCCGGTCCAGCAAGTATTCGGATCATTGTCCAAAACCGAAAGGTAGGAACCGGAAGATGTTTTTCTTTCTAGAATATTACATTCGGAATAAGGTAATACCCACAAACTTTTCTCCTGACGAATATCCTCCGAAGAAGCTCCCACCATCAGTTTAAATTCTCCCGGTTCTACTACCCAATCGCCTTTCCGATTCATCAATTCCAAATCACGTGGAAGAATTTTAAAGGTTACTACCTTACTCTCACCGGGAGCGAGATGTACGCGTTCAAATCCGCATAAGTTCTTCTCAAAAGTAGTAACACTACTTAGAAGATCGCGAATGTATAACTGTACCACTTCATCACCAGCTACATTGCCGGTATTCTTTACGGAGAAACGGACAGTCGTTTCTTGTTTAGGCGTGATCCGTTCAGGTGAAACAGTCAAACCCGAATACTCAAAAGTTGTGTAACTCAATCCATATCCAAAAGGATAAAGTGCACCATTCACGCGACTCATATCTCCTTCTAAACCAGGCTTATTGCCTCCGTCCACTTGCGAAGACGGTTTATAAGGAAAGTTAAACGGAATTTGTCCGACTGTTTTTGGAAAAGTTACAGTCAGTTTACCACCCGGGTTATAATCGCCAAAAAGAATATCGGCAACCGCTTTTCCTCCTTGCGACCCCGGATACCAGGCTTCCAGGATAGCATCCACATACTTATCCGCCCAATTAATAGCTAACGGACGTCCATTCACAAGAACCAACACAACGGGTTTGCCCACACTCACGACCGCTTGTAATAATTGTAGTTGATGTCCTGGAAGTTCCAAGCTGGTACGCGATTTATTTTCTCCACAAGTACGGTTGTTACCTCCAAGTACTACAATTGCCACATCGCTTTTCCGGGCATTTTCGACTGCTTTTTCAATCTCTGCCTTTTCTTTCGCATCGGGTTCTTGAGGTAGTATTTCTGATTCAGGCCAGTTCTTATCTACCAGTTGGCAGCCCTGTGTATAAAGTACGTGAACCTTCTCTCCTACTTTCTCCTTGATTCCTTGCAATACAGTAGTCACCTCAACAGCGAGTGGTCCATAATGAGTCAAGGCATAGCTGGTGTCATCAGCATTAGGACCACATACACTTATCGTCTTCACTGATTCTTTTGAGAGAGGCAATGTTTTTCCACTGTTTTTTAATAATACAATCGACTCACGGGAAGCTTGCAAAGCTATTTTCTGATTCTTCAAGCTATTTACTTCCATATCTGCCTGCTTCAAATCCATTTGATAAGGGGTATCAAATAAACCAATAAGGAACTTTACCCTAAGAATATCACGTACCCGATCATTAATCGTTTCCATAGCAATAGCCCCTTCAGCTATCAATTCACGTAAAGGCAATACAAACGATTCTGGTGAACGAAATGTACAGCGGACATTTAATCCGGCTTCCACCGCCTGGAGAACAGCTTCTTTCATATCAATGGCAGTACCATGTTTGGAATAAAGATATTCTACAGCATCGCTGTCTGAAACAACATACCCTCTGAAACCCATATCCTGGCGAAGTCGAGTTGTCAACCAATAATAACTACTTTGGATAGGAAATCCATCGTAATCGTTATAAGAACTCATAGCTCCAAGAATACCACCTTCCTTGATAACGCGTTTCCACGGATAAACATGTATATTCTCCACTTCGCGAGGTGACATTTGTGGATCGACACGTGCCATACCCTCACGTGCACCTTTATTATTGCTGTAAGCAATAAAATGTTTTGCTGTAGCTGCTACCTGATAATCCTTTTGTAACCCTTTTGCCATCTCTATGCCCAATTCCGCCACCAAGTAAGGACTTTCACCATACACTTCTTCATAGCGTCCCCAACGTTGATCACGCCCCACATCAAGTACAGGTGCATATATATTGGTATATCCAAGTAAACGAGCTTCACGCCCCGTGATCGTTCCGATCCGATGTACTAACTCTCGATTCCAGGTATGTCCTATTCCCAGCTGAGTCGGAAAATTGGTTGCCTTAAAACTTTCCACACCACGAATTCCCTCATTCGTGAAATCGACAGGTACTCCCAATCGTGTCTCTTCTATAAAGAACCGTTGCACTTCATTCAATGCCCAAGCATGCAACGATGCAGGCCAGACAAATGGATTGTCAGAAGGTGGTAATCCCCATTGCTGAAAGCCATTCAAATGCTCATCAATTGCTCCCATCCCATCTTTCCATAATTTAGTTTTCCATGCCGGAGTTGGCAAATCATCTGTCAATACTCGTTTAAAGCCATACAAAGTAACCATTTGACAGGTTTTCTCTTCCACCGTCATCTGTGAGAGTAGATTCTCAACACGGGCATCCAGAGAAGCACCCGGGTCCTCATAAGTATCCATCACCCCATTCTTGTTAAAATCAATCCATCCCTTCTTGTACATTTCGTTTCGTGGAAGTTTATAGGCCACCAGCTCTTTAGCAGAAGGAATCACAGACGTTTTCTGCCCATAAGTAACTATCGTAATTATGAATAAGAAGCAGCATAATGTAAGTTTGATATATTTCATCAGATTGTTCTTTTATTGATTTACGTTTTAAATATTCCTGCTTTCCCTCTGTAATCCATCTCGCAGCATAGCTATATCAATGGAGTTCACATCGGTCTTTTGCATTTTTGCCACCAACCCAGCCGCCATCCCTGCCGCTTCTCCCGTAACCAGGCAAACCGGTATCGTACTCAATGTTTCATAACTTTCCATATCGACGGAAATACCACTTCCGGCCACCAGCAAATTCTCGACTTCTTTAGAGATCAATGCTCCATAAGGAATACCATGACTATCTCCTTTTTCATACGCATACATCGTGCCGACAATATAACCATTCCTACCCACTTCATCACTAAAGCCACGACGATTCTTCAAATCCTCCCCTGTCAAGATATATTTACCGATAATTCTTCGCGAAGGAACATAAAGTTGCGTCGCACTATCCAGCAATACCGCAGAAGCGAAAGTTTCCGGAAAATATTCTTGTAAAGCCTGTAACATCTGTATGGCAATACTTCTTCCTTGCACAAGCGCTTTCGATATAGATCGTACATCCTCTCCTTCCAACTTGTCAAGGACATCATCTAGTTTAAACGTAACTACCGAAGGATTTGTCAACGAATACCTAAAATGCGATTTTTTCAGCAATGGATATTTGCCTGATTGCACAAGTTCTTCAATCACCTTTTCATTCGCTTTCCGCTGTGCATTAAACTGATAAGTATATGTATAATAATCAACGTTTCCAACCCGAAAGTTAAAACCCGGATTCTCCCATACCGCTTCTCTCCCCATCTTTTGGAAAGAAACTCCTGCACGTCCGGCAATCTCTGCACTCCCCGTACAATCGATAAAGACTTTCCCCCGGCAAACCGTTATTCCCGAAATAGAAGCAACAGTCAGCGACTCAATCCTTCCTGCACTATGCATATTCACTTCTATCGCTCGAGAATTAAGCCATATCTCCACTCCAGCCTTATCCACTAGACGCTCGTACGTACTTTTCAAAATCTCGGTTGGAATAGGCGTGTTGTACATTCGATTCTGTAGTTTTGAAGCAAGACCTTCACAAGTTGTACGGAACACTTTTCCGGCTATTCCGCTGTAGCTAAAATCTCCCTGAACCGGAGTTGGAATCCACTCTGACAACAAACCTGCTGTAGCTATCCCTCCTAACATACCGGCAGCTTCAACCAGCAATGTTCGCACACCTTCACGGGCAGCGG
>ULVL01030626.1_pt1 | contig 11840 bp, 7 predicted proteins | sample 1959381 | NCBI WGS metagenome assembly ULVL01 (sample SAMEA4835785, study PRJEB28245) | human gut metagenome | biome: gut microbiome; material: fecal sample | place: Denmark | collected 2008
AAAATTGGGCAGCCCAACATTTCTGAGATGGAAGATTTTTCAGCGTCAATATTAGCGGATTTAGATTTAGATAGTGGCCCAATTGGAATTGAGGACACTATGGATGCGTATTGGGAGAAACAATACGGTTATGTAAATTCTTTTGAGCAGTATGTTCGGGAGTGGATAGAGTCGGTAGACACGAGCCGGGTCAAACCTCGGCGAAGAGCGTTAATCGGAAGCGATGATTTTTTTGTTACTTTTAATTATACGAACTTGCTGGAAAACGTCTACCGGATTGAGGATGTACTACATATTCATGGTGGCATCAGTTCTGTAACTAATACTGCTCCAATTATGGGACATTGCAATAAAAATGATATTGAAAACTTTGCAAGGCAGGCAAAACAAGCTGATGAGAAATTTAGCGAGGGTGAGGCCAGTATTAAAAGAGCGATTGCAAACTATCTAGAATCCATATATAAAGATACAGAATTCATTATTCATTCGAATTATTTGTTTTGGAACAAACTTCAAGATGTAAATAAGGTTGTTATCTTTGGATTATCTGCCGGAGAGGGCGATTTGCCATATCTTAGAAAGATTCAGGAGTCCGTAAAAAGCAATGCAAAATGGGATGTGTATTATTATGATGAAGATGCACGTTTTAAATTAAGCAGAGTGATGCAAGAAAAAATTAATAGAGAAAACTGTGTTACATATATTCCATCCGACCAATTTTGGGATTGATAAACGAACTGAACGTTGAAAATGAGGTGCTCAGTGATGTACGAAAATGACAAAATCATTTCTTTTTTAAGTCTGAGCATCGCAGCCAAAAGAGGGTGTATTTACGAATGAAACAGACGGAAAAAAAGGAAGAGACGGAAAAAAAGAAAAAGGAGGTAAAAAATGTTAAGAAACTTGATTTTCAATTTCATAAAACAAATAAGTTTATAAAGCGTGTAGTGGCACATAATCAAACATTGCTGTTTTCACTTTTGGTTTACGTGTTTTTCTCGGCGGCTATTATTTTGATTTTTATGTTTATTTTTCGAGTATTCAAATGTAACTGCAATTTTTGGCAAAGCTGTTCTGTTTATTTTGGAACAGGAAAGACAATCGACATAGAAAAGCACCGAGTTATTGTTATGGTAGAAGTAGCCTGTAGAGATTTGTTTAGTATTTATGTGGTTGGAATTTCAATTTCTAATATTTTAGTTCCACAAAATCCGCTTGAACTATCAGAGTTTAGCGTTATTAACAATGGAAAGATTGAAATTCGCTATTGGGTTATGCTTCCAATCCATCAGTTTCTGCATGATGCATCTATACGTGTCTTTGTTACCCAAAGAGACAGAAAAGGGAACGATGTTGGGAGACTTGTTGATGAAAATGAAGCAAAATGCAATGAATATATTGAAAACCTCCAATTAATACGTGGCGTACGGAGAGTTATAGTACCAAAGGACAAGTCTGAAAATTTTATAGAGAAATTGAAAGAAAAAGATGGAAACTGGATGCTGTGGGTAATTATTACAGGTAAATTGAGTAATGGAAAACAGTATTATGTCTATAAAACCTATGATATAGACACAATTCACAATGGCTATACATATGTTCCTATAGAGACAAAGAAACTTCCGGAGTCCGTTTTTTGCAAGGTTAAAATCATAGACAAAGAGGTCCCAAGTACTGTATATATGCATTACAATTTGGCATACTGCGATAAGGATAATGTTATCAAACTAATATATTCGGATAATGAACGACAACAGTACAGGTATTTTATAAAGTGCGAGGGAAAATACAAACTGGAAATTTGGAATGCCGAATTTGGAGGGCTAAAGGGACATATCAACTATATTTTAAATTATTTTGCAATGTTCTATTTAAATAATCCTGGAAGATTAAGTGCAATGTTGAGAAAAATCATTTGATAACAACGCAAAAAAGAAAATTAGAGCCCCTTTTATCACAAGACTTTAGTGAGCTGTAGGCCGAATTTGTCTACACCAGTTACACCTCCCCTGCCTGGACATGGAGGGGACGGATCAGAAAAAACTCATCACTGATTATATCCGAGATGCGCTGAAAGAAAACAATTTTAAAACCAATGTCAAAACGGCTGCACCCTTCTTGGCTGCAGCCGTTTGGCTATTTTTATTTGTATTTTTGTCGTGGGGAAGCAAGATAAGCGCTCGATACCCGCCTAGCAGCCCACTTAGCAAGATGAGATAATATCCCAAACCTCGAAACACACACCGTAAGTTTTTAAGAAATTGTATAAGTATAGTGTCGAATGGGAGGTATCCCGCTTATTCTAAATCATCCCAGGACTCCATCCCCATTTCCTCCCAGGTAACGCCATAGGGCGCACCGCCAGAGGTGTAGCCCGCAATAAAAAAGAAGGTATCATCCTGCTCAAGCGGCTCCGCTTTCGCAGCTTTTTTCGCCCGCTTCTTCCGTGGATTACCTGCCTTTTTAGCAGCACGGACACGTTGCAACTCTTTGACTTCTGCATGACTGCGGATGTGCCCTGGAAGTCCATCTGCTTCCAAACGTTCTATAATGTGCGGAAGTTTTTTGAGATATACGGAGCACACTTCCTCGTACGTTACATGAAAGCTGGCAATATGGTCGTACACCTTCTGCGCCACGGCTTGCCACTCTGAATCTGTTGATGGCATTCTTTGATTTGCTAGCCAGAAGGCTTGCGTCTCCAGATACATATAGTCGGAAATTTTCGCTTTCTGCTTTTGCTTTAGCTGCTTATATGGCTTTGCCGGCTTTTGTTCCATAACTCAATCATCCCACAGGTGTGCTTGCAAATAAGCGTCCATACGGCGGTTGTATCGGAAATGTACAGCGGGAATATCCTCCCCATCCAGAATAGAAGAAAAGGCTTCCTGATGGATTTCCGAAAATTCCCGGTCGTGGTGGAACAGGTTGTTTATAACCAGTTGGGCAAATACGGCATCGGGATATTTTTCGGCAAGCCGGTCATAACTGTCGCCATCTGCACGAAGAAGCTCCGGCAATCCGGGAATTTCCATCAGTACCGGCATGGCCTGATTGAGATATTCTTGAAGCGTATGGGCTTGGGTAGTTACAGACATACAGCTATTCCTCCTGTGGGTTGCGCACTGCAAGTCATTGTATCATAGATGGAAATGAAAACAAGACTTGACTTTTTTCGATTTACTGCTATCGTTCGACCTTGTAATGTGATATTCTATTAGCAAAGAATTTCAGACTTGGATAACAAGTAATAGGAGATTGTGCATGACAAGAAAGCAATTGTTCGAATGGGTCAAAGAGGAATATGGCACAGACCCCGACTATCCCTGGCAGGATTGGAATGCTGTGCTGCGACACAAGGACAGTCGAAAGTGGTATGGCCTGGTAATGGAGATAGAGCGTTCCAAGCTGGGATTGCCTGGTGATGGTGTCGTTGATGCGTTGAATGTAAAATGTGACCCAAGAATTAGCGGTTCATTATTGGGCCAGCCAGGATATTTCCGGGCTTACCACATGAATAAAGAGCAGTGGATCACCATTTTGCTGGATGATACAGTACCAGAAAACCAGGTTCAGGAATTGGTGAGGCTGAGTTACGAAATGACACGCCAGAGGCGTGGAAAAACGAGATGAATTTCTAGTGGCAAGCAGTGTCTGGGTAGCACCCAGACGAAAAATGCTTGTTGGGGAAAATTCCCCAAGCCCCAAAGATCATCCCGGCGCTGCGGGATGGCTGCGCATTCTTGCAGAATGCTTGAAGAAATCCAAATAGAAAAATAAGGGCACAGGAAACAGTTTGCCACTCTGTTCCTGTGCCCTCGTTTTTCGTTGGATACCAATGTTCAGCTACGATTGGGTTCCTCGGAGTTCTCCTTTTCATGCTCGCGTTGGTGGCAGGCAGCTTCTTTTTCGGACAGTTCAAAGAACACCTCTGTGTTGTGAAGTGCCTTTTGATACTCCTGCATCTGCTCTCTGACAAGTCTGTACTGCGCATACAGGGCCTTTTTCTGCGTCAGGGTAGAAGCGTATTCTTCGGAAAGTGCTTTGACATTTGGAAGCTTGGAGACGTTCATTTTTTCGAAAGCGTCCTTTGCTGCTTTGTGAAGTGTGATTTCTTCACGGTGGGCCTCAAAGAATGTTTTGCTATACCCGGCTTTCCGATAGGCAATATACGCATCTCTCGTTTTGGCGTAGTTTACAATATGCTTTTTCAGGGCAGCAATTTCTACCAGCCGCTGTTCGGCGGCTTTCAAATCCTTGGCAATGCGGTCAAACTCAGAAGCGGCGGTATCTGCTTTTTCCCGAAGCTCCTCCATGGAACCAATCCCTTGTTCTTTGAGGAAAATTCTGGTTTTGGCCATCTGCTTTAGATTATATGTGGTTGCCCACCGCTGATACCCGGGCCCCTTGGCACGAATCCGCTCATCAAGTTCAACCAGAAGCTTGAACTTTTGATTCTCCAAAATGACGGGCTTTTTCTTCCTGGAATGATGCTGTTTGGTCCCAGAGATTACGGTCTGAATATCTTCTTCCGTATAACCTTCCCCGAGAGAACATAATCGGATGAAACGCTGCTGTCCTTTTCCCCGGACGGAAATAAATTTTCCACGCCTTACTTCATATCCGTTTTCTTCAAGCCGAGAAAGAAAGTCAGGAAAATTTTTAGGAGGCTCCTTCAAAATTGAATCGATCAATTCCCGTAGAACATCCCGATGGGAAACACGATTTTCCCGAACTGCTTTCTTCGCACGCTGGGAATAAGGAACGTTCTCAATGATGGAGAGCCCATGCTCCATGCAGATAATATCACTGAGCCGCTGGACAGCCAGCCCAGAAAAATAGAAGTTCTTGAATTTGTGCGTACAGTCCAGCGAAGTGGAGTTGAAAATAATATGATTGTGAATGTGCGCGCGGTCTGTATGGGTTGCAACGAGAAAGGCGTGCTTTCCCTTGGTAAACCGTTCGGCAAGCTCCATTCCAACCTCATTTGCTTCTTCCGCTGTGATTTCTCCAGGCTTAAAGGATTGGCGGATTTGGTAGGCAATCACATCGTTTTTGGGATGCTTACCGGTGATGTGCTGGTACTGACGTTTGGAAAGCAGAAATTCCTCATCGACTGTCATGGGGTCACATTGATACCCAGTGACCAGCTCCCCCTTTTCGGTTTTCTCTGGATTCTGTGCATAGTCTGTCCGATCCTTTAGGCTCTGGGCAATTGTTTTTCCTTTGTTGATATGCAGTGCGATCAGCCGGGTAGCGGCCATTCCTTTTTATCCTCCAATGTAAAAATAGGCCACCCTGCAAGAAAGCAAGGTGGCCAGATGATAAAACCCCTTTAGGACTGAACAAAACTTTTCAGAATGGAATAGCACCAGTCCAAAAAAGTTTCGACCAAGACAGCACCAAATAGTGCGGCGATGCAGCAAAGTTCAATAATACCAAGGAGAAAAACGTGGTTCCATTGCTGACATACCACAGAATAAACGCCACAGCCGAGAACGAAAAGAATCAATGGACTGAGAACATACCCGGAAAGATTGCTGAGAATTTTCACGAGGAAAGCCATAATAGAAAAGACAGCCATCAACGGCAGGGACAGCAGCTTAAACGGTAATTTTATCAGAGCAAACATACACTTTGCACTCCTTTCCCTTGTATTGTAGGGCATTGTTTTTCAAAACGCAAGGATGCCGCACTGAGGGCAGGCATCTAATCCGCTGTCATTCAATACTGGCAAGCCGGATGTGAATCTCCTTTAGCTCAGACCAGATTTGCTCAAAGCGGATTTTCAAATCCTGAATATCTTCCAGGTAGATGCTCCCTGTTTCGTTTGCTTTCTTGGCGTACTGGTTCAGATTGTTGCTGGCGTAGCGCATAAGAGAAACAACCTTTTTGATGTCGCCAAGGTCAAGCCGAATACAATATCCGTCCAGCGCCATTTTTCGCAGATAGGCTGCCATATTGTGAGTGCCAAGCTCCTGCATTTTCTCACGGATTGCGTTCAGCTCTGCCTTGCTTACACGGAAATGAAGCATCTGGTCTTTTTCTCTCATGTGCGTTCCTCCAGGCTCCTGGAATCACTGTGCTTATGGGGCGGGATGGATGCAGAGCGACGATGCAAATCCTCCAGAACAGAAGGCCGCTCATCTGGTGCGGCTTTGCTTTCATCTTGCTCCGTGGTTTGTTTGCCGTCCATGTCCAACAGTGCGTTCAATTCTGCAAGCCGTTGACTCTTTTGCGCCAATTCTGCTTCCTGCGGGAATGGCTTGCCCAATTCTGCCTTTGTAAATTCCATCTGCGATTGAAGATTTTCAAGCTGGTTTTTGGAAGTGGTCAGCTGCTGCGGCAGCTCTCTAAGCGCATTGTCAATCCGAATAAGATTGCCTCGGGCATCATTGCCGAGGGTCACTTGGTGAGAAAGCGCGGAGGATAAAGTCAGAATACGGTCTTTTCCAAAATTTTCCAATGTGGCTGTTATATGGAAGCCACGGTAAGTGCCGATTGAAACAGGCTCCAATCCGATTGCCTTTTTGACGGCATCCAGCAGGGCGATTCCGGCAGCCTCCTTGTCCGAAAGTGCGTTCCCGTCAATGACCATGGGAGAAATCCCGTCCTCCGGATGCGGATGGGATTCTGCAAGATGAATGTCTGCTTCCAGTCCGGTAATGATGCTTTGCAGCTTTTGAATTTGCTCCGGGAAGTATTTTAGAAGATTATCTTCCATGCGGAACTGCTGACTCAGATGGTCTGCCTTTAGAACCTTCAGCCGGGAAACCTCAATATCCAAATCCATCTTCTCCTTAATCTGTGGATTCCCGGCGCACAATGCCTTGATTTCCGCAAAGGACAGAGCGGTTTCATCCACGTCATCGCAGGAGCGCACCGGAGATTTTGAGGTCATAATTTGGCTGATGAATTTTTGCTTATTCTCCACTGTCTGCCACAGATAGGAGTCAAAGGTTCCCTCTGTGACATACCGATAGATGTGTACCTGCTTGTTACGGTTTCCCTGACGAATGATGCGTCCACTGCGCTGCTCCAAATCGCCGGGACGCCAGGGACAATCCAAGTCGTGCAAGGCAATCAGTCGATCCTGGACGTTCATACCGGCACCCATTTTGAAGGTGCTGCCCATCAAAACACGCACCTGCCCGGTACGCACTTTGGCAAAAAGTTCTTTTTTGCGGGCTTCGGTGTTGGCTTCGTGAATAAACGCGATCTGTTCCTCCGGGATGCCGCCCGCAATCAGTTTTCCACGAATGTCATCGTAGACCGTAAAGGAGGAATCGGAGGAATTGAGTGCGGCAAGCGGATCGGTGCTTTGTGTGCTAGGAAAGTCACTCTGTTCCGGCAAAGTTTTTCTGACAGGAGCCTGGGATTTCGGTGTCGAAATATCACAAAAAATTAACTGGGTCAGCTTGTCGGCGGCACCTTCCCGCCAGATTCTCAGCACATTGTCAACACACATATTGACCTTTGTTCCGGGTTCATCTGGGAGATACGGATTGATGATTCGCTGATCCAATCCCAGCTTTCGACCATCGGAGGTGATTTTGAGCATATTGTCATCCTTGGAATCGACTCTGCTGCTATGCACTGCGGCAGCACGTTGGGAAAGCTCCTGGACAAGCTCTTTCTGCGTTTGGGTGGGCTTGGCAACCTCGTTGTGATAAATCGCTTCTGGGCGTGGAAGATTTAGTTGGTCAGCTGTTTTAACATCCGCAACTTCTTTCCAGATGTTGATAAGCTCTGGAAGGTTATAGAACTTGGCAAACCGCGTTCTTGCTCGATAACCGGTTCCCTCCGGCGCAAGCTCAATGACGGTTTTGGTCTCACCGAAGTGGGCAGCCCAGCAGTCAAAATGGCTCCATCCCTTTTCCCGGAGCGTATCGCTTTGCAGATACCGCATCATGGTGTACAGCTCTGTCATGGAATTGCTGATGGGGGTTCCGGTTGCAAAAATGACACCTCGGCCTCCAGTTTTTTCGTCCAGATACTGGCACTTCATATACATGTCAGAAGACTTCTGGGCATCTGTTGTTGAGATTCCGGCGACATTTTGCATTTTAGTATAGAGGAAAAGATTCTTGTACCCATGTGCCTCATCCACGAACAGGCGATCTACACCCAGCTGTTCAAAACACACAACATCGTCTTTCCGTCCACCGTCCATCAGCTTTTCCAGGCGAGCGCTCAGGGACTTTCTTGTGCGTTCCATCGATTTCACCGTGAAACGCTCAGCTCCGCTGGCTTTCAACTCCTCAATGCCTTCCTCAATTTCTGCAATCTGCTGCTCAATCACTGCCTGCTGACGTTCCAAGGACATGGGAATCTTTTCAAATTGGGAGTGCCCGATAATGACCGCATCATATTCACCGGTGGCGATTTTGGAGCAAAAGGTTTTTCGATTGGCTGGTTCAAAATCCTTCTTCCGGGCTACCAGAAGGTTGGCGGAAGGATATAGCCGCAGAAATTCGCTTGCCCACTGCTCAATCAAATGGTTGGGAACCACAATCATTGACTTGCTGCAAAGCCCCAGACGCCTGCTTTCCATGGCTGCGGCGACCATTTCAAAGGTTTTTCCACTGCCAACCTCATGGGCCAGCAACGTATTCCCACCATACAGAATATGGACGATGGCATTCCTTTGGTGTTCCCGCAATGTGATTTCTGGGCTCATTCCGCCAAAATTGATATGCGAACCATCGTATTCTCTGGGACGGTCAGAATTGTAACGCTCATTGTAGAGCTGAACCAGTGTTTGCCGCCGCTGCGGGTCTTTCCAAATCCACTCCCGGAATGCGTCCTTAATGGCCTGCTGCTTCTGCTGTGCCAGGGTTGTTTCCTTTTGGTTCAATACCCTACGTTCATTCTTGTCCTCATCTATCACTGTGTCGTAGACCCTGACATCACGCAGGTTTAGAGATTCCTGAAGAATTTGGTAGGCATTGATTCTGGAAGTTCCGTAGGTGGTGTTGGCGTTTAAGTCCCGGAAGCTGACGTTCTTTTTCCCTGTGATGTTCCATTCCGCTGTATAGGAGGAATAGTTGACCTGGATGGACTGACGCAGATAAATAGGCGGCTGAAGAAGTTCCTCCATAAACTCCTGAATATATTTTTTATCAATCCAGGTAGCGCCCAGCCGGACATCGATTTCAGAGGCATCCAAATCCTTTGGCTGCGCCTTTTCCAATGCAGCAACGTTATCCTGAAATACCGCATCTTTTTGGGCGGCCTGTCTGGCCTGGGCAAGCTTTTTGCGTACATTGCCGGAAAGATATTCATCTGCCGTGACATAGTGTGGAATGGAATTCTCAGAAAAATCAGGAACCTGGAAGATAACACCACGGAGTTCCGCGGCCAGATCGGCGGCAGACTTTCCAGACAGTTGGGACATATAATCCATATCTACACAGGCGTGCTCTGCAATGGATACGGCCAGAGCTTCCGATGCGGTATCTACAGAGGTGACAGCGCGGGCCTGACGGATGGTGCGCTTTGTAAACATATCTGCTTTCCGAAGAAACTTGTTGTCCTCATCTAGCACCTCCAGACTGCACAACAGGTAGTAGGAGCTGTCATCTGAAAAGGCCATACGATTTCCTTTGGAATTGATGAGACCATAATTTTTAGAAAAGCCATCGTACAAACTGTTCAGATCTGCCTGCTTTTCACGAATATCAGCGTCAGGAGTCAGGTAGTTCATTTGAAGGTCAATGAGTGCTCGAACACAGTCACGCAGCCCAATCATACCTTTGACCCGTTCTTTGGCCACGTTGCTCAGCTCCGGGCGCACCATAACGCTGTTTTCCCGGAAATACACCTCTCCGTCCACAAGGGCGTAGGAATAGTTTTTCACATCCGGGTCAGCGGGAATGGTGTCCTGAATTGAATCGCCATCGCCTAGATCGGGCAGCTCCGCTTCCAGATAGCTGCCATGAATGTGCTGTACCGCTTCATGGAGCTGCTGCGCAAGAGAAACATCCTCCAAGGGCTCCACGGTGTAGTCGATGCCATGGGCGGTGCTTTCGGAGCTGTTTTTGCCCATGACCATTTCCGGGTGTTCCAGGAAATAGCTGTTGATGGAGAAACCGTCTTCGGTTTGTCCCAGATGTACCCAATCCGGCTCCAAATCCAGCGCCCGTTCGCGCTTTTGCAGGAACAGAATATCCGAAACCACCTCCGTACCAGCGTTGGCTTTGAAGGCGGTGTTGGGAAGCCGGATAGCGCCCAGCAGTTCCGCTCTCTGGGCAAGATATTTCCGGACGTTGGGATTCTGGGCATCCAGGGTATAGCGACTGGTGACGAACGCCACCACGCCGCCGGGACGCACCTGGTCCAATGCTTTGGCAAGGAAATAGTTGTGGATATTGAAGCCTAGCTTATTGTAGGCCGGGTCGTTGACCTTGTACTGGCCGAAGGGAACATTGCCCACGGCAAGGTCAAAGAAGTCCCGGCGGTCAGTGGTTTCAAAGCCTGCAACGGTGATATTTGCCTTGGGATAGAGCTGCCCCGCGATCCGCCCGCTGATGGAATCCAGCTCCACGCCGTACAGACGGCTGCTTTGCATCTCCTCTGGCAGCATCCCAAAGAAGTTGCCAACGCCCATAGACGGCTCCAGGATATTGCCGGTTCGGAAGCCCATATTTCCGATTGCTTCATAGATGGCGCGGATGACCGCGGGGCTTGTGTAGTGGGCATTCAGAGTGGATGCACGGGCGGCGGTGTATTCCTCCGGGGTGAGCGTGGAGCGCAATTCGGCAAATTCGCCCGACCATGTGGGCTTGCTTTCATCAAAAGCATCCGCAAGACCGCCCCAGCCAACGTAGCGGGATAGAATTTCCTGTTGTTCCGGGCTGGCCTGTAACCCCTCTTGCTCCAAATTTTTCAGCAGACGGATGGCAGCCATATTGGCCTGTAACTTCGCCTTTGGGCCACCGGTGCCCAGGTCATCATCGGTGATACGGAAGTTGCGGGCATTCCTGCGGAGATTTTCCTTGTATTCTTCATAAGAGGCTTGTTCCGCATCGGCCACACTGGGGAATTCCTGCCACTTGCCGTCGATGGGAATGGACACCGGCGTGCTTTGGACGGGAGGCGTGGTTTCCTCTGTGTGGAGTGTTTGCACGACAACATCATAGGGAAGATTGTTTTTTTCGCCGGGATAGACAGCTACTGTTTCGGCGGATGTTACCGGTTGGATCGACTGTTTTTCCTGTTCCTCAATATATTTTCTTACAAAGGAGATGGATTCCGTGCGGAAAATGGGAAAGCCAGTAGCATTGGAGAAGGTAATATCCTGGAAATTTACAGAGCTTGAATCCAGATTTACCCGGTCAACCAGGAAGGTGCGCCCGTCAATCTCAAAGGTGGTTTCACCGGGGATCAGGTGTTCTTTGGCAAATTCTTCGTCGGAAATCCGTTGAACATCCTCCATGACCATGCGGATAGAGGGATTGTTGTTCAGCTTTTCCGATTCTGTCGGTTCATGCCAACGGTGACTTTCCAATTCGTCGCCCGAAACATGGATTAAGTCGCTGAAATCGAGGTTTTCCAGTTCGTTGTCAATCAGCCCTTGCAACGAGCTGTACTGCCGTGTCTCCAGATGTTCATCATCCAAATACCGCTCCAGCCGGTAATTCACAAGGTCGATGTTCACCTGAATGGGAATCTCATCATCGGTGATGGTGGTATAGGCGACACCAATCTTTGCCATGTCGCTGAAATCTGCTTCAGAACCGTACTCGCGCTGGCAGAACTCGGAGATCAGCCCTTTTGCGCGTTCCATAAGTGCCTGCTCGGCCTTCCCTTGCAGTTCCAGTCGATACGCCTCCGCCTGC
>ULVL01071718.1_pt1 | contig 11789 bp, 7 predicted proteins | sample 1959381 | NCBI WGS metagenome assembly ULVL01 (sample SAMEA4835785, study PRJEB28245) | human gut metagenome | biome: gut microbiome; material: fecal sample | place: Denmark | collected 2008
GGTCAGCGGAATGTTCTATACGAACCGCCTGGATCAGATCGGACTTTTCCTCCCCAGATATCTCTACGGCCGGCATTATAAAAAAAGTGCTTTTGCCCCCTATGTATCTCCGGAGCACCCGGACATCGTGACCAGCCTGCCACCCAGTCTCCTGATCACCAGTGACAACGATAATCTTCAGAGTTATACTCTGAATTTTGAAAAGGCTCTGCGCAGACATCAGATGCCCCATAAACTGATCAACTACCCGAAGGATCCCCGCCTGACCCATGCGTTCAGCGCTTTTTACCCGGAGCTTCCGGAAAGCAGGGAAGTGATCCACCATTTGATTCATTTTTTTGAACATACCGGAGAGGACTGTAAAGGAGGATATGTATCATGACATACGATGAAAATGTTTTCAAAGAAAAAGCTAATCGGAAAGCCCGTAAGATCTGGATCGTTTTTGCTGTTTTACTGAGTGCCAACTATGGCTCCGATGCGTCCGGGGGATTATATCCCACCACTTCTTACCTTATTTTTCTGGCATTGTGCTGGCTGCCTCTGATCTTCGGCGAAGTGCTGTTACGTGTAAAGGGCTGGGCAACGGAACTCTACCGCTACGATCTGGTCATCGGTTACGGCATCTTCTATACCTTTGTTATCTGTACCACAGCTTCCCCGATCGCTTTCACTTACATCCTGCCGGTGACGAGCCTGCTGGTACTATATAAGAACCGGAAATTCATGATCAACTGCGGTATTGCCAATGCCCTGATCATCGTCGGTGCAGCCGTCTATCGCTATATGCTGGGCTTCAACAGTGCTTCCGATATGAAGAATTACCAGTTACAGCTGTCCTGTATCGTCCTGTGCTACATCTGCTATGTCATGTCCATCCGTCATCTGAATGAATCCGACGGTGCCATGACCGACAGCATCAAGGCTGACCTGCACAGAGTCGTAACCACTGTAGAGCAGGTTAAGTCTTCGAGTAATATCATTCTCGATGGCATCACAGTCGTAAGAGAGCTGGCTTCCGAGAATAAGCACGGCTCCGATATCGTCATGCTGGGTATGAATGAGCTGACTGACAACAACAATATGCTGCAGGATCGTACCACCTCATCCACACAGATGACCTCCGATATCCGCGCCCAGGTAGAAAATGTGGTAGCTCTGATCGGAGAAATGATCACGCTCGTCGAAAAAACGCAATCCCATTCCGGCGTCAGCGCAGAAGACCTGAAGAGTCTGGTGAATACCGCTGCTACCATGTCACAGCTGTCTACTGAGCTGGAAAATGTTCTGGAGAATTTCCGTCAGGAATTCGAAATGGTAAAACAAGAGACCGGTACCATAGAGAAGATCACGAATCAGACAAATCTGCTGGCATTAAATGCTTCCATTGAAGCTGCCAGAGCCGGTGAAGCAGGCAAGGGCTTCGCAGTGGTAGCTGATCAGATCCGTACCTTAAGTACTGAAACCCACGCTTCCTCTGAGCAGATCAGGAATGCTCTCTCCCGGCTGGATGCTACCTCCGCGAAGATGACCTCTTCCATTGAAGAGACCTTGAAGCTGATTCAGGTTACCCTGGAAAAGGTAACACATACCGGTGAAAATGTAAATCAGATCGCATCTGATTCCGCACAGCTCGGCAGACATATTCAGGTAGTTGATAACGCAATTAAAGAAGTCGAAAGCTCCAATACCCAGCTGGTATCCAATATGGAACAGGTATCCAACATCGTGGAGACTATCACCGGCTGTATTGCACACTCCAGCCAGACCAGTGAGCGTATGCTCAGTAAATACGAAGAAACCGCTTCCAATATCAACACCATCGAGGATGTCATGGAGAACATGATGTGTGATCTGGGTATCGGCGGCTTCATGGGTATCGAAGATATTCAGCCAGGTATGAAGATCGATCTGAAAGTAGCCGGCCAGGGAGATACGGAATACCTTGGAGAACTGATCGAACAGATTCCGGAGGGTCTGCTGGTATCCTGTCAGAAGGAGCTAGCACTCACAGATACCGCTTCCTGTACCTTACAGATCACCGCAGGCAACATCCTGTATTGTTGGGACAAGGCAGTCATCTCTCCCGCTCCTGAAAAGGGTGCTCATGCCTTCAAAATCATCATTAATACCAGACCCAGGATCAATAACCGCCGTAAATACCCCCGTATGGATCTGAACAATGCCTGCACCATCAAGTTCAAAAATTCTGATACGGAATATGCGGCCACCATGGATAATATCAGTGCCAACGGCTTTGCTTTCCTGGCGACAGACAATATCTTCACCCAGAGCAAGAATGCCTCGATCACTGTCACTATCCATGATTTCGCTCTCCCGGATCACAATGTGCTGGAAGGACGTATCATCCGCTGCTCCGATGATAACGGTCTGTTCATCGTAGGCTGCCAGATGCCGGAGGATAATTTCTATATTCTGGAGTATGTAGAGAAAAATCTGGAAAGTAAGAAATAGTCAAATACAAAAGGGTGCCGCTGTGCGACACCCTTTCTTGTTTGGTTTTATAGTTTCATCTATGGCTTCAGGAGCCGGGCGATCAGGCCCTCGACCTCCTGGAGCTGTTCTTTTGTGCTCTCCTTGTGGCTTTCCTTGCGGTACTTCGAAGGGGACATTCCCTTCATGGCGTGAAAGGCCTTGGTAAATACCAGGGCATCACTGTATCCGCAGGACAATGCAATACTCTCGATAGGATAATTCGTGGAGTCCAGAAGTTCTCTCGCCTTGGTAATACGGAAGGTAGTAAGGAACTGCTGGGGAGACATCCCCAGATAGTTCTGGAACAGCGTATATAAATAGCTGCGGTTGATACACACATAGTCCGCCACATCCGTGACCTTGATGGGGTTACAGTAGTTGCTCTGGATAAAGGAGACCGCTTTTTTCACATACTGGTTCCCCTTATCCTCTTCCTCCCTTGCCACCACACCGGCGCTGTCGGCGATCACCGACAGAAATACTCCCAGCAGTCCGTTCCGGCGCAGATCATCCGCAATGCCAAAGGTATTATGCTCCATCATATCCCGGACAATGGAATACAGTTCCTCCGATTTATCACAGGAAAAAATAGGATGCCGGTCCGACAGTCCCATGCTGTGTAAGTATTCTTCTGCCCGGCTTCCGGCAAATCCCACCCACAGATAACTCCAGGGATCCTTCGCATCCGCCTGATAAAAAGCCAGTTCATTGGGCTGGATCAGGAAACCGTAACCCGCCTCCAGCCGGTATTCCTTGTCGTGAAACCGGAAATGTCCCTTACCACTCAGGACATAGTGGATCAGGTAATGTGGCTTGGAGGCCGGTCCGAAGCTGTGCAGCGGTGCCGTCTGGGAGCATCCGCAGCAGTTCACATACAGACTTCCTGTTTTATCATTGACAAAATCCAGTTTAAATGCTTTTTCCATGATCGGACCGTTTCCTTTCCGCGTTGCCGCTCTCTCATCTAATTCACGAGAATCCCGCCGTTTTCATCAAATTCGACACCGAAATCCCGGCTGTATTCATTCATACGCTGCAAAATTCTCTTCTTATCCTCACCTGCTGCCGGAGTAGGCTTAAAATCATTCCGGGTGGACACAGAACTCACCATGCAGGGAATGATCCTGGCATTCCGGTCCTCCACCTTCTGTCCGTTTTCGAATGTAAAGGTCTGCTGGAAGATCATGGTATCCTTATCTGCCGGGTTCCGGTTCGCTCCGAAGCAGAAATTCGCCAGGCTATAGATGATATATCTGCCCTTATATTCTTCGATTCCCTGAAGGACGTGGGGATGATGACCAATGACCAGATCCACACCCCAGTCAATGCATTTTCTGCCAAGTACCTGTTGGTAATTCTCCGGATAAGTATCTTTCTCGATCCCCCAGTGACAACAGGCCAGGATCAGGTCCACATTCTGTTCCCGCAGGGTCTCGATATTGTTCTGGATCAGCTTTTCCGCCTGTGCGCCCCACTCTACCTCATTGACAGAGATTATTCCTATTTTCAGGTTCCGCTCTCCGCCGTGGGCTGCCGCACTGTCCGGGATCTCATAGATACCCACATTTTTATCATAAGCATAAATGATCCCTTCCTGCTCTAATGCCACCACAGTATCCCGGCTTCCCTGTTCGCCATAATCCAGGCGGTGATTGTTGGCGAAGCTGACGACCTCAATGCTCCCCAGCGTCAGCAGATGAGCATAGGCTGGATCCCCTTTGATGCAGTAGGTCTGTCCCTCCCGCATCTGTTCCGATGTGGTCAGAGGCCCTTCCAGATTCACGATGGTCATATCGTCCGCCGCAAAGATGTCTCTCACATTTTCAAAGAAATAACCTTCGTCCTCCGCCTGATCATAGGCCTGACGGAAGGAGGCACTGTAGTCTTGTTCCTGATGATTTCCCAACGTTACATCCCCTGCTGCGGAGATGGTGATCGTATAACGTTCACCCGTCAAATCACCGGAGTCATGGCAAGATCCCGATGTTGTTGCGTTCTCTCCACCGGAAGCCGTCCCTGTCTGTGCCCCCGTAGCAGAATCTTCTGCCGTCTGCCCAGCCTGCGTAGTTGCATTGTAACCGCCGATAGGCTGCGCCAGATCTTCCCTTCCCGGAATGTAGACCTGCTGGGTCAGATCATCGCCACATCCACCAAGTATTATGACTGCCGCTGCACAGAACAGTGCTGCAAACCTTTGTTTTCGATACCCCATAAGCTGCTCCCTCATTATCGTAGCATGATCCGCATCTTTGGTGCTTACCGTTGCTTCGCAACTATCATGATCCCATTCGCCGTTCGTCAATCCTGCTGGCACATTGACTCTCATACGCCAATTATAATATCATTCCGCAGAAGCCTCCGATGTGGAAGTGATGTCTCCGTCTCCGTACAGATTCTCCTGCAGGAATTTCTTGTTGGCTTCGAAATCCACTTCCAGCACTGCCATCTTACGGATGATCGCATCCTTATAGGTGCCCTCCAGTGGAATGCTGTTCTGGATAATATCGTAAGTCACGGCCTTAGGTGCCATAAGGCTCAGCCGATAGCATTCTGTCTGGGTCAGATTCGTGGTCAGATTCGGCATCAGACCATCGATCAGCTCCTGGGGATTGGTCAGCATTCCCTGCGGAAGCTTGTGGATCACCTCTGCCAATACCTTTCTCTGCCTCTCGGTTCTGCCGAAATCCGTACCGATATAACGGTTTCTGCAATACGCCAGTGCCTGCGGTCCGTTCAGGTGTACCATACCGCCGGAAGTATCTTCAAAATAGTCGGTACCTTCCGGTCTTCCCAGCAGAATGTTGTATTCCACCAGATAGCCGTTGACATATTCCACTTCCTTGCTGGTCAGCTCAAGATCCACACCGCCCACTGCATCCACCAGATTGGCAAATGCTTCAAAGTTCACCAGTACATAGCGGCTAATATGAATATCGAAATTCTGCTCAATAGTCTCCATCAGCAGTTCTGCGCCACCATAGGAATATGCCGCATTCAGACGATTGCCCTTATGTCCCGGAATGTCCACATACATATCACGGAGCAGGGATGTCATGTAGATCTTCTTCGTCTTGTTGCTGATGGACAGCAGGATCATGGCATCTGATCTGCCGTCTTCACCGTTTTCACGGGAATCGTTACCGATCAGCAGAATATTGGTCACGCCTTCTTCCTTCATGGGAGAGGACGCTACCGACTCGATCTTCTCATAGTTCATCTCTCCGTAGACCTTTCCTACCAGCACATACAATCCTGCTGCCAGGAATACAAGGATCAGCGCCACTGCGATCAGGAAACGCTTGAGTCCTGACTTTTTCTTCTTTCTGCCGCTCCCGGCTCCCTTTTTATTTCCTTTTCTGTTCCTTTTATCCGCTTTCGTGTCTATCTCCTCACGCTTCCCGGATTTTCTTCCGGAGCGTTTTCTATCGTTATAATCGTCCTCATAGTCCTCTACATAGTCATCCCGTCTGCTGCGGCGGGTTCTGCCTGAGGTCTCCTGTCTGCGGTGATCAGCGTTACTGCTACGGCCGCCACCGTTACGACTCTCTGAAGTCTTACGTGCCGTCTCTCTGCGGGCTGCCTGTCTCCTGCGGTATGTGGGATCATCCCAGTCCTCTGCATAGTCCTCACGGGATCCTGCTCTTCTGTCGGATCCGATCACATCCAGTTCCTCCTCTTCCTCGTCATCTTCCCTCATATCATACATCTGCGGAGCCGGGCGGGCTGCCTCACGCTCCGCAGAGTGTGTCCCCGCATTCGCCGCCGGGCGCCCCGTACTACGGCGGGCTCCCGCCCCGGATGCCTGCATTTCCTGCATCTCCTGTTGTAAAAAGGCTTCCAGACCCTTTTGTATATCTTCCATCTCCTGAATGGAGTCTCTTTCCTTATCGCTCATCCTGTACCTCACTTCCACGTACCTGATTTTGCACGCTTTTATTCCTATTCATCTTCTAGGATAATACCATAATCTGCTGTATTTGTCACGACAGAAATCCTTAAAATTTGTTTAAATGTTATCCGGTATTTCTTAAGAAACGACAACAAGAAAGACCATCTGCGGCAACTACACGATTTTCTTTCGTATGCTTTCCTCAGATGGTCTCTGCATTTTTGTTGATTTATGTCTGCTCTATTTATGAGCGACTCTTGCGTCTATGTAATTTTTCAGAGATTCCACCGTCTCTTCTATGCCCAGCTTGCTGCTGTTGATAGACAGATCGTAATTACGGGAATCGCCCCATTTTACCTTACAATGACTATTGTGGTAAGACTTTCTGCGACGGTCCTTCTCGATCATGCGCTCTTCCGCATGACGGGCATCCAACTCATAGATCCGCATAACACGTTCGATCTTGGCCTCTCTGTCTCCCAATACGAAGATAGAGATCAGGTGCGGATTGTCCTTCAGCACGATTTCGGAACAACGTCCTACGATCACGAAGGATTCTCCTGCCTCTGCTTTTTTCTTAATGTAATCGAACTGCATTCTGGCCACATTGTCTGCTGGAGAGCTGTTCATTCCCATTACACTGCGGTACAGGAATTTATTACGTCTCTTTTCGTCGAACTCAGCCAGCTCCTTGCTGCTTACATTCATGCTTGCAGCCACCTCATCTAACAGGTTGTGATCGTACATCGGCAGTTTGTAATACTCTGCCAGCTTCTGTGCGATCTCATGTCCGCCGCTGCCGTATTCACGGCTGACGGAGATAATCAGTTGTTCACTCATGGATCTGCCCTCCTTATGGCTGGATGTATTTCCAAAATTTTTTAAACTCGTATTCTGCAAATACATCTTACAGATATCTTGCATAGATCATCAGCATAGAGATCCCTACTACTATTATAGTCGCAGGTGCCATAACTTTGCAATATTTTCCCCACTTAATCATATGACCGGCTTTCGCTGCGGTGGCGATACCTACTACGTTGGCAGAAGCTCCGATGGGAGTTGCGCTTCCTCCAATATCGGTTCCCATAGCCAGTGCCCATGCCAGAATGGACAGCTCCACACCCTGGGTAGCGGACAGACTGCTGATAATAGGGATCATGGTAGCCGCAAAAGGAATATTATCCACGAAGGCGCTGGCAATCGCAGAGATCCACAGGATAATAGCGATCATCAGCATCAGATTGCCGTTGCTGATGTCTCCGATGAAATTCGCCATAACTTTCAGGATGCCGGTCTGCTCCAGGCCGCCCACTACCATGAACAGTCCGATGAAGAACAACAGGGTCTTGTAATCGATCTGTTTGATCAGTTTCAGTGCGTCCTTGCCTGCTGCAATTAAAGTCACGATAGAAATGAATACACCAATACAGGATACGGTCAGACCGGTTTGTGCGTGGGTCACCAGCAGAACTACCGCACACAGGAAAATAATAGTGCTGATAATAAATCCTTTTTTATCGGTAATGGCTTCGGAAGGATCCGGGTAGGTCTGGTTGCTGCCTGCTGCAGCTGCCTCACTGGCACGCAGTTCCTTGTGGAATACCAGATAGAAATACAGTACGACCACAACCAGGGAAACGCCTGCGATCACACCGGTATTGGTCAGGAAATCCGTGAAGGAATATCCCAGGGAAGTACCGATGATGATATTGGGGGGATCTCCGCACATGGTAGCGGATCCTCCCAGATTCGCACAGAACACTTCTGCCAGAATCATAGGCACCGGATTGAATTTCAACAGTTGTGACAATTCAATGGTAACGGCTGCCAGGAACAGGATTACGGTAATACTGTCAATGAACATTGCCAGAATACCGGATAATACCATAAAGGTGACAAACAGCGGTACAACCTTATACTTGACCATCTTGGCAAGGCGCATGCACAGCCAGCGGAAGAATCCCACCCGGGCCATTCCCTCTACCATGATCATCATTCCTGCTACGAACACGATGGTCTCCCAGTTGATACCACTGGAAGCCTCTGCGGACTGTCCCGCCGTGTACCAGAAATGACTTGTGAAAAAGCTGCCTAAGTTCAAAGTCTCCAGCACTGCGCTCATACTGTGCATTCCCAGTCCGAATACCAGTACCAGTGTCAGCAGGCCGCAGCCTAATGTGATAATGTGTCTCTCCCATACTTCCAGGACGATCAGTACAAACATCGCCAGAAATATGATTACTGCAAGTATTTGTGCTACCACTTTCCCTGCCTCCTTGCTAATTTTTCTTTAGAACATACAAGAGTAGATTCTATCCGAAATATCGGCATAAGTCAATTCTTCTTTTGGTTTCTATGCATAAATATTCCGTTAAGGTTTTTTTACAAATTGCGACGCATAAAAAGCTCCGGAAGATCCTGCCTGCATACCGATCTTTCGGAGCCTTTTTATTGCTTATATTGTTTTATTCATTTCGAAAACTTTCGATATCGTTCTTTCCCACATAACGTAAAAACATCCGGCTCATGTCAATGCCGCTTTCTCCGAAATACAACTTCATGTACTTCTCGCCGTCCTGTCGGATTGCCAGAATCACTGTCTGTTCTACGATTTTTCCTTCTGTGCCGTTGATGGTCACGGTCTGCTGTAATGTATTATTCAGGAACACGGAAATAGGCAGCTGCGCCAGCGGGCCCAACGTGGAACTCATCCGGAATACCAGTTCGTACCGTCCGATCTTCGTGAAACGCAGCTGGTATACCGCACCGGTACCTTTCTTCGTGGACAGCTTCTCCAGCGGAAGTTCAATCTCCTCGCCGGTCTTCGGCTCCGGCAGTTCCAGCCGGGCCAGCACCTGTCCACTGTCTCCTGCTCCTTCGGTGCTTATCGGACTGTGAAGCTCCGTACACTCCTCTTCCTCTCTGCCAAGCAGCCTCTCCATGGCAACAGAACGTAACAGGAAGCAGCAGATGTTTGCAGCATTCCGCATAAGCTGCGCTCTGGTCAGCCTGCCGTCTGCCAGTCCTTCCGCAGTGTTGTCCTTATTAGAATTGGATGCTGCGTCTGCGGTCACCATGTAAATATCATTCTGCGCCCGTACCATGGGAATCGTCTGTTTCCCGGAGCCCGGCTCACCTTCCTCATTGATCTTTGCCCACCAGTCGGTCATGACAATACCCTGATAGCCCCATTCCTTACGGAGAATGGTTGTCAGAAGATCATAGCTGCCTGCGGTCCACAGTCCGTTCACCGGGCCATAGGTGGACATGATGCTGTAGGCTCCGCCCTGTTTTACGGCGATCTCAAATCCTTTCAGATAAATCTCCCGCAACGCCCTCTCGGATACAATAGCATTGGCATCATGCCGTTTGAATTCCTGATTATTACATGCAAAATGCTTGATGGTACCGGTAACTCCGTATTTTCCCATACCTTTCAGCTGTGCTGCCGCCATGGTGCCGGTGAGGTACGGATCTTCGGAAAAATACTCAAAATTACGTCCGTTCAACGGATTCCTGTGAATATTGATGCCGGGGCCTAAGAGGGAATCAATCTTGTTCTTGCGAAGCTCCATGCCCTCCATCTCATACAGTTCTTCCACCAACTCCGGATCAAAGGTACATGCCAGCAACGTACCATTCGGCAGTGCATAGGCCATGGTACCGCAGTCCATACGAATGCCGGAAGGACCATCGGAACAGCAGGCCACCGGAATACCGAATTGCTGCAGTCCATCCGTCACACCGCCGAAAGCTGCTGCTGTTCCGGGGGTAACTTTCGGGGAACACATGCCTTCTCCTCTGGTCATGCAGATCAGATCTTCGTCTGACAGCTGTGTCAGGAACTGTTCCAACGTAATCTTTTTGTCATAGACATCTGCCAGCTTCCATCCCTGATCTCCCATATATTCGCTCTGGGTGGGTCTTTCCCGCAAAATACGTTCCGCCAGATCTATGGTCCGTAAGGGCACATCCTCCCAGTTGGCGATGGCATGCTTGTTTTCTCCGAAGAAGAACGGTCGTAAGCGTTTAAATGCCTGCACCGGAGCCAGTGCTTCCGTAACGGTTTGTACGACCTGCAGCTCCGCTAATGTCACTCTTCCGACTTCTCTTGCACTCCGCACATCGGTACCGACATAGAAGATATAGTCTCCTGCTTCCAATACATAGCAGGATTTATGTCCAGTGACACCACTGTCATCATAGGACGCAAGCTCCGTCAGTTCTGCTTTCAGGATCAGTTCTTCACTTGCTCCGGGCTTCAGTTCTTCCGTCTTGGCATAAGCTGCCAGCTGACGCAGCGGCTTTCCCAGCTTTCCCTGAGGAGCCTCCACATAGACCTGTATGGTCTCTCTGCCGGACATACCGCCAACATTTGTCACTTTCTCAATGACAGTTACCTCGGTACCCTGCACTGCCAGTCCCATGCTCTCTGTCTGGAACCGGGTATAGGACAGTCCAAAGCCAAAGGGATATTTTACCTTGTCTCTGGCAAAGGTCTCAAAATAGCGATAACCTACATAGATGTCCTCGGTATAAAAATTCTCCACCGGATCCCCGAAATTCTCCGTGGAAGGATAATCCTCAATATCTTCCGCAATAGTATCGCTGAGCTTACCACCGGGATTCACTTTTCCTGTCAGGACATCTACTGTAGCTCTGCCGCCCTCCTGGCCGCCCTGCCATACATAGAGCACAGCCTGTGGCTGATACCGGTCGACCCACTTCATATCCATGATATTACCCACATTCAGCACAACGATCGTCCTGGCAAATGCATTGCAGACATTACGAAGAATTTCTTCCTCCGCAGCTGTCAGCAGATAACTGCCTTCCGCAGCACTATTATCCTTGTCTTCTCCTGCGGTTCGGCCGAGAACCACAATCGCCAGATCCGACTGTTCCGCCGCCTGTCTCGCCAGTTCTTCGCTGACGGGCATTTCTTCCTGGTTCCAGGGCTCCATAGCCCATCCCTCTCCTATATCAAAAGGATGATCCTTCAGCCATTCCCGGTACTGTGCCTCCAGTACCTCATTCACCTGTACGGTGCCGTCTTCCTTGAGACTGTCTGTAATATTGGTCACATATGGAGCATTGACCATACCTCCGGAACCCGTACCGCTCTTATAATGCTCGAACTGGGTTCTGCCGAAGATCGACACCCTCTGCCCTTTTTGCAGAGGCAGCACACCGTCTTCATTTCGAAGCAGTACGCTTCCCTCCGCCGCCACACGTCTTGCCAGTTCCGCATATTTCTCATAATCCAATGTATATTTCATATATCTGTTTGCTCCCTTCCTGTTATATCTATATTTCTGTATCTTTTATCCTAATAATAGCATTAATTTCCCAATACATCCAATCGAGTAGGAGGAATTTCTCCTAAATGAGAAATTCCGAC
>ULVL01049888.1_pt1 | contig 11783 bp, 25 predicted proteins | sample 1959381 | NCBI WGS metagenome assembly ULVL01 (sample SAMEA4835785, study PRJEB28245) | human gut metagenome | biome: gut microbiome; material: fecal sample | place: Denmark | collected 2008
GACAAATTGCAAGATCTGCCGGTGTTGAAGTTCAACTTGTTGCAAAAGAAGGCAAATATGCAATGCTCAGAATGCCAAGTGGCGAAATGAGAAAAGTTCTTGCTCGTTGCCGTGCAACCATTGGAACAGTATCAAATCCAGATCATGAACTTGTTTCTATCGGTAAAGCCGGAAGAAAAAGACATATGGGTGTTAGACCTACCGTTCGTGGTGTAGTTATGAACCCAAATGATCACCCACACGGTGGTGGTGAAGGTAAATCACCTATCGGTAAAAAATCACCTGTTACACCTTGGGGTAAACCTGCTCTTGGTTATAAGACAAGAAAGAAAAATAAATCTTCTGACAGACTTATTGTCAAGAGAGTTAATTAGGAGTGAAATATGAGTAGATCGTTAAAGAAAAAACCTTATGTATTTCCAAGACTTTTAACAAAAGTTCAAGAAATGGCAGAAAAAGGTGAAAAGAAACCAATTAAAACTTGGTCAAGAGCATCAGTTATTTATCCTGAATTTGTTGGTTATACATTTGCTGTTCACAACGGAAGAAAACATGTTCCTGTATATTGTACAGTTGAAATGGTTGGTCACAAACTTGGTGAATTTGCTCCTACAAGAACATTTAAAGGCCATGCTGGTAAAAAACAAAAAGGTGGCGCAACCACCGGGAATAAAGGTTGAGAGGTGAAAAATGGCTACAAGAATTAGAGAAAAAGCAAAGAAAAGACAAGAACAAAAAGATCAAAGACCTTATGCTGTTGCAAGATATATAAGAATGAGCCCATCAAAAGTTCGTATCGTTTTGGACAATGTAAGAGGCAAATCAGCAACAGAAGCAGTTGCGATTTTGGAAAATTCACCTCAATCAGCTGCACAAGTATGTTTGAAACTTTTGAATTCAGCTATTGCAAATGGTGAAAACAACAAAGGTTTGAACAAACAAGATTTGTACGTAGCAGAATGTTATGCAACACCTGGACCAACTCTTAAAAGAATTTTGATAAGAGCAAGAGGAAGAGCAGACAGAATGCTTAAAAGATCATGTCACATAACAATTATACTTGATCAAAAGGCTAAGGAGGTATAAGATGGGACAAAAGGTAAGTCCAATCGGACTCAGAGTAGGCATAAATAAGGGTTGGGATTCAACTTGGTATGCTGAAAAAGAAGATGTTGCAAAATACATCAAAGAAGACAATGAAATAAGAAAATTTGTTAAGAAAAACTATGCAAATTGCGGAATAAGCAAAGTTGCAATCGAAAGAACAAAAAACAAATTGACTGTTAACATTTATACCGGAAGACCAGGAATGCTCATTGGTGCAAAAGGTGTAGGAATTGAACAATTCAAAGCAAACTTGTCAAAAGTTGTTGCACCTACAAAAAACCTTTTCATAAATGTAAAAGAAATCAAGAAGCCAGATTTGGATGCTGTTTTGGTTGCTGAAAGTATCGTAAGCCAACTTGAAAAAAGAATTCCATTCAGAAGAGCTTTGCGTGGAGCAATTCAAAGAGTTATGAAAGCTGGTGCAAAAGGTTGTAAAGTTCAAGTAAGTGGTGTTGTTGATGGTGCAAACTCAATCGCAAGAACTGAAAAATATATGGAAGGTTCTTTGCCACTTCATACACTCAGAGCAGACATTGATTATGGTGTAGCTTCTGCATTTACAAACTATGGAAAACTTGGCGTAAAAGTATGGATTTACAAAGGTGAAATCCTTAAAACCAAGGAAGATAAAGGAGGAAGACAATAATGTTGATGCCTAAAAGAGTTAAGCGTAGAAGAGTACATCGTGGCAGAATGACTGGTGTCGCTACACGTGGTAATGTTCTTGCTTATGGAGATTATGGTATCATTGCAACAGAACCATGCTGGATCAAATCAAATCAAATCGAAGCAGCACGTATCGCAATGACCAGATTTATCAAAAGAGGTGGTCAAGTTTGGATCAAAATATTCCCTGACAAACCTGTTACAAAAAAACCTGCTGAAACTCGTATGGGTTCTGGTAAAGGTTCACCAGAATTTTGGGTTGCAGTTGTTAAACCAGGCAGAATCCTTTTTGAAATGAAAGGTGTGACTGAAGATGTGGCAAGAGAAGCATTGAGACTTGGTTCTATGAAACTTCCTTGCAAAACAAAATTTATAAAGAGGGAGGAAGTAGCAAATGAAAACTAAAGACATAAGAAGTATGACAACAAAAGAATTGAAAACAAAACTTAATGAACTTACAAGCGAACTTTTCAATTTGAGATTTTCACACGCTACTGGAAATCTTCCAAACAACATGCAGTTGCATACAGTAAAGAAGGACATAGCGAAGGTTAAAACAATCATAAGAGAAAGAGAACTTAAAGAAGGAGTTGAAGCATAATGGAAAGAAACAATAGACCAACAAAAACAGGTGTTGTTGTAAGCGCAGGAAAAATGGATAAAACTGCTGTCGTTATGGTAGTTTCAAACTCCAAACACCCAATTTACAAAAAAGTTGTGAAAAAATCTAACAAATTTAAAGTTCATGACGAAAATAACGAATGTGGACTTGGTGATACAGTCGAAATCATGGAAACAAGACCACTGAGCAAGGAAAAATATTACAGACTTGTTCGTATCGTTGAAAAAGCAAAATAAAAGGAGATAATTATGATACAACCACAAACAATGCTTAAAGTTGCTGATAACACAGGTGCAAAACAAATCATGTGTATCCGTATTCTTGGCGGTTCTTTCAGAAGAAGTGGCAACATTGGTGATGTTATAATTGCCTCTGTAAAAAGTGCTATTCCTGGTGGAATGGTTAAAAAAGGTGATGTCGTTAAAGCTGTTATCGTAAGAACAAGTAAAGGGCTCAGAAGACCTGATGGTACCCACATCCGTTTTGATGACAACGCTGCCGTAATCATTGACAACCAAAAACAACCAAAAGGAACACGTATATTTGGACCTATTGCCAGAGAGCTTAGAGATAAAAACTATATGAAGATTATTTCTCTTGCTCCTGAGGTAATATAAAGGAGAAGGTAAATGAATATTAAAAAAGGTGATACTGTTGTTGTAATAACAGGTAAAGATAAAGGTAAGTCTGGAAAAGTTTTGGAAGTATTCCCAAAACAAAACAGAGTATTGGTAGAAAATATCAACATCGTTTCAAGACACACAAAACCAAAGAGTGCTCAAGAAAAAGGTGGAATAATCAAGAAACCTGCTCCAATCAATGCTTCAAATGTTATGGTTCTTTGTGATTGCGGGAAAGCAACAAGAGTTGCTTACAAACTTGTAAATGGCAAAAAAGTACGTATTTGCAAAAAATGCGGAAACAGCCTTGATAAAGAACATGCAAAAGCTGTGAAAAAAGAAGCAAAAAAAGCAGTTAAAGCAGAAAAAGAAACTGCAAAAACCGAAAAAGCCGAAGCAAAAGTTGAAAAACCAAAAACAACTGCAAAGAAAAAAGCAGTTAAAGAAGAAAAGTAGGAGGATGACAAATGGAAACAAGACTTAAAACTTATTATAGAAATGAAGTTATCCCTTTTCTTATGAAAAATGGTGGATATAAAAACGTTAATGAAGTTCCAAAACTTGAAAAAATAGTTTTGAATATGGGACTTGGCGAGGTTAAAGATAATTCAAAAAGCTTTAACATTGCACTTGACGAATTGACCGCAATTGCTGGACAAAAAGCAGTCCCAACTCATGCTAAAAAGGCAATTTCAAACTTTAAAGTAAGACAAGGTATGAAAGTTGGTGCAAAAGTTACACTTCGTGGTGACAGAATGTATCAATTTCTTGACAAACTTGTTGCAATTGCTCTTCCAAGATTAAGAGATTTTAAGGGTATTTCCCCAAAAAGTTTTGATGGAAAAGGCAATTATGCTATGGGAATCAAAGAACAACTTATTTTCCCAGAAATCGTTTATGACAAAGTCGACAAAATTCGCGGGCTTGATGTTATGATTGTTACATCTGCAAAAACAGACAAAGAAGCACTTGAATTGTTGAAGGCACTTGGTATGCCTTTCAGTGCAAGATAGGAGTAATATTATGGCAAAAAAATCTTTAATAGAAAAACAAAAAAGAACTCAAAAATTTGCTACTCGCGAATATACAAGATGCAGTTTGTGTGGAAGACCTCATGCAGTACTCAAAAAGTACGGTCTTTGCAGAATTTGTTTTCGTGAACTTGCTAACAAAGGGGAAATTCCTGGCGTTAAAAAGGCAAGTTGGTAAGGAGGAATTATGGTTACAGATCCAATCGCAGATATGCTTACAAGAATTAGAAATGCCATCAATGCAAAACACAAAACTGTAGAGGTTGACTTTTCTAATGAAAAAAATGCTATCGCTAAAATCCTTTTAGAAGAAGGATACATCGCAAATATGGAAGTCGTTACAAATGTTAAGGGCTTCAAACAAATTATTATCACCATCAAATACATGGAAAACAATGAAAGTGTAATTGCTGGTCTTAAAAGAATTTCCAAACCTGGTCTTCGTGTGTATGCTACATGCGAAAAATTGCCAAAAGTAATCAGTGGTTTGGGTATTGCAATTATTTCAACAAACAAGGGAATACTTACTGACAAACAAGCACGTGAAAAAGGTGTTGGCGGTGAAGTACTTGCCTATGTGTGGTAGGAGGTTAATATGTCAAGAATAGGTAGAAAAGAAATCTTACTTCCACAAGGTGTTACAGTTGAAGTAAAAGACAATCTTGTTATAGTAAGTGGTCCAAAAGGAAAACTTGAACAAGAAATTGACAATCAAATTGTCGTAAAAGTTGAAGATGGAAAGGTTCATCTTACAAGACTTAACGAAACAAATGATGCAAAAGCAAAGCATGGTCTTTACAGGGCATTAATCAACAATATGGCTCATGGCGTTTCAAACGGTTTTTCAAAAAAACTTGTTATAAATGGTGTTGGTTACAAAGCAAACAAACAAGGGAACAAACTTGTTTTGAACCTTGGACTTTCGCATCCAGTCGAAGTAGTTGAAGAAGAACATATAAAGCTTGAATGTCCTTCAGCAACTGAAATTGTTGTTTCAGGCATTGACAAACAAGCAGTAGGTCAATTTGCTTCAAGAATCAGAGATTTGAGACCAGTTGAACCATATCATGCTTACGGAATCAAATATGATGATGAAGTAGTTATCAGAAAAGTCGGAAAAACTGCCGGAAAAGGTAAGAAATAGGAGCGATAAAAATGTTTAATAAAAAAGATAAAAATCAAGCAAGACAAGTTCGTCATCTTAGGGTTCGTAACAAAATTTCTGGCACACCTGAAAGACCAAGACTTAATGTATACAGAAGTTTGAACGAAATTTACGCTCAGGTAATTGATGATGTGAACGGTACAACATTGGCAAGTTGTTCAACGATGGACAAGGAATTGTCAAAACAGTTGGAAGGCAAAAACAAAACTGAACAAGCTAAAATTGTTGGTCTTGAAATTGCAAAAAGAGCAAAGGCAAACAAGATTGAAGATGTTGTTTTTGATAGAGGCGGATATCTTTATACAGGAAGAGTTCAAGCATTGGCAGATGGTGCTCGCGAAGGCGGATTAAGGTTCTAGGAGGGTAAAATGGAAAAAGAAAAAGAAAAATCATTCAAAAACAATCAATCACCAAGAACCAGAAGACAAGAAAGCGATATTGACAAAAACTTAGTTTCTGTAAGAAGAGTAACCAAAGTTGTCAAAGGCGGACGTACAATGAGATTCAGCGCTTTGGTTGTTGTTGGTGATAGAAACGGAAGTGTTGGTATTGGAACTGGAAAGGCCAGTGAGGTGCCAATGGCTGTTGAAAAAGCAACAGAAAAAGCAAAGAAAAACATGAAAAAAATCAACATTATTGACGGAACTATTCCTCATGAAGCAGTTGGTAAATACAGCACAAGCAAAATTTTGCTTATGCCTGCTAAACCTGGTTGCGGTGTTATTGCCGGCGGTAGCGCGCGTGCAGTTATAGAACTTGCAGGAATCAAAGATATCGTTACAAAAATTCATGGCTCCACAAACAAAATCAACTGTGTAAAAGCAACTTTAAATGGTCTTTTGTCAATAAAAACAAAAGAAGAAATTGCTGCTAAACGTGGTAAAAGTGTAGAGGAGATTTAATATGGAAAAACAACTTAAAGTAACTTATGTAAGAAGCGCAATCGGCTACAACAAAAAACAAGCAAAAATTGTTGAAGCTTTGGGCTTTAAGAAACTTGGTCAAACAAGAGTTCTTCCTGATAATGAATCTATTCGTGGTAGCATTCATCACATAAATCATCTTCTTAAAGTGGAAGAAGTAAAATAGGAGGAAATTGATATGAAAATGCATGAATTAAAACCTGCTGAAGGTGCCAAAACTTCTTCTAAGAGATTGGGCCGTGGTATCGGAAGCGGTATCGGTAAAACATCTGGTAAGGGCATGAAAGGACAAAACTCTCGTAGTGGCGGTGGTGTTCGTCCAGGATTTGAGGGCGGTCAATTACCACTTGTAAGAAAACTTCCCATCAGAGGGTTTAACAATTTCAATTTCAGAAAAGTTTATTCAATTGTAAATGTTGAAGATCTTGAAATATTTGAAGCAAACACTGTAATTGATGAAGAAATGCTTTATGTAAACAGAGTTGTAGGCAAAATGCAACCTAGTGGCTTGAAAGTTTTAGGAAAGGGAGAAATTACTAAACCATTCACCGTAAAAGCAAGTAAATTTTCAAATTCTGCAAAAGAAAAAATTGAAAAAGCTGGTGGAAAAGTTGAGGTGATTTGATGTTTAAAACATTCATAAACGCATTCAAAATTAAAGATTTAAGGGGTAAAATACTTCTTACCCTTCTTCTTTTATTCATTTTTAGAGTTGGATGTTGGCTTCCAATTCCTGGTATTGATGTTTCTCTGTTTAAATCTACAACAGAAGGTAATACATTTTTGTCATTGCTGAGTTCCATTTCTGGTGGTGCATTGGCAAATGGTTCTGTTTTGGCACTGGGTGTTGCACCTTATATAAACGCTTCTATTATTGTGCAACTGCTTGCAGTAGCAATTCCTGCTTTGGAAAAACTCGCACAACAGGGAGAAGAGGGCAGAAAAAAAATGAGCCTTATCACAAGGCTTGCTGCACTTGTTTACGCCATTGCACAATCTGTTATAATTGTTGTAGCACTCAAAGATAAAATTGATCCCAACATGCTTTGGGAAGGTGCTCCAACATGGCTTGCGTGTTGCATAATTTCAGTTATTTTGATTGCTGGTGGTATGTTTACTGTGTGGCTTGGTGAACGCATTACCGAACTTGGTGTTGGAAATGGTATGTCGCTTTTGATCTTCGTTGGTATTTTGTCTTCTGCTGGTGCAGCATTGCTTACTGTGTTTGAAAAAGTATTTGCCGGAAATATCACGTATCTTTGGACACTTTTGATATTTGCTTTGGCAATTGTTGTTATTTTTGGACTTATAGTTTTTGTTGACTTAGCTGAAAGGAAAATTCCAGTTCAATATGCGAAACAACTCAAAGGTCGCAAAATGTATGGTGGGCAAAGTACGTTTATTCCAGTTCGAATCAATGCTTCTGGAGTAATGCCAATAATCTTTGCAAGTATGTTTTTGACGCTGCCACAAATGTTGTTCCAAACATTCTGGCCAAACTCTGATGCTTATAAATGGTATGCAGAATATATGGGAACTGGTTCATGGGTTTACATTGTAGTTACAGCAATTTTGATATTGTTCTTTGCATTCTTTTATGCTCAAATTACATTCAAACCTGATGAAATCAGCAGAAACTTGCAACAGAGTGGTGGATTTATTCCAGGTATAAGAGCAGGCAGACCTACAAGTGACTATTTGAAAAAAATATCTTCAAGAATCACATTGTTTGGCGCTATATTCCTTGCGTTTATTGCATTGATCCCAAGCTTGGCATTGAAAGCTGCTGGAAACGCTTTGGATGCAACACTTATAAATGCATTCAGTGCTACTGGTCTTATGATTGTTGTTTCGGTCGCTTTGGAACTTGACAAACAACTTGAAGCACAAATGCTTATGCGTAATTATAAAGGATTTTTAAAATGAGATTGATTTTACTTGGTGCCCCAGGATGTGGCAAAGGTACACTTGCTGGCAATATTGTAAAAGAAAACTCTTATTGTCATATTTCAACAGGTGAAATATTAAGGCAAAACATTGCCTTGGGTACACCTGTTGGATTGATGGCAAAGTCATATATTGACAAGGGACATTTTGTTCCAGACGAAATTATAATAAAACTATTAAAAGAAAAACTTGCAACAATACATGACGACAATTTTATTTTGGATGGTTTTCCAAGAAACTTGGCGCAAGCAAAAGAACTTGATGCTATCACAAAAATTGATAAAGTTGTTTATATAAATGTCGACTATGAAACTATTTTGAAACGAATTACCGGTCGAAGAGTTTGTGGTGATTGTGGCAAAGTATTCAATACAGAATTTTACGACAAAATCGAATGTGATAACTGCGGTGGAATATTGATTCAACGCAATGATGACAAAGAAGAAATTGTAAAAGAACGTTTTGAAGTGTACGAAAAACAGACAAAACCTTTGATTGATTATTACAAAAAACAAAGCAAGTTTTATACAGTTAGTGCAGGTAAAACACCTTTGGAAACATATAAAAATTTCCAAAATCTGTTTTTGGAGGAAATCTGATGGCTTTTTCTGAAAACGATATAGTCAAAATGCGTAAGGCTGGCGAGATGACAGGCAAGGCTTTGAAATATGCTGAAAGCCTTATAGAACCTGGAATTTCGACAAAGTATCTTGACAAAAAAATATATCAATATATAATAAATATGGGTGGGCAACCAAATTTTTTGGATTATGATGGATATCCAGCTTCAATCTGTGCTTCGGTAAATGAAGTTGTTGTTCACGGAATACCTTCAGAAGATATAATATTGAAAGAAGGTGACATAATTTCTGTTGACTTAGGAGTTATGTACAAAGGTTTCAATGGTGATGCTGCAAGAACATTTGCTGTTGGAAAAATTTCACCAGAAAAACAACGGCTTATCGATGTTACAAAACAATGCTTTTATGAAGGATTGAAACAAGTTAAAGTTGGTGCACATGTTGGCGATATTGGTCAAGCGGTTCAAACTTACGCAGAGGAAAACGGCTATTCGGTTGTGCGTGAATTGGTTGGTCACGGTATCGGCAGGGATATGCACATGGATCCTCAAGTTCCAAACTATGGAACAAAAGGTCATGGTCCTGTCTTGGAAGCCAATATGGCTATTGCTATTGAACCGATGATAAATATGGGCAAAAAGAATATATATCTTAAAAGTGATGGGTGGACAGTTTACACAAAAGACGGTTTGCCATCAGCACATTACGAAAATACAGTCCTTATTACACCTACAACTGTGGAGATTTTGACCAATGAATTATGAAAAAGGTGACATAGTAATTTCTATTGCTGGTCGTGATTGCGGACAAATATTTTTGGTGTGGAGTTTGCAAGGTTACGATGTCTTTCTTGTAAATGGGAAGCTGAGAAAAATTAACTCGCCCAAGAAAAAAAATGTAAAACATATAATGTTTAAAAACAAATCGCCTTATTTTAAACAAATGTGTGATAAAGGACAGGTGTTTAACGATGCGCTTGTCAGAAAAATATTAAAATTTGAAGAAAATTTGTAAAAGGAGTTGTTATGTCAAAGGAAGATGTGATAGAATTTGAAGGAGTGGTAGAAGAAGTTTTACCAAATACAACCTTTAAAGTTCGTTTAAGCAATGGACATGTTATAACAGCATACATTTCTGGCAGATTGAGAATGAACTATATCAAAATTTTGGAAGGCGATAAAGTTAAAATTGAAATGAGTCCATATGATTTGACCAAAGGTCGAATTATTTGGCGAGCAAAAAATTAGGAGGAGTTATGAAAGTAAGACCATCTGTAAAACCTATGTGTGACAAATGCAAGGTTATCAAACGAGAAGGAAAGGTTATGGTAATTTGCCCAAAAGACCCATCTCATAAACAAACCCAAGGTTAATTGGTTTAAAGTCGAAAATGAACAACGTTTTTTCGCGGCAAAATAAAAACGTTGATGATATAAAAAAAAATAAATTTGGAGGAAAAAACAAATATGGCAAGAATCGCTGGTGTGGATTTACCCAGAGAGAAAAGAGTAGAAATTGGTCTTACCTATATTTATGGTATTGGAAGAGTAACTTCAAACAAAATCTTGGCTGAAACAGGTATCAATCCTGATACACGTGTAAAAGACCTTGATGAAAATGACGTTGCAAAACTTCGTGCTGTAATTGAAAAAGACCATATCGTTGAAGGTGAACTCAGAAAAGAAGTCGCTATGAATATCAAGCGTCTTTCAGAAATTGGTTCATATCGTGGTGTTCGTCACAGAAAAGGGCTTCCAGTTCGTGGACAGAACACAAGAACAAATACTAGAACAAGAAAAGGCCCAAGAAAAGTCGTTGGCGGAAGCAGTAAGAAAGGTAAATAATTATGGCAGTAGTTAAGACAAAAAAGAAGAGAGTTTCAAAGAATATTGACAAAGGTCAAGTTCATATCAAATCTTCATTCAACAATACCTTGGTTACTTTTTCTGACACAGAAGGAAATGTAATTTCTTGGTCAAGTTCAGGTAAACTTGGTTTTAAGGGCTCAAAAAAGAGCACACCATTTGCAGCACAACAAAGTGTTGAAGATGCAGCAAAAGTCGCAAAGGAGCACGGAATAAGAAGTGTTGAAGTTTATGTTAAAGGACCTGGCAATGGTCGTGAAGCAGCTATCAGAGCTCTTCAAACAGCTGAAATCAACGTTACTATGATTAGAGATGTTTCTCCAATCGCTCACAATGGATGCCGTCCTCCAAAAACAAGAAGAATATAGGAGGAAGAACAAATGGCAAAAATGGTTGGACCAGATTGTCGTCAATGTCGTCGTGAAGGTTGCAAACTTTTTTTGAAAGGCGAAAGATGCGTAAGCAAAAAATGTGCTTTTGAAAGAAGACCTGTAATACCTGGACAACATGGCGCTTCAAGAAAAAGAGTAACTGAATACGGAACACAGCTTCGTGAAAAACAAAAAGTTAAAAAGGCTTATGGTATTTTGGAAAAACAATTCAGAAAATACTATGAAGAAGCTGAAAGAATGAAAGGTGTTACCGGTGAAAATATGCTTTCACTTATCGAAAGAAGACTTGACAACGTTATTTACAGAATGGGTATCGGAGCAAGCAGAAGTGAATGCAGACAAATTGTTAACCACGGACATATCACCGTAAACGGAAGAAGAGTAAACATTCCATCTTACATTGTAAAAGTTGGCGACGTTATAGCTGTTAAAGAAAACAAAAAAGATTTGGAAATGTTCAAACAACTTAAAGGTATGAAAATTGTTATGCCAAAATGGTTGGAATTTAACGCAGACACACTTACAGGAAAAATATTGGCTATGCCACAAAGAGAAGATATTGACCTTAATATCCAAGAACACTTGATTATCGAACTTTATTCAAGGTAAAATGGAGGTATAAATTTATGATGGAAATCGAAAGACCAAAGATTACTTGTGAAGAAACAGACAATGGAAGTTTTGCAAGGTTCATTATTGAACCACTGGAAAAAGGTTATGGTATTACTTTGGGGAATTGCCTTCGAAGAACACTTTTGTCTTCTTTACCAGGTGCTGCACCAATTGCTATAAGAATTGGCGGAGTTTTGCATGAATTTTCAACTGTAAGAGGTGTAGTTGAAGATGTTGTTGATATTGTTTTGAA
>ULVL01090088.1_pt1 | contig 11724 bp, 13 predicted proteins | sample 1959381 | NCBI WGS metagenome assembly ULVL01 (sample SAMEA4835785, study PRJEB28245) | human gut metagenome | biome: gut microbiome; material: fecal sample | place: Denmark | collected 2008
TCGAGTAGTGCTAACGCTAACATCGGTGCTCGACTTATTATATTTAAAATACACATTAAGGGATTTGGTGTGTTGGCTCGGTCTTAATTAAGCCTCTCTTGTCGGCGGTGCTTTTGATGGTACACTTTCTTATGTCGGCTTGTGGTATTGGTGGTTTGCTGAAACTTCCTCTTATTATGGTATTATGACCGGTGCTCGACCACTTATATAAAATAACTTACACATCATTTTCCTCAGCCCTTGCTGAAAATTAGTCGTTCTGGGTTGCTTTAGTAGGTTTATCTCCTGAAAGATGGAATTTCTCGAAAAAGTGGCAGGCAAATATAAGAATTTGGTGACAAATGAATGAAAAGAAAAGGATTTATTTATGAAAAAATAGTTGAGTTAGACAATATTGAATTAGCAATTTGTAAAGCTAGTATGGGTAAAACTAAGAGAAAAAATGTTGAAAAAATATTAGATTCTCCTACTTATTATGCTATGCAGGTTCAAAAAATGCTAAAAGAAAAAAATTATATTCCTAGTCCGTATATTGAAATGATAATACACGATGGAGCTAATAAAAAAGAAAGAATAATTTATAAGCCTCGATTTTATCCGGATCAAGTAGTGCACTGGGCTTTAATGCTACAAATACAACCAATTATTTATAAAGGTATGTATGAATTATGCTGTGCTTCTATTAAAGGTCGTGGAATCCAAAGAGGAATGAATTATTTAAAAAGAATATTAGTAAATGATAGGAAATATACTAAATATTGTTTAAAGCTTGATGTTAAAAAGTTTTATCCTAGTATTGATAAGGATATATTAAAATCTAAATTTAGAAAAATAATAAAGGACAAAGATACGCTAGATTTAATAGATGTTATTATTGATAGCGGTAAAGAGGGTTTACCTATTGGTAATTATACCTCTCAATGGTTTGCTAATTTTTATTTACAGGATTTAGATCATTATATTAAAGAAGTATTGAAAGTAAAATATTATATTCGTTATATGGACGATATGGTTCTTTTTTCAAATAATAAAAAGGAATTAAGAAAAGTTAAATATGCTATTGAAGAATTTTTAGGAAATGAAAAGTTGACTATAAAAGAAAATTGGCAATTATTTAAAACCGAAAGCCGTCCTATTGATTTTTTAGGATATAGATTTTATAGAGGATATACTACTTTAAGAAGAAGTAATTTTTTGCGTATAAAAAGAAGAGCAAAAAAGATTTCTAAAAAAGATGAATTGAATTTCAAAGACGCTTCCGCTATGTTAAGTTATAGTGGTTGGTTAAAACATTGTGATTCATATAATTATCAACAAAAATATATTAAACCATTTATTGATTACAAGAAATGTAAGGAGGTTGTAAGAAATGAAAGCAAGAAGTACAATAGCTCCGGAAAGTTTCAAAATAGGTGATAGAAAAGGCAACTTAATTGAAGTTGCTTTTTTTGATGATGTAAAAGAGATTCAAGAAGAAGATGAAACACTTTATGAATACTCAGTTTATAAAATCACTACTATTTATAGAAATGATTTAGAGCAAGCAATAAATGATAACTTAAATGATTGGCTAGTTTTAGCTAAAACTAGAGATTATGAAGCTATGGCTAATAAAGTAAGGGAAGTAAGAGATAAGTTATTAGCTGAAAGTGATCAACACTTATTACTAGATAGAATAGGATTAAATATTCCTAGTGAAATAACAGCAGGTAATTTATTATCAACAATTAAAACTTTCTTTACTAATTTTAATGAGATTCTTAATGGTGAATGGGCTGAGTATAGACAAAAACTAAGAGATATTACTAAACAAGAGGGATTTCCTTATAATGTGGAATTTCCTGATATTCCTGTAGAAAACAAAAGTAATAAAGAGGATTAAATATGGATAGTATATCAGTTGGCTTAGTGTTCACTATTATTGGAGGTATTATTGGTTATGCTACTTTTTATATGAATAGTAAAAAGAATACTAAACAAGAAACCAAAGAGGAAGTAGCAACAACAACTAAAATTGATACTAAATTAGATATAATTAGTAAAAATGTTGATGAAATAAGGCTTGATAATAAAGATATATCAAAATCTTTACAATCGTTAGCTGAAAGAGTGTCGGCGGTAGAATCTTCTACTAAATCAGCTCATCATAGACTAGATAATATTGAAGATTCTATGAGAAAGTGATAGGAGGTAAAATATGGATAATTTTCTTTCGTGGGACACCTTAACCACTTATGCAAGTTTTGTCACTATAGTATTTATGGTGGTAGAATTTACTAAAGGGTTAAAGTATATAAAAAAGATTCCAACGAAGTATTGGAGTTTTTTTATTGCATTTATATTATTGACTATAACGAATATTGTTATGGGAACATTTAGGGCTGTAGATATAGTTATATATTTACTAACAGCTATATCAATTAGCTTAGGCTCTAATGGATTAAGTAATTTTAATAATGGTAAAGGAGAGGGCAAATAAATTGCTCTCTTTTTTATAAATATATTTCATTTAAAGGAGGAAAAAATAATGGAAGAAAAAGAAAATGTTGTTGAAGAAACATTAAAGGTTATTGAAAATTTAGAAGAAGTAAAAGAAGAAACTTTGGAAGAATTATCAAATAACAAAGGTGAGGAGGTAAAGGAAAATGAGTAATAGTTCTTTAGTAGATTATGTAGCTATTTCACCAAATAGCAGTAATCCTAGAAATAATAAGATTAAAAAAATAACTATCCATCATATGGCAGGTAATTTATCAGTTGAAACTTGCGGTAGGGTATTTAATGGTAAAAACCGTCAGGCTTCATCTAACTATGGTATAGGTAGTGATGGTAGAGTTGGTATGTATGTTGAAGAAAAGAATAGAGCTTGGACTTCTAGTTCTCCAAGTAATGATAATCAAGCTATTACTATTGAAGTTGCTAATGATGGAGGAGCTAATACTAATTGGCATATTTCTGATAAAGCTTTAGCTAAACTTATTGATTTATGTGTAGATATATGTAAAAGAAATGGAATAGCAAGTTTGAATTATACTGGAGATTCTAGCGGTAATTTAACAAGACATAATATGTTTGCTAATACTACTTGTCCGGGTCCTTATTTACAAAGTAAATTCCCATATATTGCTAGTGAAGTAAATAAAAGATTAAATTCTTCTAATTCAACATCAACTACTACTAATATAACAAATAAGTCAGTAGATGAGTTAGCTAGAGAAGTTATAGCTGGCAAATATGGAAATGGAGAAGCTCGTAAAAATGCTCTAGGTTCAAGATATAATGAAGTACAAGCTAAAGTAAATGAGATGTTAGCTGGTAATAATACACCATCTTCACCAACTCCTAGTGTTGATATTTTGGATTTAGTTCGTAAAACTATAAGAGGTGACTTCGGAAATGGAGAAGCTCGTAGAAAAGCTTTAGGCTCTAATTATGACGAAGTACAAAGACAAGTAAACCTAAATCTTAAAAATGGTTTAACAAGATGGGATAATATAAAATTATTTTAGAAAGTGAGATATTAAAAGAGGCTAGCCTTAGTTGGTTAGCTTCTTTTTTTTTGCTCTAATTTAAAAATATAGTCTTGACCGAATATTTTTATAAATTCTTCTTTAGAATGTGTTTTCAAAAATTCTTTTTCAAACATAACTTTATAAAATAAGTTGAGCATAATATCATTATGAAATTGAGTATGACAAGTTTTACAAAAGGGACATATCATTCCATACCTTATAGAAATTTGACGATAAGAGCCCTCAAAAACTTCATTTTTTTCTATACCTATTTTAGAGCCACAATTACAGCATTTAGTTAAATCACGATAAATTATACTAAATCTTTCTTTTTCTCTCTTGGCTTGTTTATTTGTGCGTGATTTGAGTGTTTTTTGTTCTTTATATTCAACAACATCACATTCCTTACAAAATAGAGGTACTATTTTTCTTCTTTTAGTACAATATCCATACCACTTATAATTCTTTTGTCTTTGTTTTAAATACTTACATTTATAATACATTTTTAATCACTCCTTTTAGGTACTAAATAGTGACTAAAAACTTGAAAAAGTATGATAAATTATAAAAAAGAATAATAATAAATCATAGTAAATAAAAGGAAATAACAAAGTATAGTAAATATCTTCATTTTATAATAGAATATCAAAAGAACAATTTGATATTAATGATGAAACCTTTAAATGCTTAAAAAATATTAAAGCAAACAAGTATGATATAAATAAGATTAACGAATTGTTTGATGAAGATTTTATTAAACAACTTTTTGATCTTGGAATTATCACATTTGAAAAACAAAAAAACATTAACAATATAAAGAAATTAACAAAATTTAATAATGTTCGTTTATTTGTAGAACTTACCAATAAATGTAATTTGTGTTGCAAACATTGTTATGGAAGTTTTGCAATAAACAATAATGATACACTAGATATAGAAAAGTTAAAAAAAGTTATTCATGATGCAAGTGTTCACAATTCATATCAATTGGATTTAACTGGAGGAGAACCCTTTTTATATCCGTATTTGGAAGAAATATTGGAAGTTGCATATAATGAAGGTATGATTGTAAGAATATTTTCAAATCTTACAATGCTAAACAAAAAAACATTGTTTTTACTAAAAAAATATGGAGTAAAAGAAATTGTAACTAGTATAGATTCATGTATTAAAGAAAAACATGAACAATTTAGGGGAAGAAATGGCTGTTTTAATAAAACACTTGATGCAATAAAAATATTGAAAGCAAACAATATACCTGTATCAGTTAATACAATGGTTGGTAATCATAATAAAGATGAAATAGAAGAATTAGTTTCCTTTATTGATAATTTAAAAGTTAAAAGTGTTCTTGATGTTATAGTCCCTGAAGGAAGAGGAAATGATTTGAATGAAAACATTTATGAGTCAGCAAAACTTATTAGAAATATATATGAAAATCACTATAAAATAATTGATAAAAATGCTATATCAGTTAATTGTGGAATTGGTAATCGCTTTATATATATAAAATCTAATGGCAACATTTATATTTGCCCTAGTCTTATTGAAGAACAATATAAAATTGGTCATATAAATAACTTTTCAACTTACAAAATATGGGAATTAATGAACAAGAAATTTTCATATTTAGAGTGTTCTAAAAAATGTGATAAGTGTAAAAAATGTAATGGAGGATGTAGAGCTAGAGCTTTAAAGTTAAACGGAAATATTTGCTCACAAGATGATGTTTACTGCATTGTTAATGAGATTGGAGATAATTATGATTAAATACTTGGATATGGAAAATGCCAGTATCGAAATTGATTTAAAAACAATAAAAGAATATGAAGCGTGTTTATTATTAAATTATTCATCATTTCTATCTTTAAATATTAAAAGACTAACATTTAATATAAAAGAAAATGATATCAAACAATTGATTGAACTATTAAATACATATTTTAAAAAAGATAATATATTGTTGATAATAAAGGTGTTTTTAACTAGTAAAAAAACATATAAACTTTTTAATAATGTTATAGTTTTTAATACAAATAAAAACAATATAATAAAATCAATGGAAAATGTTTATAATTTTATAGACTTAAATAATGAAAATTTAGAGTTAATATGTCAATTAATAAAAAATGATGAAAATGTAATAGTTAATCCAATAGTTGATACTTTAAAAATAGCTGACTTTGTAAACATTTTGAATTTATTAACAAAAGAAGTAAATGGTAAAGATATAAATCTTGATGGTTTTTTAATTTCAGCTAACCTTATGAGAGAACATCCATGTAATTCATATTTATGTAATGGTTGGAAATGTGGTAAAAAAATTAGTACTCTACCAAAAGTTTTATATATTGATGAAAAAATGAATGTATTCCCTCATAAAATAATTTTTAATAAATTAAAAATAGGAAATGTTAAAAGCACAGATTTGGATGAGGTATTACAAAAATATTTAGGTAGTAAACAATATTTACTTTTTAATGATATATGTCATAGAGTATTTATAAAGTATTTAACTAATTATCCTTATGAGTTAATGCCTCTAACAAGTTATATTGAAATGGAGGTTGCAAATGAGAAAGATTAATAGAGCAAATATCATATTAACAAATAATTGTAATTTAAGGTGCTTACATTGTTATATAGATGCAAAGAGTTGCAAAGAAAATACTAATCAAATATATGAAGATACAAAAAAAATAATTGATAAACTTTTTTCTGATAATATAACAAGTGTAATGTTTACAGGTGGAGAATGTATGATTTTTCCACATTTGAAAGAATTGATTATGTATGCAAAACAATTAGGAATGAAAGTAACAATTTTTACAAACGGAATGATTTATGACCCTACTATTTATGATTTGGTTGATTTTATCAATTTAAGCATAGATGGTGATAAAAAAATTCATAATTCTATAAGGCAAAATGCAAACTCGTTTGATAACATCATAAAAGTATTAAAATATTTGAAAAAAAGAGACATAAAAACTTCTGTTCAAATGACAATAAATGATTTAAACATAAATAAAATCAAAGAAGTAGCAGATTTGGCATTCGATTACTTAAATATTAGAAATATAAAATTAGTTATGACATCTGATATTGGTCGTGCAAAAGAAAATAATATTTTGAATAACGAGAAAAATATAAAATTAGTTTTAGATCAGTTGGACGATTTATATAAAAGAACAAAATATCATATTCAATTTATTCCAAATATAATTAGTAAATATGATTTTGAAAGTTATTATATAAAGGATGAGTTACCATTTGCTATATGGTTTGATATACCTAAACAAGAATATTATATTTTTTCAAAGGATTATTATGTTGATAATATTCAAAAATATAGTATTGATAAAATTAATGCAAAAAATAAAGAAATATTTGATATAATAAAGAACAATCGTGATTTGATTGAAAAAAATGATTATATCAATTTAGAAGATATTCTAATTGATATAATAAAGGGGGAAAAATAATGAATAAGAAAAAAATAATGACACTTGGAATTTTTGCTCATGCAAATGCTGGAAAAACAACAATAACAGAACAACTTTTATATCATGCTAATGTTAAAAAAACGAGAGGTAGAGTTGATCATGGGGATACATCTACTGATAACTTAAAGGTAGAAAGGGAAAGAGGAATATCTGTTAGAGCTTCCATGGTTAGTTTACCACTTGGAGATACAGAAATACAATTAATAGATACCCCAGGACATGTTGATTTCTCTGCTGAAGTTGAAAGAGCAATTAGTGTTTTAGATGGAGCAGTATTAGTAGTATCAGGTGTTGAAGGAGTAGAACCCCAAACACAAGTAATTTGGAAAATATTGCAAGAAAGAAAAGTTCCAACTATATTTTTTATCAATAAGATGGATCGAATGGGTGCAAATTATGATAGAGTTGTTGAAGAATTACAAAGTAAGTTAAATCCTAATATTATTCCAATTGTTAATGTAAAGAAACTACAAGACGGAACATTAGAATATTCAGATGTGAGTGAAGAATCTATAATAGAAACTTTGGCTGATATAGATGAACATGTTTTAGAAAAATATTTGAATGATGAAAAAATTTCAAGACAATGGTTATCAGAACAAATTTTAAACACGACACAAACAGGAAATTTATTTTTTGTATATGGTGGAAGTGCATTATTAGATGATGGAATGTTTAGATTAATGCATGGAATTGAAAAATATTTACCTACTTCTCCATCAAAAAAATCAGATATGTTTTCTGGATATGTTTATACTGTAAAAAGAGATAACGGCACAAGAGAATTGTATTTGAAAGTATTAGATGGAAAATTAAACAATCGACAAGAACTTGAAATATTACCTGGCATAAAACAAAGAGTGAGGACTGTAACAAAAATTGATGGTACAAAAAGAGTTAGAAGTGAATGCTTAGAAACAGGAGAAATTGGTATAATTACGGGAATAGATGCTAAATGTGGAGATATTGTTGGAAATCAAAATATTAATTTTAGAAGAGCTTCATTTGTTAACCCATTATTTCATACAACTGTTACTTCTAAAAATAAGGATAAGATGTTAGATTTGGTTGCAGGATTAGAAATTTTAAATGATGAAGATCCAGATTTGAATTTGGTCTTTAATAAATCAACTGGACAAATTAGTATTGATTTAATGGGACCATTACAAACAGAAATTATTGCAAACTTATTAAAAGAGAGATATGGTGTTGATGCAATATTCTCAGATCCAATTATTATTCATAAAGAAACCCCTATTCAAAGTGGTACAGGTATGTCAACATTTGATAGGGTTTCTGCGGTCGAGTTTGAAATCAAACCATTACCAAGAGGTTCTGGTTTGCATTATGTTTCAAAAGTTTCAACTGATTATTTATTTGCAAAATATCAAAAACAAATTGAAAGATTAATAGGAATATATTCACAACAAGGTTTATATGGTTGGGAAATTACTGATGCTGAAATAAGCTTAATTGGAGGAAAAAGCGATTCTGTTTGCTCTGATCCTTCTCATTTCAACATTATAGTTCCAATTGCTTTAATGAGAAGTATAAAGGATGCAGGTATGCAACTTTTAGAACCCATAATGTCTTACGAAATATCCACTCCTAAGGACAATTTTAAAACTATATTAGCTTCTCTTTCAAGTATGGGTGTAGATTATGAAAATATAGAACATAAAAATGAGATAGTAATAATACCTGGAAAAGCACCGTTGGAAAGTATGTTAGAATTACCAATGTTAGTGACAAGACAAACTGGTGGTCATGGAAGTTTAATTAAAAGACCAAGCGGTTATGAATTGAAGAGAACACCAGAAATAGTTACAAAGCAAGTTATAGGTCCTGATCCAACAAATGAAGATTTGTTTTTAATGGCAATGAATTGTAGTGCTGATCATTTAGACAGACCATCAAAAAGGAGGTAAAATGATAGATCCCCGTTTGAAAAAAATGGCTAAAACCATTGTTGAATATTCATTAAATATAAAACCTGGTGAAAGAGTTTTAATTGATTCATCAAAAAATTGTTCTGAAATGATTAAATATTTGATAGAATTAATTTCTCGCAGAGGAGCAATTCCTTTGGTTTTATTAAAAGAAAATGATATAAAAAGAAAATTAATTATACATGGTTCAAAAGAACAATTTGAAATAATGAGGAAACACGAAAGTGCTTTATTGGAAGAAGTAGATGTATATATAAATATGATGGATTCTGATAATTGTTTTGATATGTCTGATGTTCCAGCTGATAAAAGACAATTATATCAACAATATTATTTTAGACCTATTAATTTTGAAATAATAGTTCCAAAATTAAGATGGATAACTGTTGATTATCCGTCAATATCTTCTGCACAACAATTTGGTATGAGTTCAGAATCTTATGAGAACTATTTCTTTAATGCTGTAAATACAGATTATGAACAACTTAAAGAATTAATGCAACCCTTAAAACAAATACTTGATAACGGAAAGAGGATTACAATTCAATCGCCAAATGTTGATTTAAGTTTAGGAATAAGAGGATATAATTCGGAAATATGTAGTGGAGTTATAAATTTACCTGATGGTGAAATATTTATTGCACCAGAATTATATTCTGCTAATGGATATATAAGATTTAATATTCCAACTAGATATCAAGGAAATTCGTTTCAAAATATATTATTAAGATTTGAAAATGGTAAAATTGTTGAGTGCAGTTCTGATACTAACGAAAAACAACTAAAACAAATACTTGACAACGATAATGGTAATAGATATATTGGTGAGTTTGCAATTGGAACAAATCCCAATATAACAATGCCTCATTCAAACATTTTATTTGACGAGAAAATTTTAGGTTCATTTCATATTGCATTAGGCAATAGTCATTCGTTAAGTGATAATCAAAATCGTGCCTCAATTCATTGGGATATGGTTCATATGATGACTGAAGCTTATGGTGGTGGAAGAATTATGGTTGATGACACTTTGATTCAAGAAAATGGTATTTTTGTTTTAGATGAATTAAAACCTCTTCATTCAAAAAGATTAATTAAAAAATAAAACCATATATTATTTTGTGTCAAAATAGATGTTAGAACATAGTATAATGTTTATATATAAAAATATGATATAGGAGGTATTTTGAAATGAAATTAGTTCAAATTCAAAAAAATGAAGAAAAGATATTAGAAAGGTTATTACAATTATATTTACATGATATTAGTTCCCATTTTCCAATTGATTTTGATGAAAAAAAAGGGATATATTTATATGATAAGTTAGATAAATATTTTGATAATTCAAATAATTATGCATATTTTATTAAAAATGAAGAAAATTTATTAGGATTTATGTTAATAGATTCTTGTGATAACGAAATGATTGTACAAGAAATGTTTGTATTAAATCATCATAAAAACAAAGGCATTGGAAAAGATGCAGCATATAGTATTTTTGATAAGTATAAAGGAAATTGGATTATAAAATCTTTACCATGTTCTGAACCATCAGAAAGATTTTGGAATAGAACTATTAAAGAATATACTAATACCAAATATGAAATTGAACATATTGGAAAATACAATAGAGCTGTATTTAGATTTAATAACAGTGAAGAAAAATGATGGAATATTTAAAAAGAAAAAATGAAGAATTAGCGATTATTAATAGTTATATTGCTAATTATAAAACTAACGAAGTATTAGATTATAATGGTTTAATAATGGAAAAAGACAGATTATCCGAATTATTAAAATATTATTATGCTAAAAAATACTATCATGAGTTAACAAATAAAAATCAATTTGAAATTACTGATCCTTTTAATTATAAATATACCTATGAACGATTTAATGGATTTATTGATATTCCAAATTTTACAAATGATTTTTATAATATAAATGCAAAAATAAAAACAAACAATTATTTTACAAATTGTGGAATGAGTTCTATTGTTTCTCTGTTAACTTCTATTATTTCCGCAAATGATATTAATGTTGAATTAATGTATGAAGAAACATATTTTGAGACCATAAAGTATATTTCAATGATTAGCAAAATTGATAATGAAAAAAAAGTGCTTTATGTTGATTCAATTGCTAGTGATTTTAATTTAAAAGATAATATCAATTATGATGACTATGAAGCTATCATAATTGATACAACCTGCTTTATTGGAGATTATTATAAACAATATATTGAAAATATAGTGAAAGCAAAAAAAACATGTATCATTGTAAGAAGTCATACAAAATTAGATTTGGTTGGAGTAGAATTTTCTCATATTGGTTCAGTTTCCTTTATTTATCCATTTCAATGTAAAAATAAAGATTTGATTGAAAAAATAGAAAAAGATTGTCGCCATCTAATTGGTGTTAATGGAGCATGTTTACCACCCGATAGATTTCCAGAATTTATGACTAATAAAGAGTTATTAAATTTTAATAAATTGAGAATTCAACAAATTAATAAAAATAATGATTCTTTATATAAAGAATTAATTAAAAGTAAAATTAATTGTCAAATTCCAAATCACAAATTATTTTGCTTAATTAATTTTGAAAATTCAAACTTGACATTAGAAATGTTAAAAACTAAATTAAAAGATTTTTGTAATACTAATAGAAATAGTGTACCTATTTATCATGCCGTTAGTTTTGGGTTTGATTATATCTCTCTTGATTGTTATGAAAATTTTAATGATGGTAAATTTA
>ULVL01076253.1_pt1 | contig 11708 bp, 11 predicted proteins | sample 1959381 | NCBI WGS metagenome assembly ULVL01 (sample SAMEA4835785, study PRJEB28245) | human gut metagenome | biome: gut microbiome; material: fecal sample | place: Denmark | collected 2008
TTCTTAATAATAGTGTCCAATATGATTGACAAACCTACAAACAGAGGTCTGCGGAAAGTTTTTCGGTTATGCACAAAAAAAGCCGCACAAATTGTACGGCTTAGAATAATATGAAAATTTATTCTTTACAAATTGAAAGGGCAAGCACAAACGGGACGTCGGATTTCTGCAAAGCAGAAATTGCACCGCTCCCCTACAATAACATTGATAGTATTTATCAATACTTTATTTTCAGGGTCTTGCCCGGAACGCTCACGCCGTCTGACAGAGTGATAGGGAGCTTTTGCTCCTCAGAGAAGCCGATAGTTTCGCCGTCTTTAAGCTCAACGCCCTCAGAAAGCACATACTCGGAGATAGAAAGCAAAAATCCAAGCAGGTCGTTAGGCTGTTTTGGAGAGTCAACTATCTCCATTTCCTCATATCCGAAAAATCTCATGCCTGATGTGAAAGCGCAAAGACCTGTTTTAGCAAGATACATACCTGTGTAGATAAGAATAGGCATCGGATACTCGCCGTCTTTGATAGTTTCGGCGAAATTCACATAGAAATTCTTCTCATAAACTGTCGGGTCTTTGTAGATACCAATAGCGTTATCGAGTTTCAGCAGTGAGCTTGCCACCTTTGCAAAGAGGATAGCCTGCTCAACAGCGCTTGTTTTATTCATTACAGCGAGCATAACATGAGCCTGATGCTTAGCGACCTCGTTTGCGCCCTCTTTCCAGAGAATATTATACTTTGCCGCATTTTCAGCTTCCTTGTTAGGAACTGGGTTAGGCATAAGTGAGCAAGCGACCACCATATCGCCAACCTTGAATACCATAGCGTTGTCTTTTACATCGTCCTGCGGAACGATGTTCCAATCGTCTTTCAGAAACTTTTTAAATCTGAGCCAATCCATGTTAGCGTCTGTGTAGAGAACGAAGCCAGCAAGGACGTTGCCTTCCTTTTTATCGTCCTTGGTTTCCTGAACGTTTTTGTTTTCTTCTGACATTTTGTTACCTCCATAAGATAAAGTCTGTTGAGGTCATTATAGCACACTTGGGGAGAAAATGCAACAGGGGGAGGTAAATGAGGAGTGAGGAGTGAGGAATTATGGTATCGCCTGCGGCGATGATTTTTTTGTAGGGGCGAACAGCGTTCGCCCGTTGATTTAACACTTTTGTGACATACTGGTGCGACCTTTGGTCGCCCGCCTTCCCCTCAATAATTTGTATACCATGTACCTGACAAAAACGCCGTTCCGACTTCTCGTCAGAACGGCGTGGTTATTATTCTGTTACCGCTGTTTCCTCAGCCTGCTGTGTTTCAGGCTCGTTGAAAGGCAGCTTCACTGTTATGGTAGTTCCCTTTTCAAGCTCGCTTTCAAGGGATATCTCACCGCTGTGATATGCGACTATATGCTTTACTATAGAAAGCCCCAAGCCTGTGCCGCCTATCTTCTTGGAACGGCTTTTATCAACTCGGTAAAAACGTTCAAAGATTCGGCTTTGATGTTCGTCGGATATGCCTATGCCTGTGTCGCTGAACACTGCCACGGCTTTGCCGTCCTCTATGCCGACCTTTACATTCAGGCTTCCGCCCTCATGATTGTACTTTATGGCGTTGTCCATGAGATTCAAAAACAGTTCTGTGATATAGCTCTGATTGCCGTATATCTGAACAGGTTCGCCCTCAATGGTCATTGTGACCTCTCTATTATCTGCCTTGTGACGGAGTATCTCCTCTACGTCATGGGCGGTTTTCAGCAGGTCTATCTTATCGTTTAAAACGTGTTCCTGCTCCTCTATCTGGGAAAGCCTGATAATATCGTTTATAAGATACAAAAGTCTTTCGCTTTCACGATATATCATACCGCCGTATTTCTTCACGTCCTCTTCCTTGGTGAAAATGCCGTTTTCAAGAAGCTCGCCAAAGCCTTTTATGGTGGTAAGCGGAGTTTTAAGCTCGTGAGATACGTTGGCTGAGAAGTCACGGCGTATCTGCTCGCTTTGTATCTCCTCTGTTACGTCAACAAAGAAGATTATGATACCAAAATCAAGGGTATTTTCGCTGTAGACCTTATTTGCAAAGGTACGGTAAAAACGGCTTTTTTCTGTGATGATACCTTTTGCTGCACCGCTTTCCTTGGCTTCTTCAAGCAGACCTATTATCTGCTGATCGTTGGTCATATGGTCTATCTTGGTATGCTCCGTAGGGTCAAAGCTGTTGCCAAGAATTTTCAAGGCGCTCTTATTTACCGAAAGCACTGTCATGTCCTCGTCAAGAAGTATCATGCCCTCCACCATATTTTCAGTGATAAGTGATATTTTTTCTCTCTCTGCCTTTATTTTATTCATGTTCTTATGTATTCGTCCCATAAGAACGTCCGCATTTTTTATGATAGGTTCAAGTTCTTCATAAGGCGTTTCAAACTGACCGATATTCTCGTTCCTAAGATCAAGCTGTTTTACAAGGGAATTTATCGGCTTTATCATGCTTTCTGAAAGCTTTATGGAGATTATGGTGGTGATAAAGATTATCCCTCCTGCGAACACCACCAGCATTGGTATCACTGCAAGGAACACCCCTGCAAGGTTTTCCTTATCTGTAGAAAATCTCAGCACACCGCCGTCATATTTTATGGCATAATAATATGTAGTATATCCAAGGGTTTTGGAAAATCTTGTGAATTCGCCCTCGTCATTTGCCATAGCCTCTTTGAACTCTTCACGGTCTGAGTGGTTTTCCATTTTGGCGGGATCTGCTTCAGAGTCATATTTTACACTGCCCTGTGCGTCGATGAAGGTGACACGGACATCATATTCTACTGATCTTTCCAAAATATCAGCCATTTCTGAGGGTTTATTGTTTCCTGCGGCAACGAGCTTTGCAGCGGATTTAAGCTCATTTTTAGTGAAACGCTGATAGGTAGAATAACCAAGAGAGCCTGCTACTAAAAGGAAAAACAGCACTGTACATGAAACAAGTATCGTCATGACTTTATAGAGTTTTTTCTGCATATGCTGTTCCTCCTTATCTGAAAATTTTTATATTTTGTAGCCTATGCCACGGACTGTTTTGATAAGATCAGTACAGCCTGCGGCTTCTAGCTTTTGTCTGAGGGTCTTGATGTGCATATCAACAGTTCTTGTTTCCCCTGCAAACTCATAGCCCCAGACCATTTCCATAAGCTTATCACGGCTCACGGCTATGGACTTATGGCGCATAAGATACATCAAAAGCTCAAATTCCTTATATGTCAAAACGACCTCCTGACCGTTATATGTACAGATACGTCTTGATGCGTCAAGAGATACGCCCTGTTCTTCTATGACATCGGCTTCGGCATTCTGCTTGCCTGCACGTCTTAAAACGGCTTTTATTCTTGAAAGCAGTTCCATTACGCCGAACGGCTTTGTTATATAGTCGTCTGCGCCCATTTCAAGACCTGACACCTTATCAAGCTCGCTTGATTTTGCGGTGAGCATTATAACAGGAACGTCCTGAGTGTGGCTGTCTTTTTTGAGCTTTGAAAGTATAGAATATCCGTCCTCGTCAGGAAGCATTATGTCAAGAAGCACCAGCGAAGGCTCTTTGTTTCTTATCTCTTCATAAAACGGTTTTGCTTTTGGAAATGCTTTCACCTCATATCCGCCTGATTTAAGTGCGCAGGATATAAGCTCTCTTATTCCGTCATCGTCTTCTACACAATATATAAGTGCCATAGATCTTACCCCTTTTCGTTAAAACTCTTTAGCAGGCAGAGCGTATTTCTCGCTGTAGCGCTTGACCTGTCCGTCAAAGCCCTCGCCTGAATTTTTAAGCATCTGAACATACTCGTGGACGTCAAAGCTTTCGTCGTTTTCCTGTATAAGGCAGACCGCTATATTTGAGCAATGGTCTGAAACTCGTTCCAAATTTGTGAGCAGATCGGAGAACACAAAGCCCATTTCTATGGTACACTCGCCTGTCTGAAGCCTTTTTACATGGCGGTTTTTAAGCTTTGTTCTTATCTTATCCACCACTTCCTCAAGCGGTTCAACTCTTGTGGCAAGCTCCAGATCGTGCTTTTCAAAGGCTTCCATGGCGATATCCAAAACATCTCTTACGGCACTGCACATGACTTTTACTTCGGCTGTTGCCTGTGATGTGAAATTCAGATCCTTCTGCTGTTTTTCCTCGGCAACGGACACCATATTCATGGCGTGGTCGGAGATACGCTCAAAGTCGCCTATAACATGAAGTATAGTTGAAACTGACTGAGAATCCTTGGCAGAAAGATCTCGGCTCGAAAGCTTTACAAGATATGTGCCGAGTCTATCCTCATAGAGGTCGACGGCTGCTTCATTTGCGGCTATCTGCTCTGCCTTTTCCTTATCGTACTTATCGACGCAGATGCTCATTGCCATGTCTATGCTTTCTTTTGCTATCTCGCCCATGCGGTTTGTAAGCTCTCTGCACTTTTCAACTGCAAAAGAAGGTGACTGTAGAAATCTTTCGTCAAGAAGCTTGAACTGCTCTTCGATATTGTCCTTATTTCCCTCCCCCTCTTTGTCTTTGACAGTGAGGTAGGCAAGCTTTTCAAGGACTTTGATAAATGGCAGAAGCACGATAGATGTTGACAGGTTAAATATAGTATGCACAATAGCTATCTCCTTTGCGCCCACAACTCCGTCAACGAACGAGAAGCCGATAAAGGCATTGAACAGATAGAAAACTGTAAGGAAAAGCACTGTTCCTATTATATTAAAATAGAGGTGGACAACTGCCACACGCTTTGCGTTTTTGCTTGTGCCTATTGATGAAAGCAGTGCTGTTACGCAAGTACCTATATTCTGTCCTAAAATTATAGGAAGCGCTGAGCCGAAGGTTATTGCACCTGTGGCTGAGAGAGCCTGAAGGATACCAACGGAAGCAGATGAGGACTGAATGATAGCGGTAAGGAGTGCGCCTGCAAGAACGCCCAGAATAGGGTTTTTGAACCAGAGAAGCACTTCTGCGAACTCAGGAACGTCTTTAAGAGGTGCGACTGCACCGCTCATTGAGTCCATTCCGAACATGAGCACTGCAAAGCCTACGAGTATAGATGCGATATCCTTTTTCTTATCGTTTTTTGAGAAAGTCAGCATTGCGACGCCTATTATCGCAAGGATAGGCGAGAACGAGGACGGCTTGAGCATTTTTATAAGAAAGCTGTCGCCGTTAAGTCCTGACAAAGACAATATCCACGCTGTTACGGTAGTACCGATATTTGCGCCCATTATAACGCCTATGGCGGAATGGAGCTTCATGATGCCTGCGTTTACAAAGCCCACCAGCATTACTGTAGTGGCTGAGGAGGACTGAATGACCGCTGTTACAGAAAGTCCAAGCAACATTGCCTTGATAGGGTTTGAGGTGAGCCTTTCAAATATTTTTTCAAGCTTTCCTCCTGCAAGTTTTTCCAGCCCGTTACCCATTACATTCATTCCGTAAAGGAACATTGCAAGACCGCCTATAAGGGTCAGAACATTAAAAATCGTCATACTGACACTCCCTGATAATAATTTTACACTATTGTTACAATGTTTACAATGAACATTATACAACATAATTGTAAAATAACAAATCAGGCTGAGTAAAATCTGAGTAAAATCGCACAAAAAGAGCAAAAAGGCGGTATTTCCGCCTTTTATCGTGATATTTTACATTATTCTCTCTGTTTTATGCACGCCCGTTATGGAGAACACCACCCATTCGGCGATATTCACAGCGTGGTCACCGATACGCTCGAAGTATTTTGCCACCATGAGGGTATCTATGGCTTTTTCACCGTTTGCTTTATCGGCTGCTATCTCGTCGATTATCTTATCCTTGGTCTTTACAAAAAGCTCGTCTATTTTATCGTCAGAGCTTATGACCTTTCGGGCGAGGTTCTCGTCGTCGTTCACATAGGCGTCGATAGCGTCGTTCACCATTTGTGTGGCGGCTCTTGCCATTTCACTGATGTCGCTAAGATCCCATTTCTGCTTTTTCTTTATAAGCTGGATATTCAGATCTGCAATATCTGCTGACTGATCGCCAACACGCTCGATATCGGTTATCATTTTAAGTGCAGCGGACACACGTCTGAGATCCTCGGCAAAAACAGGCTGCTGCTGCAAGAGCAGGTTAAGACAGATCCTCTCTACCTCACGCTCCGCCTCGTTTATCTTGGCGTCAAACTCCACCGTTTCACGGGCAAGCTTTGTATTCTGCTCTTCAAGAGATTTTATTGACATTGCGATTATCTGCTCTGTCATTGCTGCCATAGAAAGCAGCTTTTTGTTAAGCTCGCTGAGCTTATTGTCAAAATTCGCACGCATAGATATTTCTTCCTTTCACCTATATTTCCAAAGCGTTTATCCGAAACGTCCTGTGATATACTCGAGAGTTTTCTGTTCCTTAGGATTGGAGAAGATACGCTGAGTTTCGTCGAACTCGACTATCTCGCCATGGAGGAAAAAGGCTGTTTTATCGGATATACGGGTCGCCTGCTGCATATTATGGGTGACGATAACGATAGTGTAATTCTTTTTAAGCTCTGTGGCAAGCTCCTCTATTTTGATAGTGGAGATAGGGTCAAGGGCTGATGTAGGCTCGTCCATAAGAAGCACCTCCGGCTTTACGGCTAGTGCTCTTGCGATACAGATACGCTGCTGCTGTCCGCCTGACATACCCAGGGCTGACTTTTTAAGTCTGTCCTTTGTTTCGTCCCACACGGAAGCCTGACGGAGAGTTGTTTCGACTATCTCGTCAAGGTCGGCTTTTTTCTTTATGCCGTGAGTTCTTGGGCCGTATGCGATATTATCATATATGGACATCGGGAAGAGGTTTGGTTTCTGGAAAACCATTCCCACACGCTTTCTAAGCTCGGTTATTTCCATATCTTTATAGATATTCTCCCCGTCAAGGGTAAAATCCCCTGTTATCTTACAGCCCTCCACGAGGTCGTTCATACGGTTGAGGGATTTAAGAAGAGTGGATTTTCCGCAGCCTGAAGGACCTATGAATGCGGTTATCTCTTTTTCGGCTATGGACAAGTTTATATTTTTGAGAGCCTGAAAATCTCCATAAAAGAGATCGCAGTTTTTCACCTGCAGTTTTGGCTGTGTCATTTATCAGTTTCCTCCTTTGGAAAGCTTTCTGGCAACAAGGGACGCAAGTCCGTTAAGAAGCAGAACTACTGCCAGCAGGACAACTGCTGTAGCGCTTGCTTCGTTCATATAAAGTCCCTCGTTGGAAAGTGAATACATATGGATAGAAAGGGTACGTCCTGAGTCTGTAAGTCCTGCATACTTGGCGATAGTTCCTGCGGTATAGATAAGGGCGGCTGTTTCGCCGAAAATTCTTCCCATTGCAAGGATAACGCCTGAGAGGATACCGCTTATTGAAGGAGGCAGAACGATAACGAAGATAGTTCTGAGCTTTCCTGCGCCAAGTCCGTAGCTGCCCTCACGGAAGCTGTCGTCTACAGATTTCAGCGCTTCCTCGGTAGAACGGATTATGAGCGGAAGCACCATTATCGCCAATGTGCAAGCGCCTGAGAGCATGGAGAGCTTCCAGTTAAGGGCAAGCACAAAGAACATATTTCCGAAAAGTCCGTAGACTATAGACGGGATACCTGAAAGTGTTTCTGTAGTAAGTCTTATGACTCTGACGAATTTATTGCCTTTCTTTGCATACTCAACGAGATATATTGCGCAGAATATACCCAGAGGAGCGGCTATTGCCAGGGACACCAGAAGCATTTCAAAGGTGTTCACGATAGCGGGGAGCATTGACACGTTCTCGGTGGTATAGGTCTTTGCGAAAAGGGACGGTTTCAGATAAGGCACGCCCTTTATCACCACATAGCCCACGATAAGAACGAACACGCTTATGGTAAGCACAACTGCTATTTTGGTTAGGATATTAAACACCAATGACATGGGGTGTGTTTTATAGGTTTTCATTCTGTCTGACATTTTTATCACCCTTTATCCTTTCTGTTTGTGACAAGGTTAAAGCAAAGGTTCAGAAGAAGAATGAACACGAACAGCACAACGCCTGTTCCGATAAGAGCGTCATAGTGAAGTCCTTCGGCGTAGCTCATTTCGATTACGATATTGCCTGTGAGGGTACGGACGCTATCCAGGAGGGAGTGTGGAATGATAGTGGAGTTTCCTGCTATCATGATAACTGCCATTGTTTCGCCTATTGCTCTGCCCACTGCGAGGATAACGCTTGCGAGTATGCCTGACTTTGCGGCAGGGAAAACGACTGTTGCAACTGCTCTTTCGTGTGTTGCGCCAAGGGCGACTGCGCCCTCATAGTAACTGTCAGGAACGGCTTTAAGTGCGCTCACGCTCATGCCCACGATAGTAGGAAGTATCATGATACCTAGGATAATGGAAACTGTAAGCACGCTGTTTCCTGTTCCGCCGAAAAGGTTTCTTATGACAGGAACTACAACTACCATGCCGAAAAAGCCGTATACAATGGACGGTATGCCTGCAAGAAGATTTATTGGAGGCATGAGCCACTTGAAAAGCTTTTTGGGACAGAACTTTGCCATAAATATCGCTGTTAAAAGTCCGATCGGCACACCGATCATTATTGCTCCTGCGGTGCAGTAGAGAGAGCCGACTATCATAGGGAAGATACCATATGAAGCTGGGACGTTTCTAGGACTCCAGTCTGTTCCAAAGAGGAAGTTTCCCACGCCTATTTTTGCGATCGCAGGACAGCCTTTAGCGAACATGAAGATACATATTACTATTACTGCCGCAACTGAAACGCAGGCGCAAAGGAAAAACAATGCTTTCATCGCTTTCTCAAGCAGGTGGGAACTTTGTTTTGCTGTTGGCTTCTGAGCGGCTGTATTCGCTGCCACCGCTGTGTTTTCCGTCAACGTAATTATCACCTCTGAAAATTTTTCACTTGTTTTTTGCTCAGACAAAGGGGGCGACAATTTGCTGTGCCGCCCAAAGTTTTGTCTTGTGCAAATCTTTATGGAGAATTAACTTGATAGCTTATTTGCTTTCGTCAGACCATGTTGTCTTTGAGCCTGTATAGATAGCCTTTATCTCGTCCATTGTGATATCTTCAACTGCGTTATCCTTATTTACGATAACTGCGATAGCGTCCTGAGCGATAGTTACAGACTTGATACCCTGTGAAAGCTCGTCGTCTGAGATATCTCTTGAAGCCATACCGATATCAGATGTGCCGTTGATAGCATCCTTGATACCTGTTGAGGAGTCTGACTGCTGAACGTCTACTGTTACGTTTGTGTTTGCCTTCTGATATGCTTCTGCAAGCTTTTCCATAACCGGTGTTACTGATGATGAACCGCTGACTACTACCTTACCGGAAGCGTTGTTTGAAACGTAAGCTGCTGCGCTCTTGTCGATCTTTATGTAGCCTGCCTTTTCGATGATATCCTGACCTTCTGAGCTGAGGATATAGTTCTCAAAGTCCTGAGCGGCGTCTGAAAGTCCGTCTTTAACAGCGATATTGAAAGGTCTTACTATTTTATAGTCGCCGCTTTCGATAGTTGCAGTTGAAGGCTCAACGCCCTCTACTTTAAGAGCCTTTACTGTATCGTTAAGTGAGCCGAATGAGATATAGCCGATAGCGTTCTTATCTCCTGACACCTGAGTAAGCACAACGTCTGTTGACTTACAGATAAGGGCGTCTTTCTTTGTGTTATCGGTCTTGTTGCCGTTAGAGTCTTTTTCCTCGATACCTGTCAGCTCGATGAATGCGCCTCTTGTTCCTGAGCCGTCCTCACGGGAGATAACGGTGATCTTATCTGAGCTTCCTCCGCAGCTTGCGAGCATTGTGGCTGCAAGTGCAACTGATGTAAAGATCGCTGCCAGTTTTGATGTTCTTGTTTTCATGATATAAAACCTCTTTCTTATACTTGCCCTTCGGGCTTTTTGATTTGCACCTTTTCTCTCTGCACCCTGTGTGCAGGTCTTCATGTTATTTCTATTCAGGTGATATACTTATGATACATCAGCATTGTAAAATCAGTAACCGAAGTAAAGTAAAGTCATTGTAAGATGTTTGCAAAGGAATTTACACACAAAAACGGGCTTTACACTGCTATGCACAATGTTGCCCATATTTACACAAAAAAAGTGCGTTCTCACAAGGAAAACGCACTTTGTAAAATCGGTGATATTCTATTTAAAATCAGTAGTTCTGTACAAGTACAACTGAGCCGTCTGCCTTATTATATGCGGCGCTGTAGCCATGACCGTCTTCTGTAAAGACGTAATAGTACATGAAGCCTGCGTCCTCAGTTCTGTATTCATATGAAGACACCTTGCCGTCTATCTGAGCTGTGATAGCGGCGACAGCCTTTGCAGAATCTCCGCTCTCGGCTGATGTAGTTGTTGTAGTTTCTGTATCTGAGGCAGTTGTTGTGGTAGTTGTAGTTGTTTCTGTATCAGGTGCAGAGGTTTCAGTGGCTGGTGTTGAGCTTTCGTCAGCCGGCTGTGAGGTAGTGGTATTTGTGTCGGTAGAAGCTGCACTGCTCTCGGTATCGACGAACACGCCTCCCTTACTGTCGTCATCAGCGGCAACAGTTGTTTTTGGCTTTGTAGTAGTAGTGGTCTTATTATTTGTTCCGCCAAAGCCGAAGATCTTATAGCCTGCAACTATAGCAAGAATGACCACCACAAGTATACCAACTGTGATAGTGGCAGTAATTGCAAAGAGCTTCTTTCTGGAAGCGTCATCGTTATCCTCTGTATCATCATCGGAATAATCGTTTTCATCGTCAGGATAACCGCCATTATCATAATTATCCTGATAATTCTCAGAGCCGTCATTATTATCATGGCTATCAGCTATTGGTGTGGAGAAAAACTCTGTAGGCTCTTCCGGCTGTTTAGGCACGGTAAAAGCTCTTGTTTTCTCTTCATACTCCTGTGCCTCCTGCTTTGTGAACACTCTTGTTCTGTCAGCATCGTCAGCAGAGGTGAAATTCTGTTCCTCCTGCTTGCTGTCTTCCGTAACAGGCGTGCTTTCGTCTATAAGCAGGTTATGGCAATACTTACAGAGTATTGCTTCTTCGGATATTTCCTTATGGCAAAAAGGACATTCCTTTGTTTTCATTTTTACTTTCCTCCCGAATATTATCTGTTAAATATAATGATAACACAAACCATTTTAAAAATCAACAGGTTTCACCAAAATATCATCAAATTATACCATTCTTTTAAAAAAAGCTCTTTTATGGACATTATTTTTGATGTTTTCGCATGATATCACGATATAATTTGTTGAAGAATGACATTTGTGTCGCTTTTAATCAAGGTGTAATTGTGCAAGTATACAAAGTGATAAAAAACCTATTGACAAAACTGGCATTGGGGAGTATAATAATTAAGCTGTCTGATGACGCAGACAAATGCTTCACAGAAACATCTATGAAGCTCAAGGCACACAAAGCTTGGAACTTTTCCGTGGCTGGAGACTTTTCCCCACCGTGTGCAACGTCAACTACGAGGCGTAACTCAGTTTGGTAGAGTGCTTGGTTTGGGACCAAGATGCCGCAGGTTCAAGTCCTGTCGCCTCGACCACTTTATTAAAAAAATGAAAACAAAATAAAAAGTGCTTGACAAGTGCTTGGAGATATGATATAATAGATATCGTCAGTTCGACAGATCAAGCAATACAAGCTGGTGTAGCTCAGTTGGTAGAGCAGCTGATTTGTA
>ULVL01090235.1_pt1 | contig 11625 bp, 9 predicted proteins | sample 1959381 | NCBI WGS metagenome assembly ULVL01 (sample SAMEA4835785, study PRJEB28245) | human gut metagenome | biome: gut microbiome; material: fecal sample | place: Denmark | collected 2008
GTGTTCATACACCAAAGTTCGGGACGCGGTCCGTGCGGAAATGAAGGATATTGAAGCGGTGTTTTATGAGATGACTTAGAACGGTGCCCCAGCTTCTGTATATTTATAGGGTCCATATGACGTTGTTCAGGCATTTTGAATTGGAGATGGCGTGATCACTCAAAAGACGCACCGTGTATCCGTCGCGATGTCGGTATATAACCCGAGAGCTGAGTATTTTCGTGAGCAAGTAGACAGTATTCTTGAGCAGACGAGCGAGCCCGTTCTCGTCATGAGGAATGATGGGTCTCCGAGCCTTGAAACGGTGTCGCTTTGCGCCGATTATGCAGACCGCGACAATGTCGTTGTGATCGATGGGGTGAATCTTGGTTTTGCAGCTGGTTTCCTCGCTGCACTGCGAGCATGTCCAGATACCGACTATTATGCGTTTAGTGACCAGGACGACTTTTGGCTCCCCGATAAGCTTTCGCGTGCTGTTAAAGCGCTCGACGAGGTAGGGGCTTCCACAGATTCCGTGCCCGTGATGTATCACAGTGACTTCGTGTTTTGCGATCAGAATCTAAATGAGATCGAGGTCACTCCAGATCGCAGGCTGTCTTCCAGCTTGGAAAATGCCGTTGCTGAAGCTGCTATACCCGGAATGGTAATGGTTTTCAATCGCGCTATGAGGGAACGATTGCTGTCTGTCGAACCCGATGGTATTGCGGGGCATGATTGGTTATGTGCTCTCATATCAAATGGGTATGGGAAGACCATTTCAGATCCGAGGGTGTCCCTTAAATATCGAAGGCACTCTGAGAATGTATCGGCTGGGAATATGGGAGCATTTCAGAGGCTCAGTTTCAGAATCAGGACGTTTTTGTTTGGGGAATCGCTCGGAAAAGTGCGCGTGATGATCAAGAGGGTTGCCACCGTGTGTTCCGCGGAATTTAGTGCTCATAATCGTGAGCTAATTGACCTCTACAGTCGTCCCATTACCGTTCTCACCCAGTTGAGGAAGGCTTTCTGGCCTGTTCGCTATCGCGAAACAGTCGGTGATGAGCTGGCTTTTAGGTTGCTGGTTCTTTTAGGTAGGATGTAGGAACGCCCCGGCATCGCAATCGATTCCGGGGCTAACATTATTAAGCTGCGCTGGGTTTGAAGCTTTTGAAAAGCAGCGCTAGGCTGCCAGCTGAAAAAGCAAGAAGAGCAACGATGTAGGAGAACGTCGCCCCGTTCATTCCAAATAGCGAGATAAGTAAGGGACTCAGTATGCAGGAGAGGATGAAGCTGCTAAGGCTGAGAAGTAGCTGCCCTTTAAGTTGCCTGATAACGGTGAGCGCTGCAGAGAGGAACCATGAAAGCGCAACAAGAATGCTGCACACGATGAGCGGGTTGAGCAAATAGAGATGCGGGAGGATTGAGTCTCCAAATAGCAGACACATAACCGGTTTTCCAAGAAGGCCAAATCCGGTAAACGCGCAGACGGCGATTACGGCGATCGCTATGCTTACCTTCTTGATAATGCCGTAGAAGCGTTTGGAGTTCTTATCAAGATAGCATTGGGCGAGTGGGGCAGTAAGGGGAACAAATAGATAGTTTGCAGATACCTGCACAAGGGTTACGGGCATAGCTACGGACGTGTATATGCCGAGCTTCTCGCTTCCAAGCATGGATTCAAGTGCGTATCTGGGCACTTGCCCCATGGTGTTAAAGAAGAGGCCATAGGCCGCGATGGGAAGACAGGATATAAGCAGACCTAGGACCCTTCCCAGATCCTCTTTTACATTACTAGCCGTTTTCTTCTGGTTTGAGAACGGACGTGCGGTGGCTCGCTCGTAGATGCAGACAATAGCGGTAGAGCCAATGCTGAGTCCGCAAATTGCAAGCAGGAGGTCATTGGTTGCCAAGAGGATTCCGCAGTATAGCGCGAGGTCCACAAGGGATTTAAGGATGTAAGCTTTCCCGATGTAGTCCATTCTGTTCGCACGTTGAAGTATCCCCTGATAAACGTCAGAGAGGGCCTCGGAAATCTTGAACACCATGTAGACGATGATGCACAGGGATGTATAACCGTCGTAAGGGTTAATTCCGGTAAAAACAATGCATGCTAAAAGCGAGATTCCCGACGTGATGGCTCTCGAAAGAATGTACTGGTTATCCGAGTAGTCTCCCTTCAGGTCGGAGACCTGATAATTGCGCATCGTATAGGTGGCAATCGCGTTTAGGGAGTTGCCAATGGACATCGCAAGTGAAAAGGTTCCTGCCGGTCCATAGCCAAGGATTCGAACAACGATGTAGCTAAGGGCCCATTGTGCGATTAGGTAGACAAGGTTGCCGATTGAGTTCCATGCAATGTTTTCGCCGATGCTAAGTTCTCTGGCTTTACTCACCCTTTTTGCACTTCCTGTCCTGTTCGTTCATCCACATCGTGAGGACGACGCGATGGATAACCCAGTAGATAGACATGGGAAGATGCTCGTAGGCAAAGCGCTGGGCCCGGAAGACGAAGGTTCGGCGGACGGTCAGCTTGTTGGCGTCTGTCCAAGGGGTGAGGGCCAGATACTTATCAAAAAGCGCGTTTTGGGGATGGATGCTGTTGTGTTCCCACGGGCGACCGGTCTGAGCGCTCATGCAGTGATTGATGAGCGGACCCCCGTTATCAAGAATGGAGGTGACGGTTTCTTTGGGGAAATATAGCTTGTCGTCAAGATGATAGATCTTGTATACGTAGTCGACTCCGTAGATGTAGAAGCAGCTATTGAAGTTGTACGTTGGACTAATGTACTTAATCTTATCGCGGAAGAGGACGTTTACGATGTCCTGGTCTACGACAAAGTACTTGTTTCTCACATGGGTCAGGTGGTCAATAATTTTTTCGGTGCAGCCATAGGCGTTCCAATTTGGTTGGTTGATGAGCATGACTCCGCAGTTGAAGTAGTAATCCTCACGAGGGATATCAATGCAGCGTTTGTACTCGGTGAGAACGCAGTCCCATGTGGCGGCGCAGATAGAATCGCCAAGGTCCATCTCGATTAGTTCGTCAAGGGGGCCGTTGATGATGGTGTCGCCGTCAATTTGGAGGACTCGGTCGGTGGGAAGATTGAGCGTTGAGGCTGCGAATAACTTGTAGTACGTGGTGTAGGTTCCACGCCAAGGTTCGACATTCAGTTGGATGAGCATATTCCTAATGCTCGTAGGGTCAACGGAGATAAGTTTGCGTCCATACTTCTCCGTAATGCCCTTAATTTTTGCAAGGTTCTCTTTAGAGATGCCGTCATCAAGAAGGTAGACGTTTATCTGATCAAGGTGGGCGTTATTCATGCAGAGTGATTCGATTGAGACGCCCGTAACCATCGCGTAGTTGTTGTCGGATTGATACAAGACGTTCAGAATCTTGGGCTGCGCCATGAGACCTCCATTGCCCCTTACGTTTGGATGAACTGCTGTTTTAACTCGATTATGATACCGTTTGTCTTGCCAAGGAGGACATTGTTCATGTTAAGTGCATGATGTCTTGCTCGGTCTGAGGTGCTCATGTGGTTGATGTTTAATGGGGATAGCCACCCTGCGGTAAACTAAGCAAATTGAACCTGAGACCCTTTTGAAGATGCGATAAGAAGGATGTTGCTTTGATGACAGCCGATTCGTCAATTAAACTGAGCGTGATTGTTCCTTGCTACAAGGTGGAGAAGTACCTCCCGGCATGTCTCGACTCCCTTATTAACCAAACGCTAGATGATATTGAAATCATCTGTATCAACGACGGTTCGCCGGACGGTTGCATCGATATCCTCCGCTCCTATAAGGCTGCAAATCCTGGAAAAGTCGTCGTTATTGATAAGAAGAACGAGGGCGTGTGGCGCGGTCGTTTTGACGGTATCCGAATTGCCAGGGGTGAGTACATCGGATTTGTGGACAGTGACGACACGGTTGCTCCCAATTTTGCTGAGGTCCTGTATTGTTCGGCGAAGGAGAACGATGCCGACATTTCAGTGTGTGGTTTTAAGCGGATTGATCTCGATACCAATAAGGTGTTGTCCGTTGAGATGTGCAGCCCCCGTGAGGACTTCGTAATTAGTGAGGAACCGGGTCGACTCATTGAGCTTAACGGAGCTCCTTGGAATAAGGCATTCCGGTCAAGCATTCTCAAGTCCATGAACGACCTTGAGGAGCCGCCGACTGTATTAGATGACTTGGCTTTCCATTTGCTCGTATATCTCGAGGCTCGCGGCAAGGTCGTTTTCTCCGATGTGCCGTTGATCAACTATATGGTGCGCGCAGATTCGATCATTAACACTGTTCGCAAAGAGCAGGTTGATTCGATTTATCGCACTTTTGACTTCATACATTCCTTGTATCTTGAACGCGGCGTTTCAGAGGACATGCTTAAGGCCTTGGACGGCATGGCGTTCCTTCATCTGGGTGTATCCCTGCTGTTTAGGTTGTTTAACGATCCAACCTGCGATGTTTCTGCCTACATTTCGAGATGCACTTCGTTCTTGAATGACAAGTTTTCGACGTGGCGCAAGTCGAACTGCATGTCTCTTTCGTATGCGCTTAAGCAAAGGGGCCCGTTCATCAAGCTTTGGATTGCACGCCTGTTCTATAAAGCGCACCTCATGAGGCCGTTTTTGTCTGCATATCGTTTTGCGATTACCAAACTGAGAATCGACATCAAATGGTAGTACGCAATTTTTCGCCACAGTCTGAAAGGCATTTGTCCCATGTCCAATAAGCGCCTTTTGGTGATTATCCCAGCCTACAATGAGGAAGAATCCATTTCTTCAACCGTTGACGAACTGACTTCGACGCTGCCTGGTGTCGATTACGTTGTAGTGAACGATGGTTCAAAGGACGGTACAGAGCGTATCTGCCTCGAGCATGGTTATAACTACGTGTCGTTGCCGGTTAATTCCGGCCTCACAGTCGGTTTCCAAACTGGTATGAAGTACGCACTTCGTAACGGCTATGATTATGCCCTTCAGTTTGATGCGGACGGTCAGCATAGGCCTGAGTATATTTCCAAGATGCTTGATCTCGCGGTTGCTGAGGACGTCGACATTGTTGTTGGCTCGCGCTTTGTTAACAAGTGCAAAGAGGTTTCTGCACGCATGCTCGGCTCGCGCATCATTACGGTTGCGATCAAGCTCACTACCGGCAAGCGAGTTGCAGACCCGACTTCTGGCATGCGCATGTTTAACAGGAAGATGATTGAGCGGTTTGCAAACGACGATTCTTTGAACCCGGAGCCTGAATCTATTTCTTACCTTATGAAGAAGGGCGCGAAGGTTCGCGAGGTCCAGGTTGAAATGCGCGAGAGACAGGCGGGGGAGAGCTACTTGAACATCCCCAAATCGATTGCCTATATGGCGCGTGCTTGCATTTCCATCCTCTTCGTCCAGTGGTTTAGGTGATTGAGCTATGTCTATTGTTCTTAGAGTCGTTCTCCTGCTCGGAGCGCTTTTGGTAATGTACTTCGTTGTGCGAAAATTGAGGAAGGCGCAGATCGAGGCGCTGGACTCCGTGTTCTGGCTTTTCTTTGCCTTCAGCTTCGTTGTGCTTGCCGCTTTTCCCCAGGCAGCCTTTTGGCTATCTTCTCTTCTGGGATTTGAAAGTCCAGCGAATTTCGTGTTCCTCTACGTGATCGTATTGCTTCTGTATCGTGAGTTCAGCAATACAGTGAGCATCTCGAAGCTGCGTCGGAGGATTAATCAGCTTGTTGAGGAGCAGGCGCTTCGAGATTGATTTGATGGTCTATTCCGTAGGAGTAATTGAAAGTAGAGGCCACAACAGTGTCTATCCCTCGCGTTATTGCCGTTTTACTTTTTCTATTCATATTTGCGTCATTGCTCTATTCTTACTTTGACTCAATTCCAGACCGATCCCAGCATCAAAAACGCATTTATTCGGTTTGGTATAAAGCGAAGCCGCTTCTCTTTTTTTCAACGCTGTTCGCTATCGCAATGGAAGCTCTGACCTTGTGGGGCATGCGCTCTTCCTCTCCACTTGTTATTGAGGACTGGAGTCGAAGGCGTGTGGCGATTTTTTTTGTGTGCGGGGTTGTTGTTGCGATAGTTGCGCGCTTGGCTTTTGTTCATCTCGTTCCGGTCCTAAAAAATCAGCTGTCTAAATCAGACGATCGTTGCGATCGGGTACGCGTTGTGATTCTCCTGGCCGCAAGCTTCTTGATGTTGCTTGGACTGGGAATTTTCTACGTTGTTGTGGGGCACGCGTCTTCCCTAATCTATCTTTCGGCGTGCGTTTTAGTTGTTGTTGTGTTCATGGCGATGTTACTTCAATGGCGTTCCTTTACGCCTCTTGCTGGATTCCTTCTTATTTCATTTGCAATCGGCTCTTTTTTCGTTTTTTGCATTCCCCCATCCACGGGCTTTTCTTGGGATGACGGCATTCATTTTGATCGAAGCTTGGGTATTTCTTACTTTGGCAGTGCGGAATTGTCTTCTGCTGAAGTGGAAATGACGGTCATGCCGTGGAACAATACGACCGGTGAAATGAACTACTCCCTCCTCTACGAGTCTCTTCCTAGACTTGAGGAGCAATATTCTGACGCGGCCGATCTTGGTCAGATCGAAGAGGTACACGGGTGGATTTCCCCTGTTTCCCACACGGACCTCATTTCAATCTCAATGGTCGGTAACATTCCGAATGCGATTGGCATCTGGATGGGTCGGCTGTTCCATCTTTCTTTGGGCGGCCTTGTGTTGGCGGGTAGATTGTTTAATCTGCTTACGTATATTGCTATTACGGGAGCCGCGATTGCCCTCGCCCCCTCGAAGAAATGGTGCTTTTCTAGTATTGGCCTTTTACCCACCAACCTATTCTTGGCAGCAAGCTTTTCCTATGATCCATGGGTCATCTCATGTCTCATCCTGTACACATCACTTGCTTCCCGGTTGATTTCTTCTAATGTTCGGATTTCATTTAGTCGACTGCTCCCTTGTCTGGTCGTTTTGGCTCTGGGCCTTGCATCGAAGGCAATTTATTTTCTCCTCGCTGGCATATTGCTTTTGGTGCCAAAAGGGCGGCTTGGAAATGTGGGTCAAAAACGCCGGTACTATGCTGCTCTGCTTTTGTTTACCTTGGCGATGATATTGTCGTTTGTGCTGCCTCTGCTGTTTACGTCCAGCGGTGCCGCAGGCGATGTAAGGGGCGGTTCAGGCGTCAGCTCGATTGGACAGATTAAGTACTTTTTCGCTGACCCTCTCGGCTTTTTGGCGACGATCGGCTCTTTTGTTATTGGCTATCTTTCGCCTTTGGAAGCAGGCGGATATGCGGTATATACGGCGTATATCGGTTTTATTGAAACGATCGTTCCTTTTCTTTCCCTCGTGCCCCTATCGTGTATTGTGGCTACCGCGTTATTTGACCCCGATTCTGAGAGCGGCCCCTCATTCAGTGTGTTTGCAAGGTGCTACCTAGTTTTTATATTTCTCGCCTCTGTTGTGCTTGTGGCTACTGCGCTGTACGTATCGTTTACTCCTGTTGGCTTCTGGACTGTAAATGGTTGCTCGCCGAGATATATCTTGCCTCTGCTTGCGCCTCTCATGTTGGGTGTGGAATCGAGTCGTGTTTCCGATACGCGTGTGCGTCTATTGCTGGCAAGGGGCAGTATGATGCTCACCGGCGCGACAGGTTTTGCCGTCTGTGTGTTTGTGGTATTTCAGCTTTAGACATGAGTCCGTGTATTTGCTGGGCGAGGTGGCGCTATGTATGGATGACGGATGTGAGTATCTGGCCGCGAGTATGCCGTCCGTCTTGCTTACAATAGGTTGACGCTCTCTGGGCCTCAGGTTCATTTGGGATAAAGTCTATGTTTGGGAACTGTTTATTATTGGGCAGGTAAATATGTCGAAGATAGATACAGCAAAGACTCTGCTTGGATTGGCAAAAAAGAATCCTAGTAGTTATGCGCGAGCAGCAAAGTATGCCGTCAAGTATGGTCTTGTTGGCCTTCGCGATCGTTTTCACGATGAGATTGTGATGGATGACGTTGCGCTTCCATCTGAGGGTCTTGAGCCGGGGAGCTCTACGGGGAGCGTTTGCTTCTCCATCGTGATGCCCGTCTACAACGTGGATATCAAATGGCTCGATTTGGCCATTCAATCGGTAGAGGCTCAAACGTACGATAACTGGGAGATCTGTATCGCCGACGATGCATCGACCGACCAGCGCGTGCGCGATTACTTACAAAAGAAGGAATCCGAAAAGATCAAGGTTGTTTATCTGGAAGACAACCAAGGGATTTCGGGCGCAACAAATGCCGCTGCAGAGCTTGCCAAGGGCGATTTCATTGCCCTGATAGATAACGATGATGTTATTCATCCAGCTGCTTTGGCCGACTTGTTCGTTGCTGCCACCGTGGAGCATGCTGACCTTATCTACACCGATAATGATGTGGTGGACGAAGATGGCAACCGTCTCGCTGTGCTTCATAAACCTGACTGGTCGCCTGATCTCATGCTTTCGCAAATGTACGTGGGACATTTGGTTGCCTTCAGACGCGCTCTGTTTGAGTCGGTTGGCGGCTTTCGCTCTGAGTTCGATGGTAGTCAGGATTACGACCTGTTCCTTCGCATGTCGGCTGCCGCTAAGCATATTTCCCACGTTGCGAAGTCGTTGTATTCTTGGCGCGCTATCGCTTCCTCTACGGCATCGAACCCTGATGCCAAGCCGTATTCTCAGGTCGCGGGGCAGAAGGCAATACAAAACTATCTCGACAGCTTGTACGGTAAAGACGAGTGCCGAGTAGATGAGACTGACAACCTGTTTGTGTATGACGTGAGATATCCGGTCGCTGCGGGCATGCTGGCCTCGATTGTGATCCCCACGAAAGATCACGCGGACGACCTTAAGGTCGCAATCGATAGCATCTTTGCTAAGACCGAGTATCCTAACTTTGAGATTATCGTGTTGGATAATAATTCGTCCGATGCTGAGACCTTTGCGTATTTTGATACAGTTGCTTCCGAGCACGAGAACGTCAGGGTTGTAACCTCCGCCTACCCTTTCAACTGGTCCAAGCTAAACAACCAGGGGATTTCTGAGGCGAAGGGTGACGTTCTCGTTTTCTTGAACAATGACGTTGAGGTACTCGAGGGTTCCTGGCTTACCCGACTTGTTGAAAACGCACTGCGACCTGAAATTGGAGTCGCTGGAGCCTTACTTACCTATCCTGATGGCACTATTCAGCATGCTGGCGTTGTGGTCGGAATGGGCGGCTGGGCCGATCACGTCTATAAGTCAATGCCTGCGGTGCACAACGGAAATCCGTTCATTTCTCCCATGGTGACAAGGAATGTTTCTGCTGTTACGGGCGCCTGCATGGCCATTTCCCGTTCCTGCTTGGAAGAGATTGGGCTGTTTGATGAGGATTTCATTGTGTGTGGTAGCGACGTTGAGCTGTGCCTCCGTGCGATGAAGTATGGTAAGCGCAATGTGTATCTTCCGGGTGTGAGGCTCACCCATTACGAGTCGAAGACGCGTGATGCCAAGGATATCCCTGCCATCGACTTTAAGCTTTCGGAGGCCATGTATAGGCCTTACGTTGCTGCTGGAGATCCTTATTACAACTCCAATTTGGACTACATGTCCTGTGCGCCCAGGGTGCTTTCGAACAAGGAGCGTTTGCAGAGAAGTGCTGGTGCACGCATGGAGGTGTCAGTCCCCGAGATTCGACCGCTTCATTTCGTTAAAGCTGAGTCGGAACGCAGGCGCCTCAATCTTCTCGTTCCGTCCGTTAATCCTGAGGATATCTTCGGCGGCATCGCCACTGCTCTTAAGTTCTACGAACGGTTGCTTGCTGAAACTGGCATGGATGGCAGGATTATTGTGCTCGATGCCGTAACGCGTGTCGGTTCTGTATCCGAGCGCTTCGACGGCTATGAGCTATATGAACTTGGTTCCGAGGGAGATGCGCACTTCAGTATCGTGAACGCGTCTTCTCGTAATACCGCTGATATTCCCGTTGCGCGAGGCGATTGGTTCATTGCTACGTCCTGGTGGTCGGCTTACTGCTATCAGTCTGAATACGGCGTCCATTTCTCGCGCGGCGACCTTGAGATGAATCCGCTTATATACTTGATCCAAGATTATGAGCCTGGATTCTATGCCTGGTGTTCGAATTACCTTCTCGCGCGCTCTACATACACGAGCTCGACTCCCGTTGTTGCCGTGTTCAATTCCTCTGAGCTCAGGCAGTACTTCTTTGAGCGTGGATTCCGTTTCGAGTCCGAGTTTTCTTTCGATCCGATGCTGAACGATAAGCTTAAGGAAAAGCTTGTCCAGCTTGATGGCAGGGCCGCGAAGCGTCGCCAGATTCTCGTATATGGTCGTCCTGGGACACCGCGCAATGCTTTCGAGCTCGTTGTCGAGTCCTTGAGGGAGTTCGTTGAGACTTGTCCAGAAAGCTCTTTTTGGGAGTTCCTCTCTGCCGGTGAGCAGCATCCCCCTGTGCCGTTGGCCAACGGCAGGTATCTTGTTTCTGTGGGCAAACAGTCTCTCGAAGGATACGCGAGCTTGCTGGCTGAGTCCTATGCGGGCATATCCCTGATGGCCTCGCCCCATCCGAGTTATCCCCCGTTGGAAATGGCTTCTTTCGGCGTTAAGGTCATTACGAATACGTTTGTCGGGAAGGATCTCGCGAGTTTTGGTGACTCCGTCGTTTCCGTAAGCAATGCTACGCCGCATGGAATCGGCTGTGAGCTTGCCCGAATTTGCGAAGGATACTCCGCCGAAGTGCCGTGTGGCTGCGTGAACGCTCACTATCTTTCCGATGAGGACTTGTTCCCATTTCTGACCGATATGGTTGAATCACTTGGCCTGTAGCCGTGTCTTGGAGAGCGTCGGGGGACTCATGATGAACAAGCAAGATGGATTAGTTGCCGCATGGTACGTCCTCGCCCCCACTATGGGTGGCGGCGGATTTCGAACCATTCTCTAAAATGCCTCCGCGCTCTCTTGCCGTGGATATCGCAATGACTTTTATGTGATTCCTCCAGAAAATAAAGCTCTTGATCTTTTGTCCGTCGAGAAGTCATACTTAGCGTGGTTTGGCATGGCTCTTGACCGTTGGCTTCTTGCAAGTGCTAACGAGGAAGACCGCACTCTTTCTATTGCGACGTCCTGGGACACTGTCGAGTACCTGGCTTCGAGTTCACATGGCGCTCCTGGTTTCTATTTCGTTCAGGATTATGAGCCTTGGTTCTTCTCCTTGGATAGCAACTTTCTCGCTGCGGAAAAGGTCGAAGCTGCCGTTCTAATCTTGGGAGGAGAGGTGCGAATCTCTGAAGCTCCCATTCTGGGCTGCGCCTGTGACGCGTCTTCCTCCGAAACTGATGCTGCGGTAAGCGGAGCCAAGGAGACGCTTTCTCAAAGACTCAAAGCGTGGATGAATCGCTGCATAAAGGATGGAGTCGCGTAGGGCTATTGAGCGAATCGGCGCTCTGATGCGCGCGCTTGCCTCTTCCCGTCCTTCTTTTGTGCAGCTCTGCAGCCTGGGTTCACCCTCGCGTATACTTGTAACAACTGTGTACGCCCAATTCTGGAGGTTCAACCTATGAAAGGCATCATCCTCGCGGGCGGCTCGGGCACGCGCCTGTACCCGCTCACGCTCGTCACCAGCAA
>ULVL01073272.1_pt1 | contig 11591 bp, 12 predicted proteins | sample 1959381 | NCBI WGS metagenome assembly ULVL01 (sample SAMEA4835785, study PRJEB28245) | human gut metagenome | biome: gut microbiome; material: fecal sample | place: Denmark | collected 2008
ATATATAACATATTTTTCTTTTCTAAAATGGATGTTATAATACTATTGAGGGATGAGGTATGACTATGATAATAAATAAAAAAATATTTATAAATAATTATAATGATCACAGTCTAATTTCATCTATTATTAATTAGGAAAGGGAATATTACATTCTCTTTTTATTGTTTTTTAGGAGGTAAAAATGGAAATTATAACAAACAATTTACGTTTACTTGTAATGGATAACTTTGAAGAGTTTGGAAAAAAAGTAGATGGACATTTAAAATTAATGCGTGGAGTAACTGATCCTAATGCTACTTTTATTGTTCCAACTAGACTTACTAGATTTGCATCTGGTGAAGGTAAGGGTGAGATTTTAGAAAGTATTCGTGGCAAGGAAACTTATATTTTAACTGATGTTATGAATCATAGTTGTACTTATGAAATGCACGGCTATTTAAATCATAAAAGTCCAGATGACCACTATCAAGATTTAAAAAGAGTAATTTCTGCTATGGATGGAGCTGAAGACAAACTAACTGTAATAATGCCTTTTATTTATGAAGGTCGTCAACATAAAAGAAAAGGTAGGGAGTCCAAAGATTGTTCTTTAATGCTTCAAGAATTAGAATCGCTAGGAGTAGATTCTTTTATAACTTTTGATGCTCACGATCCAAGTATTAGAAACTCTCTACATAGTTGTTCTTTTGATTCTATTTATCCAACTTATAGTATTTTAAAAGAGTTTATTGAAAATGAACCAATTGAATTAGATAATTTCCTAGTAGCAAGTCCTGATATGGGTGCTATAGAAAGAGCAAAATGTTATGCTGAAATGCTTAATACTCCATTTGGTTTTTGCTACAAAAGAAGAGACATGACTAGAGTAGTAAATGGAAAGAACCCTATAATTGCTCATGAGTATTTAGGAACATCTGTTGAAGGAAAAAATGTCATAGTTGTAGACGACATGATAGCATCTGGCCAATCTATGTTAGAAGTAGCTGAACAATTAAAAGAACGTGGAGCAGCTAATATCTATTTAATTGCTTCATTTGCTCTATTTAGTGATGGACAAAAGAGTATAGACGCTTTTAATGAAGCTTATCAAAACGGTGTATTTAAAAGATGCTACACAAGTAATTTGTGCTACATACCAGAAGAGGCTAGAAAACAAGAATGGTTAAAAACTGGTGATAATTCTAAATACGTTGCTAAATTAATTGATACCCTAAATAAGCATGAGTCTATAAGTCCTCTTTTAGATAGTAAGAGTAAAATATTGACAAAAGTACGTGATTTAAGAGGTACAAAAGACTAATTATGTTATAATGATAAGGTAGGAGGAATGATATATGTCAAGAACAGTAGGAACTGTAGTAAGAGGTATAAGAACACCAATTATTAAAGATGGGGATGACTTAAAACAAATCGTAATAGATTCTGTTTTAAATGCTAGTAAAGAGGAAAATTTTACATTTAATGATCGTGATATTATTGCTATAACAGAAGCTGTTTTAGGAATAAGTACAGGTAATTATGCAACAATAGATGATATTGCTACAGATGTAAAAAATAAATTTAATGGAAATCATATAGGTATAGTATTTCCAATTTTAAGTAGAAACAGATTTGCTGTTTGCTTAAGAGCTTTTGCAAGAGCAATGGATAAAATAACTATGTTACTTAGTTATCCATCAGATGAGGTTGGAAATGATATTTTAGATAAAGAAAAATTGGAAAAATCTGGAATAAATCCATATTCTGATATTATAAGTGAAAAGGAATATACTGAGAAGTTTGGTGACTTTAAACATATATTTACTGGTGTAAATATGGTTGATTTTTATCGTGACGTAGCAAACTCTGAAAATTGCGAAATAGAATTTGTATTTAGTAATCAACCAGAAGAAATATTAAAATATACAGACGAAGTATTAGCTTGTGATATTCATACAAGAACAAAGACTAAAGAAAAATTAAAAAGAGCTGGTGGAAAAACAGTTCTTGGAATGGATGATATACTAACTACTAGTATAAATGGTTCTGGTTATAATAGTAAATATGGTCTATTGGGTTCTAATCGTGCAACAGAAGAAAAAGTAAAACTATTCCCTGAAGCAGGAGAAGAATTAGTATATGGAATACAAGATGAGTTAAAGAAAATAACTGGTAAAACTATTGAAGTAATGATTTATGGAGATGGAGCTTTTAAAGATCCGGTAGGAAAAATCTGGGAATTAGCTGATCCAGTAGTTAGTCCATTCTATACAAAAGGTCTAGAAGGAAGTCCAAACGAATTAAAGTTAAAATATTTATCTGATAATAAATATAGTAATTTAAAAGGTGAAGAGTTACAAGCTGCTATTAGAAAAGAAATAGAAGAAAAAGATAAAAACTTAAAAGGTAAAATTGAAACTCAAGGTACTACTCCAAGAAGATACACGGATTTAATTGGTTCATTATGTGACTTAACATCTGGTTCTGGAGATAAAGGAACACCAGTTGTGTTTATTCAAGGATACTTTGATAATTATGCAAACTAAAAAAGTAGGAGAAATCCTACTTTTTTATAAAACAAAAAACATAGTCCTGACAAACTATGTTTTTGAGTTTTAATGGAAAACCACAAAAGGAAACAAGCCACAGTTTTACATTTTCATAAGCAACCATTAGTTACTTATGAAACACCGATAAAACAACTCAACCCCAAAACCTTAATATAGTCAGTACTAAGGAGTGGTTACCTATCAAATGCGAGTGACTTTCTCGCTACACGTGCACACTTAGACTTTGACAGGATAGCAATAAGCTAAACAAATCACTACTCCAACAACAATATCACAAAAATGATATCTGATAAACCAACCCAGCGATAATACCAAATAACTTAATATCAAAAGTATCACGCCTGTCAATTATTATCATATCTAAGATGTATATATCTTAGCATAGTTAAAAATAAAAAGCAATAGGTTTCTTGAAAAAAATGTCATTTTTTTATAGAATATTTATCCATCAAATAATACCACTGAAAAAATAAAGTATGATATAATGAGTTTGGTGATAATAATGTCAAAATATGAAAAAAAAGAATCAGTAAATAAACAAAATGAATACATAGAAAAGCCTATTTCAGATGAAAGACTAGATAATTTAAACGACCTTATTCAAGAGGCTGAAGAAGTATATGATGATGCATTAATTAATGATATTGATGTTGATTTAGATAGTGAATATATGACACTATTTAATATTAAGAGTGTTCTAGAAGATGAAGATATATTTGATATTTCAGATAATCAAGTTGAAGAGTTAGAAGAAAAAGTATCAGAAATTATAAACATTATGACTGAAAAAGTAGAACAAGCAAAAGAAGAGAAAGAAGCTGGTCTAAGAGTAGCAACAGTATTGCTAGCAGAAAAGTATCTATTTAATGATAATGATGACGACATAGATGATTAATTAAAAAGTTGGTGTATTTATATGAAAAGAAAAACCATTGTTATTGAATCAAAAGAAGATTATACAAAATTTATAAAAAGAATAATTTTATATAAAAGTATCTTATACATTAATACGGAGTTTCAAGTAAAAGGATGCCAAGTAAATGATAAGATTCAGCAAATAATAAAAGGATTAAATATAAAAAATAGATGCAAAAGAATTACTTATGTATATGATACAGCTTGTAATATTATAGATAGTAATACTAAAGGTCTAAATATATGTGGATTTAAGAATAACAAATGCTACATTCAACAAAAACAAAATAATGGTAAATGTAATGGATGTTGTAGATTATGCAAGTATCAAAATAGTAATGGATGTCCTACTAAGAATTTAGCTTGTAAGTTGTTTAACTGTTCGGAAGTAAAAAAGAGATATAAGACTATTGAATATAAAGATCTAACTATATTAAAACTTCTATCTCTAAAAAATAGATTAATAGTAAAATCAGATTATTTTTCCACAAGAGAAGAAGTGTTAAAGGATTTATATGCCTACACATTAACGTATTCAATATTAAGAATATTTTTTAGAAGTATAAGAAACTTAATTAGTAAAACTAAAAACAGTAACCAAGATAGTATAAATACATAGAATACTACAGGTGATAAATATGTATAATAGAGCTACTAAAAAAGTTGTTATAGATGCTGGTCATGGTGGTGCTGATCCAGGCGCTGTTTCTGGTAATTTAAAAGAAAAAGATCTAAATTTAGAAGCTGCTCAATATATGTATAAACGATTACAAGAACTAGGTATACCATCCACAATAGTTAGAAATACGGATGAAACATTAGAAAGAAAAGAACGAATCAATAGAATAATGAATGCCTATGGTAATAGTCCAGACGTAATAATGATATCTAATCACATAAATGCAGGAGGTGGCGATGGTCATTGTGTAACAAAATATGTATAACAATTAAAGCCTAAAAATAATAAGAAATGGAGAAATGTTATGAATGTTAGTTACACTAAACAAGGCAATTATTTATTACCTGATTTAATATTAGAAACTAAAGTACAATTTAATATAGGAAAATATGGATTATTAAGACTAGAATATATTAAGAAATACAGACTTGGGTTATATTTTGATTTACTAGTTAATGATACATTAAATGAATATCTTTGTAATATAGACACTATTGTTATGGAGATGGCGCAGAAGTTAATTAAAGAACTCACTGAAAAAGAAAATATTACTGAAGAATTAAAAAGTAGTAATCAAATGATATGGATAGGTAAAATGAATAGTATTAAAAATATTGCAGAAGAAATAATTTTAAAGGAGTATATCTATGTGTGATATAACTGATAAAGAATTTGAAAAAATATATTTACCATTCTATAACAATGTTAATGATTATTTAAATAAATATGTTATACCAGATTTAGTAGCATTTTATTTAGCAAATGCATATAGTAGACATTGCTTATCAGAATGTAATTTAATAAATCATATTAACTCTGCAATAGATATATTTAATTGTAAATGTGATATAAATAAACTTATACCCAAGGTAAAAGAAATATTAAAAATTAAATACAATTTAGTAGTAAAAAATACTAATCCATTAAGATTAAAAAGATATCAATAAAGAAATTAACACTATCAGAAATGGTAGTGTTTTTGGTTTGTAGGATTATGTTTATTGTCTAGCCAGCACTGAATTTGTACTCCCATACGAAATTCGTATGTGGAAATGTCCCAAACCCTTGATTTTTTGACAATAGTATGTTAGTATGTATACATACTAACAGAGGTGATTGAATTGGCTGTAAAAAGTGAATATGGTAAAATTCTTACTAGTTTAATAAAATCTAAAGGTATGAGTCAAAGTTATTTTTATCAGCATTTGAAAATTGCTAAACCATATTTTTATGATATAGTTAGTGGAAAAGTAAAACCGCCACCAGCAGAAACTCAAATAAAAATTGTTAGATTTTTAAATTTAGATAAGAAACAAATGATATCTTTGTTTGATGTAGCAGCGGCGGAGAGAAATGAATTGCCTTTGGATGTTATGCTGTATTTAAAAAAATTAGAAAATTTAGATGAAATACGTTTCAATATAGACTATTCAGAAATATTAGGAGGTAGTGTATAATGTCAGAAGAAATAACAAAAGGATTAGTGAAAAAAAGACTTATTGATGTGGGTTATCCTATAAATCAAGATGAAAATGTGAACGGAATTATATGTTATAAGGAAGATAGTTATAATAATGGATTAAACATGGATAAAAAACTGGCTGTTGCATTTTTGAATGCTAGTAAAAGAAATAGTGGTAATAAGGGGACTCCAGATTATATTATAAAGTCAGATAAATCTAATTTAGTTATAGTCATTGAATGTAAAAGCAATGTAGATTATCATCAAACATATGATGACTTAAATAAATATAAACAAAATTTGGGAAATTCTAAAGAAATTTGCGAGTATTGTATAAATGGTGCTTTGCATTATGCGACATATTTAAATCATGATTATGATGTAATTGCAATTGCCACTTCTGGTGTAACTGAAAATAATTATAGATGTACATCATTTTATCTTCCTAAAAATGGGAAACTTAGTAATTTAATTTTATTGGAAGATGGTGATTATCAAAACACTATAATGAAAATTGATAGTTATCAAGAAATTATTGATGAAAAAACGGGAAAAAATCAAGAAGAAATAGAAAGATTAACATTAGAATTACAAAGCTACGCTAATGCATGTAATAATTATTTAAGAACAAACCATATTTCTGCTAAGGATAGAGCTGGATTTATTTCGGCATTAGTACTCGCTTTAACAGATGAAGAATCTGCTTTGTATACGTTAACTGTCGCTTCTTTTGGTAGTCCTGAGCAAAAAATACCATTTAAAGACAAATTAGGAAAAAATGCAATAATTGAGTTAAAAAAAGCTTTAAACGATATTTGGGTAAATAAAGATAAATTTCCAGAAATCAAGAGAAAAAAATTAGAAGAATATTACGACAGAATCTTAACATCACAGTTGTTAGAAAAACCAGAAAGTAGTCCTAAATTTTTTAAGAATGGTGATAATATATTATCTTCGTGTATTTTTTCGGCATATGAAAATATTGTGTTGAAAATAAAAACACGTACATCAGTTGATGTAATGGGAACTTTTTATACTGTTTTCTTAAAATATGCAAGTGGAGATGCTCAAGATAAAGGAATTGTGTTAACTCCAAAGCACATTACTGAATTATTTTGTGATATTGCAGAATATTATTTAGGTAGAAAATTAGATGATACCACAAAGGTCTTGGATTGTTGTTGCGGTACAGGTGGTTTTTTAATTGGCGCCTTAAATAGAATGGATTTCAATATAAATCAACTTCAAATTTCTAACGATTTAAAAAAAGAAAGAAAAGAAATCGTTAGAAGAAATTGTTTAATAGGTATTGAAAGAGAACCTGAAATGTTTGCACTTGCATATGCGAATATGAGGTTTCATGGTGATGGTAAATCTAAATTATATTGTTGTTCATCTTTAATAAAAGATAAAGGGATAGCAAGAGTAAATGAGTTTAATGAAAATATTACACTGCAAGAAGAACTTAATTCTATAGAAGATGGTCCTATTATTGGTATGATTAATCCTCCTTATTCAATGAGAACTGAGGTATCTGATGAGAAAAAAGGTGAAAAACAAAAGGGTCAATCAGAATTGGATTTTGTTTATTCAATGTTAAATTATTTAAAAAAAGGTGGAATAGGAATAGCTATTGTGCCAATAAGTTGTGCAAGTAATAAAGGTAAAAAATTGAGAAAAACAATATTGAAAGAACATTCGCTTTTAGCTTGTATGACAATGCCAGTAAATCTTTTTCAAAATAGTGGTGTGTCTATTCCAACATGCATAATGGTCTTTAAAGCTCATATTAAGCATGAGAATAGTGCCAAAAACGTTTTTCTATCTAGGTGGCTTGATGATGGATTTGTAACCATAGTTCATTCTGGCAGAACTGATAGAAACGGTAACTGGTTAGCTAAAAAGTCAGAGTGGCTTAGAGAATTGAAGGGATTATCAAAACCTAAAAATACCGAATTTTTAATGCAGGAAATAAATGTAGATGACGAAGCTTTAGCAGAAGCATATATAGAAACAGATTATTCAATATTAACAAAAAAGAATTTTGAAAATATTTTAAAGCGTTATTCATTATTTAAATATTCATATTTACATAATCTAAAATTAATTACTGTAGAGGAAACATTATATTGGTTGTTAGATAATTTAAATGACTTTGAAAAAGCTTGCAAAGGATGTTGTGATTCCAAATATAGCAATTTAGAATTTGATGTAGAAGAATGGAAAGAATTTAAGTATTCTGATATTTTTGAAATTTGTAAAGGATATTATAATAAAAAACCTGATCATTATAATGAAGGAAATATAAGATTTCTAGGCGCAACAAAAAACAATAATGGAGTAACTGAATTTTATACATATGACGAAATTGATTTGTTTCATAAGGACGGTTCAAAGAAACCTGATGAAATAACAAAAAAAATATTTAAAGGAAATTGTATCGCGGTAACTAATAATGGAAGCGTAGGTAATGCGTATTATCAATCTGAACAATTCACCTGCAGTCATGATGTTAATCCGCTATATTTAAAAAATTATAATTTAAATAAATATATAGCAATGTTTTTATGTACAATTATAGAAACAGAAAAATTTAGATGGAGTTTTGGTAGAAAATGGCGACCTAATAAAATGCCAAATTCTGTTATGAAATTACCAGTTAAAAAAGATAAATTGGGTAATTTTATACTTGACGAAACGGGAAACTATATTCCTGACTATGAATTTATGGAAAAGTATATTAAAGGAATTGAATTTAGTAATTTTATATAAAAATTGGGAGTACAGAAATGTACTCCTTTTGTATATTTTGTACAATTTCTTTTTATTTTAATTTGTTATAAGATTAAGTCACCTAGGGAAAATAATATTTAAAAGTGCACTTTTATTATCTTGGAGATATATCTTATATATTGATTATTATGGATAAAGAAGAATTCATAAATGTATTTATTTTAAAATCCGTATTAAGAGATAATAGATTAACTTTTTTAGAAAGATTATTATTAATTCATATAATAAGTCTTTGTAAGAAAAATGGTTATTGTTGGGCTACTAATAGATATTTTTGTGATATTTATAATGTAACACAGGTAACTATATCAAAAAGTATAAGTAATTTAGCCACCTTTGGTTATATTAAGACTGAATATGATAATAAAGGTACAAATAATTCTAAGCGTATAATTAAATTATCAGAGATCTTAAATTTAAAAATAAAAAGTATTAAAGATAATTTTAATACAGGCTATAAACAAAACTTTAAACAGTATAATAATAAATTAAATAAAAAAGAAGATAGTATTTATTATAAAGATGAAGATGGTAATGAATACTGGTATGGTAAGTTAATACCTAAAAATGAGACAACTATTGAAGAACAAGAAGAATTAAAAAAATTATTAAGTGATATATACGAGGAGGAATAAGAAATAAAATGAAAAAGACACTCATAAAATTTTATGAGGTGGCTTATGTTTAAAATTACGGAAACTTTTAAAAAAGATGATAATGCTCTTAATTTGGTGGATTTGTTAAATAAATATATAAAAAGTGTACTAATTAAAAATTAGCACATTCGAGAGTTTGAAAATAAAGTATTATACTTTAAATGGCTTTGAATGTTATACAAAAAAGAAAGGAGTAGTAAATGTATAACGGATTGATACAAATGCCAAATAATATTTATAGAGCTGTCATATATATAAGATTATCTGAAGCAGATGAAGGAAAATCTTATGAAACAGAAAGTGAAAGTATTACTAATCAAAGAAATTTATTAATGAATTTTGTAAAAGAAAAAGGATTTATATTTGTTGGAGAATATGTTGATGACGGATATTCTGGTACTAATTTTGAAAGACCTGGATTTACTAAAATGATTGAAGATATTAAAAACAAAATGGCCAATTTAGTTATAGTCAAAGATTTATCAAGATTAGGTAGAGACCATATTATGACAGGATATTATATTGAAAACTTTTTTCCAGAAAATAATATAAGATTTATATCATTACAAGAAAACTACGATAGTGCAATTAATCAAGCAAGTAATGATTCATCAACATTTATAATTGCTTGTAATGATTATTATAGTAGGCAAAATTCTATTAAAATTAGAAGTGTTTTAAATGATAAAAGAAAGAAAGGAAAGTTTATTGGAAGTAATCCAAGCTACGGATATATGAAAGATCCAAATGAAAAAGGTCATTTAATACCTGATCCTGAATATGCACCGGTAGTTAAAAAAATATTTGAAATGGCTGCCAGTGGTGTAGGATTATCTGATATAGTTTCATATTTAAATGATAATAAAATTAAAACACCTAGTAGTTTAAAACGAAAAAATCCTAATTCTAAAATGAGATATAATGAACAATGGACTTCATCATCAGTTAAAAAGATATTAAAGAATAGAATGTATACAGGTGATATGGTTCAAAGTACACAGACTAAAGTAAATTATAAATCTAAAAAGAAAAAAGCTCTTCCAAAAAGCAATTGGGATATAGTTCCTGGAACACATGAACCATTAGTTGATAAACTAACATTTGAAAGAATCCAAGGTAATGTTAAAAGAACTAATAAAAGTATAAGTAAAAGGGATAAAAGATTATTTGAAAATTTATTATTTTGTAAAGAATGTGGAAATGCTTTAACTATTACTTATAGAAAAAATCAAGATTATTGGACTATCAATTGTAATAAATATGCAAGAGATCCAAGAAGAAGATTATGTGAACCACATTTTATGCCATATGATAAATTAGAAGAAGCTTTACTTGAAGTAGTAAGAACAACCTGTAAAGATTATATTAATAAAATTGATTCTAAAGTCTTATCAAAGGAAATAGCAGATAAAAATAGTAGTAAGGATGATAATAATGAAAAGATAAGATATTTAGAAAATAAGATAAAAGAATATATCTCAAAAATAGATATGTTATATGAAGATAAGTTTAGAGGTAATATTTCAGAGGCTACTTATAAAAGGTTATCACAGGAAACAGAAAGTCTATTAAATAAGACACAATTAGATTTAGAAAAATATAAAAATACTAAAAATGAAGGTATTAAAACAAAAGAATTAGAAGAATATGAGAAAAGAATAAGAGAATTAATTGATATAAAGAAACCTACTAGAGAACTTTTACAAACATTAATTGATAAAATTGAAATTGATAAAGATAAAAATATTGAAATTTTCTATAGATTCATGATTTAAAAAATTCTGTGCATTATGCACAGAATAGTACATAAAATTAAAACTCGTATATATCACAATTATTACTTCGGCCCAAATTGGTCCGAAGTCTAAAGATAAATAACTTTGCCTCAAATTGAGACAAGGTTAACATACGACCGTGTTGGTCGGAAGTTATAACTTTGTCGCATATTGCTTCAGGGTTAAAAAAATGACAAATTAACATGTAATATAATTTTTTGTAAGTCAAATTATAACTTATGTTCAACTTGGGCACAAGTTAAAACTTCTACCCAAGATGGGTAGAAGTTGAATATTATATAGTTATACTTTTTGCTTTTTTGATAGCTGATTTTTATACTTATCAAAGTTTAAATATATATAAGATAAGTCATCACTCAAGTTTGAACGAATGGTTTTCTTTGAAGTGAATGATTTATTAATTATTATTTTAAAGATGATTATAGGTATTAAAAATCCAATTATAATTCCTAACGCAGAACCAAGTATAACTGATATTTTGGTTGTATCTATTGCCTGTGTTTCAGTGTTATATGCAATTTCAATAAAGGATGATAATGTTAATGAAATAGAAACAATCCATCCTAGATAATCTGATTCTACTTTAATTGGTTTTTCACTATTATAATAATCAATAGCTAATTTCAAATCATTTTTAGTTTTGAAGTTATATTGTTTCAATAATAGTATGATATTATTAAAATTTTGTTTTTCGACTTCGCTACTATAAATTTTTAATTTTTCTATAATATTAATTTT
>ULVL01063285.1_pt1 | contig 11548 bp, 10 predicted proteins | sample 1959381 | NCBI WGS metagenome assembly ULVL01 (sample SAMEA4835785, study PRJEB28245) | human gut metagenome | biome: gut microbiome; material: fecal sample | place: Denmark | collected 2008
AATATATCCTCGAAGCCGCCGAAGCCGGCGCCGTTGAAGCCGCCGCCCTGTGCCTGTGTGGGATCAAAGGCGGCGTGACCGAACTGGTCATACTGCGCCTTCTTCTGAGGGTCGGAAAGGACCTCGTAGGCTTCGTTTATTTCCTTGAATTTTTTCTCTGCCTCAGCATCGCCTGGGTGCAGATCCGGGTGGTACTGTTTGGCAGCCTTTCTAAAGGCGCTTTTTATTTCGGCCTCGGAAGCGTCTTTATTGATTCCCAATATTTCGTAATAATCTGCCTTTGCCACTGTTTCCCCAACTTTCTACATCTGCCGCTTTCGCGTGAATTCTCTTATTTCTTTCTCTTTGTTCCCCCGCAAGGAGCCAAAGCGAATCCGCTTTGGCTCCCTGCTTCTAAAAACTTGATTGTTTAAGCCTTAAAAAGCTTTATTTCTGGTCGTCCACTACTTCGTAGTCAGCATCTACAACGTTGTCGTCATGGGGTGCGCTGCCGGTGTTCGCACTGCCTGCATCGCTGCCGTTGAAGCCTGCGCCAGCGCCGGGATTCTGCTGCTGGGCCTGCTGATAGATCTTGCCGAATACGTCGTAGGACACTTCGGTCAGCTTATCGCTGGCGGCCTTGATGGCTGCGGAGTCATTGCCTTCCATGGCCTTCTTGACGTTAGCGATCTCAGATTCGATCCTGGCCTTATCGTCGGCGCTCAGCTTGTCGCCCAGCTCCTTGAGGGTCTTTTCGGTGGAGTATACCATGCTGTCAGCATGGTTGCGGATCTCTACCTCCTCCTTGCGGGCCTTATCCTCGTTGGCATACTGCTCTGCATCGTGTACAGCCTTGTTGATCTCGTCCTCGCTCAGATTGGTGGAGGCGGTGATAGTGACCTTCTGCTCGTTGCCGGTGCCCAGATCCTTAGCGGATACGTGTACTATGCCGTTGGCGTCGATATCGAAGGTAACCTCGATCTGAGGCACGCCGCGGGGAGCGGGAGCAATACCGGCCAGCTGGAAGCGGCCAAGAGTCTTATTGTACTGTGCAAACTCGCGCTCGCCCTGAAGCACATGAACCTCTACGCTGGTCTGGCCGTCCGCCGCGGTGGAGAAGATCTGGCTCTTCTTGGTAGGAATGGTGGTGTTGCGGTCGATCAGGCGGGTGAATACGCCGCCCACGGTCTCGATGCCCAAAGACAGAGGCGTTACGTCCAGAAGCAGAACGTCCTTTACCTCGCCGCCCAGTACGCCGCCCTGGATAGCAGCGCCTATAGCTACGCACTCATCGGGGTTTATGCCCTTGAAAGGATCCTTGCCAGTAATGGCCTTAACAGCTTCCTGTACTGCGGGGATACGGGTGGAGCCGCCGACCAGAATGACCTTATCTATGTCGGCATTGGTTAGGCCGGCATCCTTCATCGCGATATGCATGCACTCCTTGGTCTTATCGATCAGATCGGCAGTCATGTCGTTGAACTTAGCACGGGTCAGGGTCATGTCAAGGTGCTTAGGACCGGTGCTGTCCGCAGTGATGAAGGGCAGGTTGATATTGGTCTGCACCATGCTGGAAAGCTCGATCTTAGCCTTCTCTGCAGCTTCCTTCAGACGCTGCATTGCCATGCGGTCGCCGGAAAGGTCGATGCCGTTGCTCTTCTTGAACTCGGATACGATATAATCCATGATGCGCTGGTCGAAGTCGTCGCCGCCCAGACGGTTGTTGCCGTTGGTTGCAAGAACTTCAAATACGCCGTCGCCTATCTCAAGGATGGATACATCAAAGGTGCCGCCGCCAAGATCGTACACCAGTATCTTCTGATTAGTTTCCTTATCCATGCCGTATGCAAGCGCCGCCGCGGTAGGCTCGTTGATTATACGAAGGACTTCCAGACCGGCAATGCGGCCCGCATCCTTGGTAGCCTGACGCTGGCTGTCAGAGAAGTAAGCAGGTACGGTTATAACGGCCTGAGTTACTTTTTCGCCCAGATAAGCTTCGGCGTCGCTCTTCAGCTTCTGAAGGATCATTGCGGATATCTCCTGAGGAGTGTAATCCTTGCCGTCGATATGCTTCTTGTAGCTGGTTCCCATCTCACGCTTGATGGAGCTTACTGTACGGTCCGGGTTGGTGATAGCCTGGCGCTTTGCGGCGTTGCCGACTATACGCTCGTTATCCTTAAAAGCAACTACGGAAGGAGTAGTACGCGCGCCTTCGGAGTTGGGAATAACAACGGGTTCGCCGCCTTCAAGAACGGCTACGCAGGAATTGGTGGTACCAAGGTCAATACCGATAATCTTTGACATAATCTATTTCCTCCTGATTATTGTTGAGTTTATACTTTTTAATATTTATTTCGCAACCTTCACCATGCTATGGCGGATTATGCGATCTTTTACTTTATAGCCCTTCTGGAAAACCTCCAGAATGTCGCCGGACTCAGCGTCGTCGCTTTCGCCCTGCATCACGGCGTTGTGCAGCTCGGGATCGAACTTGCCGCTGGCGTCTATCTCCTCAAGGCCCTTCTTTGTGAGTACATCCATCAATTGCTTGTAGACCAGCCTCACTCCCTCAACGTAGTTTTGATCCACATTTTCGGAATTATTCAGCGCCCTCTCGAAGTTGTCAATCACCGGCAGCAGTTCTTTTATTACGTTTCGTTCGCCTTCAGCCAGGCTGTCCGCATAAACGCTGGCATTGCGTCTGCGGAAATTATCAAAATCCGCCTGAACGCGCTGAGCCAGATTTTTCATTTCATCCCGCTCGCCTTCAAGCTTTGTGATGTGATCCCTTACCTGTTGGAACTCATCCTGCTTGAGAGTTACGGTTTCCTCGGGTACAAGCTCCTCTTCGGCCTCGTTCTTTTCAGGCTTCGGCTCTACGGGATCCTTGTCGTCCTTTTTCCTGTTCTCATGCTTCTTATCCAATTTACCGCTGCTCCTCTTCAAACATATTTGTAAGTATGGTGCCGAGGCTCTTGCCAAGCTGGCCCAGCACCGCAAGCACCCTTGCGTAATCCATCCTTGTAGGCCCTATCACCCCGAGGGAACCAAGGGGCGTCCCGCCCACTTTATACGTAGCCGTGACCAGGCTGCAATCCTTCATATCCTCCGAAGGATTCTCCGTGCCGATTGTCACCGAAAACTCGACCTTTGTTGCCTCAGTAAGCATGTTGCGGAGCATATCCTTGGACTCAATAACGTTCAGAAAGCTCCTCGCCTTGTCCATGTCGCTGTACTCAGGGTAATTGAGCATATTGTTGGCGCCTGACAGTTCAAGCTTTGAACCGTTCTCGGCACTATTGCGCACGGTATCCAGAGTATCATTCAGGAAATCCCTCTGCTCCTTCATGGTGACGTACAGCTCGGGTATCTCCTCCTGATTTACCGTATCCAGCCGCTTGTTGCGGAGGCGCTCGGTAAGTATTCTGGAAATGCGCTCAAGCTGTTCCGCAGTGATGTCCCTGGGCACTCTGATCATGTAGTCGCGGGTAATACCCGCGTCGGTAACTATCACCACCAGAGCCTTGCCCTCGGTCACCGGCACCAGCTGAATGTGCTTCAGCTTTACGGCATTGATGTTGGGAGAAAGCACAAGGGAGGTATATTTGGTCATGTTTGACAGCACCCATGCCGTCTGGCGCACTATTTCGTCCACCTTGTTGATGGTATTTGAATAGCAGTTCTGAATAAACCTCTGCTCGCTCTCGGTGAGCATCGCCCTGTGCATTATGCTGTTCACATAAAGCCTGTATGCTTTTTCGGAAGGTATGCGTCCGGCGGAGGTATGGGGCTGCTCAAGGTATCCCATCTCCTCAAGGTCGCTCATCACGTTTCGTATAGTGGCGGAAGAAAGGGCGATGTCGGATTTCTTTGATACCGTCCGTGAGCCCACGGGGGTCGCGGTCAGTATGTAATCGTCGATTATGGCCTGCAATATACGCATCTTCCGCATATCCAGTTCCATAGCCGCTCCCTTCCTTTCTGAAATACTGTTTTGTTGTTAGCACTCATCGTGTTTGAGTGCTAACCCACGAGTAATATAATAGCACTGCTCCTCAATTCTTGCAAGTGGAGCAGCGCCTTATATTGTGACAAAACGGAAAAATCACGTTGATAAAATTGTTTTTTATTGCATGAATTCCATCAACGCGCTGTTCTGCATATCGAGGCCCCTGTCCGTAAGGCGCATAGATACTCCGTCCACAGTCAGCCAGCCCATATTTTCAAGCTTATTTACGGCTTCCTTGTATACTTCGCATACATCGGCCCCAAAGCGTGCCTTAAAGCGCCCAAGCTCCACGCCTTCTATTTTGCGCAGCCCCAGCATTATCCATTCAAACATTTCGTTCTCCCTTCCTATGCTTTCGATATCTTCCCGCGGAAGGCAGCCATTCTCGATCTTTGATATGTAATCGTCCATGCTTTCGCTGTTCCTGAAGCGTATCAGTTCTCCCTCTTTGCTTCGCAGCGCGGAGCTGGAATTTAGGCCGAGGCCTATATATTCCCCGACGTCCCAGTAATTTATATTATGCCTGCACTGACAGCTTGGCCTGGCGTAGTTGGATATCTCGTATCTCTTATAGCCCAGGCTCTCCAGCCGTGCCATGCCGGCCCTGTGCATGTCGTACACAGCATCATCATCAGGCAGCACAGCGCGTCCCTGCTTCACCCAAGCGTACAGCGGCGTGCCCTCTTCCAATATAAGGGAATATGCGGATATGTGGTCTACTCCCAGCAGCCCGCCCCGTTCTATGCTGTCGATGTACGCTCTCTCGCTCTGTCCCGGCAGGCCGTACATGAGGTCGATGCTTATGTTTTCGAACCCGGCAGCCCTTGAAAGCTTTACGGCTTCCTCGGCCTGCGCCGCGCTGTGTATCCTTCCTATTGACCTGAGCAAACCGTTGTCAAAGCTCTGAACGCCTATGGAGATCCTGTTGAAGCCCGCCCTTCTGTATGCTTTCAGCTTGTCCATATCAACCGTGCCAGGGTTGCACTCTATTGTAGCCTCGGATATTTCCAGATCAAAGCAGGCTCTTATGCGTTCCATTGCGGTGCATATAAACTCGAGAGGTACTGCCGACGGCGTACCTCCTCCGAAAAATACCGTATCGAATTTTTTGCCGCCGCACTCCGCCGCGGCCATCACTATCTCCTTATAAAGCGCTTGGAAATACGCATCTGCCCTGCCCTGTTCCGGAAAGGAAACAAAGTCGCAGTAGGCGCACTTCTTGACGCAGAAGGGGACGTGCAGATATATTCCCGCCATTTTAGTTTATGCGAAGCACGCTCATAAAAGCATCGCTGGGCAGTGAAACAGTGCCTATCTGGCGCATGCGCTTCTTGCCCTCCTTCTGCTTTTCGAGCAGCTTTTTCTTTCTTGAAATATCGCCGCCATAGCACTTTGCAAGCACGTCCTTGCGCACTGCGCGGACGGTTTCTCTGGCAATTATCTTGCCGCCTATCGCAGCCTGTATTGGTATCTCGAACTGCTGGCGAGGTATTACCTCCTGAAGCTTCTCGGCTACGGCGCGGCCCTTGGCGTAAGCCTTATCCCGATGGACGATGGTTGACAGCGCGTCGCAGATGTCGCCGTTGAGCAGAAAGTCCAGCTTCACGAGGTCGCTCTTTACATACTCCTTCAGCTCGTAATCAAACGAGGCGTAGCCGCGGCTCCGGGACTTGAGCTGATCGAAGAAGTCGTAGATTATCTCGTTAAGCGGCAGCTCATACTTGATATTTACCCTGTCCTCCTCGATGTAGGTCATGTCCTTGAACACGCCCCGCTTGTCCTGGCAGAGCTCCATTATGGTGCCCACATATTCGGATGGGGTCATTATGTGCGCCTCTACCACGGGCTCCTCCATATACTCTATCTCAGCAACATTTGGCATATTGCTTGGATTATCCAGCAGCATTTCGCCGCCGTCCGTAAGCTTTACCTTATATATTACGCTTGGGCTTGTGGTAACAAGGTCCAAATCGAATTCCCGTTCAAGGCGTTCCTGAATTATTTCCATGTGCAGCAGGCCCAGAAAGCCGCAGCGGAAGCCAAAGCCCAGCGCCATGGAGGTTTCGGGCTCATAGGAAAGCGACGCATCGTTGAGCTTGAGCTTATCAAGGGCGTCGCGCAGGTTCTCATAGTCCGCGCCGTCGGCGGGATATATGCCGCAGAACACCATGGGGTTTGCCTGCTTATAGCCGGGCAGAGCTTCCTTGGCGGGGTTGTTCGCATCTGTTATGGTATCGCCCACCTTAGTCTCCGCCACGCTCTTTATGGAGGCGGATATATAGCCTACCTCGCCCGCCGTGAGCGAATCCGCAGGCAGCAGCCCCGGTGTGAACACGCCCACCTCGGTAACGTCGAACTCGCGCCCTGTCGCCATGTACCTTATACGCATGCCGGGCTTTATTGTGCCGTTCTTTACCCGCACATAGCTGAGAGCACCCTTGTAGTTATCGTATATGCTGTCGAATATGAGCGCCTGAAGCGGAGCCTCGGGATCGCCGCCGGGAGCCGGTATATTATCCACCACCTGCTGTAACACCTGATCTATGTTTATGCCGTTTTTGGCAGAGATGCGCGGTGCTTCCTCCGCGGGAAGGCCTATCACATCCTCTATCTCCTTTATGACAAACTCCGGCTGGGCGCTGGGCAGGTCTATTTTGTTTATTACCGGCACTATCTCAAGGTCGTTGTCCAGTGCAAGGTATACATTGGCAAGCGTCTGGGCTTCTATTCCCTGTGTGGCGTCCACCACCAGCACCGCGCCCTCGCATGCGGCAAGGCTGCGGGAGACTTCGTATGTGAAGTCCACATGGCCCGGGGTGTCGATCAGGTTGAGCATATACTTTTTGCCGTCGGTATGGGTATAGAACATTCTCACTGCGGTGGCCTTTATGGTTATGCCACGCTCCCGTTCTATCTCCATGGTATCCAGCATTTGTTCCTCCATATCCCTGACGGCCACGGTATCCGTAAGCTCCATCATGCGGTCCGCAAGGGTGGACTTGCCGTGATCGATGTGGGCGATTATGCAAAAGTTTCTTATAAGCTCGCGGCTGTATGCCATTGCTGTCCCTCCAGAGAAAAATAAAAGCCTTAAAAGCTTCCAGTAAAAATAATACTTTATGCGAAGGCAAATTGCAAGGGCGGCTGTGATGTGATACATTATTTATTGATCTTAAGATTCGAGGTGTACGCCATGTTCTGCAAAGACTACGATTCCCTTATATCCCTCCTCAGCCGCAGGAATTACACCGTGCATACCGCCAGGGATAGCGCGCAGGCCCGCGACATACTGCTTTCCCTCGTCCCGGAGGGCAGCACCGCGGGCTTCGGAGGCTCCATGACCGCCAAGGAGCTATGCCTTGCCGAGGCGCTGCGCGGCAAGGGCTGCACCACTTATTTCCACTGGGAGGCGCCCGCCGAAGAGCGGGGCGAGGTGACCCGCAGGGCGGCCCGGGCGGACTGGTTCATAGCCTCCGCCAACGGCATAACCCGCACCGGCAAAATAGTGAACATCGACGGCACCGGCAACAGAGTAGCCTCCATGATATTCGGGCCAAAGAACGTGGCCCTCATAATAGGCAAAAACAAGTTCGCGGAAACCATGGACGAGTGTATGGACAGAATAAAAGCTGTGGCCTGCGCAAGGAATGCAAGGCGTCTCGGCCTGTCCACCCCCTGTGCCGTCGCCGGCCGGTGTACAGACTGTTTCTCCAAGGAGCGCATATGCAGCGTGACCACCATCATCGAAGCCAAGCCCGGCGCAATAAGCGAGATGCACCTCATACTGGTAGATGAGGTGTTGGGCTACTGATGTACTTCGCCTATATCATGCGCTGTGCCGACGGCACCCTCTACACCGGCTATACAGATGACATAGCCCGGCGAGAGGCCGTACACAACTCCGGCCGCGGCGCAAAGTATACGCGCTCCCGTCTTCCCGTTAAAATGGTCTATCACGAGTCCTTCGCTACGAGATCCGAGGCTATGAAGCGGGAGTGCGCCATAAAACGGCTTTCACGGGAGCAAAAGCTGAAACTTATAGCAGATCATAGCAATACCGGGCAGGAATGACCTGCCCGATTCTTTTGCTGCGCTTATTATTTAATGTGAAGCAGGCTGAACAGCCGGTACAGCGGCGGCATATCCCCGGTCTTTGGCACAAGCAATATAAACGGGTCTTCATAAAGCTCCGGCTGCCGCGGCTTTTCTGCTGCGATGCCGCTTTCGCTCCTTTGGAGTATTTCCGCCTGCTGCAGCAGCTCATTTTCAGGTTTCACCTCTGTCTGCCTCGGCTCGCTGCCATCCGTAAATCTGACGCTCCTGACGATCTCGCAGATGTTTTCTTCCTGCGCTTCCCGCTCGTCCTTCCATGGGTCCGGGCTTCCGTCTGTAACCGTAAACTTATATCCCTGCCTTGCCGACTCCACCGCCTTCATGCTGTCGTCAAGGTATTCGGCGTCCGGCTCAAAGTCGAAATAACCGCCGGATATGCTGACGCTGCCTCTGCTGTCCATATACGAATAAAATCCGTCGGTGGGATCCGCATTACAAAGGCTCTTCTCCGGAACGCAGAACACCTCCCCGCCGATTATCTCTATGCTTTTGCCGACCGCATCGTAAAAGTCGCCGGCAAGCATGCCTCCCTCCTCCAGCTCTGCCATGGATATCCTTCCGCCCGTCATAAGAAAGCCTTTTCCGCCCTCGGTAAGGCTTACGGGTGCGCCGGCAAACACCATTCCGTCGCCGAAGTCGCAGTATTCTCCCCGAGAGGCGATACTGCCTCCCTCAAGCACGCACCTGCCCTCAGTCACAACTATTGCTACGGTATTGCCGATTATACTGCCGCTTTTATTCTCCGAGGAATCCCTGATGGTCAGAGTTCCGCCTTCTATATTCACGTTTACAGCGGCATAGACGTTATATGCGTTCTCGCCCCGCTCCTGGGCTATGGTCCTCCCGTTCAGGTCTATGCACAGCTCCCGCTTTACGGTTATGCCGCTGGTATCCATTCCGCAGTTGGCAAAGGTAACATCGCTTTTGAGCTTTATGCTCTTTTTAAGCTCATAAATGGCAGCCTCCGCACCGCATATAGCCTTCGTATCACACGCAACGCACCTGTCAAGGTCACCCACAACGTAATATGCGCCATTACCGTCATTGCCGCTGAGCCTTGCTATGCATTCCGTGTCAGTTGTTCTTTCGCTCCACTCTCCGTCAACAACGCAGATGATAACCGCTTTTCCCGCAACAGTTATGCTTTCCTCGTCATCTTCCTTGGAAACCTCTATTATTTCCCCATCCTTTGCCGCGTCCGCGGCCTCCTGCAGCCCGCCGTATTGCTCTTCGCCTATAACAGGCGCCGCGTATGCCGCAACCGGCGAAAAAGCCAGCATCGCGGCAAGCAAAACAGCGGTCAACGTCCTTCTCATAGACTCTCCTCCTTGTATTTTTTGAGATGATTAAGCAACGCATCTCGATGCGTATTTGAATTCCAAAGCTGTTTGAGAAAATCGGTTGATTTAAACGCGTATTATTTTGAGCTGAAATAAAAATGCCTTATTTGAACGGTTATGGTATTATGAATGCGCCCTCGCCGGAAGCTGCCCGGCGAGGGCAAATGTGTCTTTTAGAAATCTATTTCTTTCTGAATATAGCCTTCAAGCTCCGCTATAGGCATGCGAACCTGAGCCATGGTATCCCTGTCGCGTACGGTGACAGTCTCGTCCTCAAGGGTATCGAAGTCGATGGTTATGCACAGCGGAGTGCCTATCTCGTCCTGTCTGCGATAGCGCTTGCCTATGGCGCCGCTGTCGTCGAAATCCACCATAAAGTGCTTGGCCAGATGCTCGTATACTTCCCTTGCCTTGTCGCCCAGCTTGTTTTTCTGGAGGGGCAATACGGCCGCCTTGTAAGGAGCCAAGGCAGGGTGCAGATGCAGCACGTTGCGCACGTCGCCGTTTTCAAGAGTCTCCTCGTCATATGCGTCGCACAGGAAGGCCAGCGCTACGCGGTCCGCGCCGAGCGATGGCTCAACACAATAGGGTATGAACCTTTCGTTGGTAAAGGGATCCAGGTATTCCATGGACTTGCCGGAATGGTTCTGATGGGCCTTCAGGTCGTAATCTGTACGGCTCGCAACGCCCCAGAGCTCACCCCAGCCGAAGGGGAACAGGAACTCTATATCGGTAGTGCCGTTAGAGTAGTGGCTGAGTTCCTCCTTGGCATGCTCGCGGAGGCGTATATGCTCCTCCTTCATGCCGAGGGAAAGCAGGAACTTATGGCAGTAATCCTTCCAGTATTCATACCATTTCATCTCGGTGCCGGGTTCACAGAAGAACTCCAGCTCCATCTGCTCGAACTCGCGGGTGCGGAAGGTAAAGTTGCCGGGCGTTATCTCATTGCGGAAGGACTTGCCCACCTGAGCTATGCCGAAGGGCAGCTTCCTGCGGGTAGTGCGCTGTACGTTCTTAAAGTTTACAAAGATGCCCTGCGCGGTCTCGGGGCGGAGGTAGATCTGGCTGGCAGTGTCCTCATTTACGCCCTGGAAGGTCTTGAACATCATGTTGAACTTGCGAATGCCGGTAAAGTCGCTCTTTCCGCACTCCGGGCACTTTATGCCCTGCTCTGCAATATACTCGGACATTTTCTCGTTGGTCCAGCCGTCAGGGTGGATGTCGGTAAGGCCATGTTCGTTGGCATAGTCCTCTATGAGCTTGTCAGCCCTGAACCTGGCCTTGCAGGATTTACAGTCCATGAGGGGATCGTTGAAGCTGACGACGTGACCGGAGGCCACCCAGGTCTCCGGGTTCATCAGTATTGCGCAATCCATGCCTACATTATATGGGCTCTCCTGAACAAACTTGCGCCACCAGGCCTTTTTTACGTTGTTCTTGAATTCAACGCCCAATGGGCCGTAATCCCATGTGTTGGCAAGGCCGCCGTATATATCCGAGCCCGGAAATATAAAGCCGCGGTTATTACACAGTGCAACTATCTTATCCATGGTAAGGTTTGTCATTATATATTTCTCCTTTCGGCAGGACTGCCAAAATTATTATTCGCTTTTTCAATAATAACACGGCCTTGCCTTTTCTTCAACCTGAAAAAAGCTGATATGCACACAAAATGGCTATTTTGCGTACTATATCGTAGAACGGCGCTAAGCGCCCGAAATTAAAGGAGGCAATATAATATGTGTAACTGGGGAAATAACAGTTGGTGGTGGATCATAATCCTCTTGCTGATCCTCGGCTGGGGCAATAATGGTTGTGGCTGCGGCTGTGACAACGGCTGCAACAGCGGCTGTGGCTATGACAACATTTGGTGGATCATCATACTGCTGCTCATTCTCGGCGGCGGCTTTAACAACTGCGGCTGCGACAACGGCTGTGGCAACAACGGCTGTGGCTGCGGCAACAACGGCTGTGGCTGTGGCTGCAACTAAAACATACATAAAAAGGGCGGGGTACTTCCCCGCTCTCAGAGTGTCAAAAAAGTGGCTGAACCCCACTTTTTTGAGTTTTACGGGTTTTGCCTCTCGCATTAGCTCCCGGGCGGCAA
>ULVL01092346.1_pt1 | contig 11543 bp, 7 predicted proteins | sample 1959381 | NCBI WGS metagenome assembly ULVL01 (sample SAMEA4835785, study PRJEB28245) | human gut metagenome | biome: gut microbiome; material: fecal sample | place: Denmark | collected 2008
GTTTCATTTAATACGGACATCTGCAGCAAATCGATTATCATCTGGCTGCTTGTCGGGGTGACGGTTTCAAACCACCTCTCGGTGCTGGCTACTCCCTTTTATTGTTGAAATAAATTATAGCACTTTTTTATATTTTGTCAACACCCTGTCGATATATCGTTTTGTCAAAGAAATGTTTGCGTCAGACCGAATACATGTTTTGCGGCACCGCATTTGGAGAATATCTGGGAATGATTTATGATTTCTATTGACATAAAAATCTGCTCTGCCTATAATAATAGTAGTAGGAAAAGCGTGCTTTTCCAGTGGGCTAACACTAAAATCTGATATGCTTGTCAATCCTGTGATTGACCGTTGGCGGACAACACTAAAATCCGATATTTTTACCGGTATTTTACCGGTCGTTGGCAGACAACATTAAAATTAGCCACAAAGAGGGAGTATATAGTACAATGGTGCTATTACTCTCTCTTTCCATATCTATTATTTATGATCTTTCAGGAAAATCTATGTATATGTAGTCTAACCGTTATTCTTTATGGAGGATTTCCGAACTATTTATGAAGTTTACAAAAGAAGACGCACGTAAAAGAGTTCTGAATTGTGCGAAGCAATATCAACAAAACCTTTTGCATAAGAAGTTGCTTATCATTTTCAGAGAAAGACAGGATAATTCCATTCGGTTTATAGAAGTCATATTTCATGAGAGAAATTACCAACACCTGACCGGATTGGAACTGAAGGGATACAGCGATTTTTTTGTTTTTCAACTGTCAAAGACAGGATTGTAGCACTTTTTTATATTTTGTCAACACTCTGTCTCCCGCTGTCAGGGTTGTTTCATGAAGCGATAAATTCAAACATTTTTGGCTATTCAATTATTCTTCGTGAAACAACCCTGCTTATACAGGCAAGACATTTTATGCAACTTTTTTATGCTTCTTCCCGTTTATGCTATTGCTTTGCCGGAACATGAAAATAAAAAGGAATCTCCGGCGCACAGGAGCTGCACGTTCATCTAAGCTCCGGCCAGTACTTTACATTTGCTTCTATCAAATCGTCCAGTATTAACTTAGCAACCGCCGCGCTTGGAACTGTTTTAGACATGGTAATCGCCTGCCACATTTTTTGATAGCTTTTCTCAACCCAGGCGTCAACAACCAGCTTTTCCGCCGCTACCTGCTGCTCCATAAGCCCTTTTTCGAATACTGGTATTTTCCCGACCTTTAATGGTTCATATCCATTCTTCCCTACAATACAGGGAATCTCAATCATTGCGTCATAGGAAAAATTTTCAATCGCGCCATGATTGGGCACGATTAGCAACATTCTTTCCTGTGTGTTATATGCCAGCGCTCTTGCCAGATCAACAATATACTCCGCATGATTTCCCACTTCGAAGCCGCAATTTTCCACATTCTTTGTCTGAATAAGCCTTCGAGCCTCTTCAAACACCCGTTTTTCTCTCCCCTCCCTTACTTCATCTGTTCTTGTGTAATTTAAATCTGAGTGCTTCACCACATAGTCCGGGTATAAATAATACTTTAAATACGTATTTGGAATGAAATTCGGGTCAACTGCATAGACGTCTTTCGCCTTATTATAAGTATCCGTCCAGCTTTTATCATCTGTATGCCCATCTATTTGGGAAGTATTAAACCCGTTCTCTTTCACGTAGGCCTTAATTACCGGCATTAAATCCTTTCCGTTTTTATCCCTTATGTCACTCCACCAGCCAAAGTGATTCAGCCCAAAATACCTGGTAATCATCTCCTTTCGGGATTTCAGCCCGCAGATGACAGCCATTCTTGCCTCTATTCCAACGGGCATATCACAGATATTGATGATTCTTGCGTCCGGCCTGAGCCGGTTTGTTGCTTCCGCAACGATTGCCGCGGGATTCGAATAATTCAGCATCCACGCATGCGGAGAGTACGTTTCCATATAATCGATTAACTCGATTACAGGTCCGATGGAACGCATTCCATATGCCAGACCTCCCGGTCCGCAGGTTTCCTGCCCTACCACACCATATTTCAGCGGTATTTTTTCATCCTTTCCGCGCATCTCATACTTACCAACGCGGATATGTGCCATTACAAAATCGACATCAGTAAATGCGGTTTCCGGATCAGTTGTATATGAAAATTCAATTTCAGGAGCCTTATGCTCAATAAGCACGCCACATGCTTCGCCAATTATTTTCTGCCTCTCCTCATCGTTGTCATAGAACTTTATTTTTCTGATGGGAAACTGCTCTCTTTTTTCTAACAATAAGAGCAGAATTTCCGGAGTAAACGTACTTCCGCCCCCGGCAATCAGAATTGAAAATTTTTTCATTATCCCTCCTCCTTTTTTAACATAGGATCATTTTTATCAAAGCCATAAAAATAAGTAAGCAAAAACGTTACTACACACGCAATAAGAGCGCTGATAAAGAACAGGATAAAATTCTTAGTCCCGCCCTGGAAGAAGGAAAGCGCGTTTCCTATAAGGGGAAAGCTGGGTCCCAGATAGTAAACTACATCGGTAAAAGCCGCAAATAACCCGCCGCAAATTCCTCCGACCGCCAATGCGATTAATGTCTTTTTATATTTCATACCGATTCCGTAAAGCACCGGCTCACTGACACCTCCCACATTGTGGGTGATAAATAACTGGAATACATTCATTCGTTCTTTTTTATTTTTGATTTTCAGTAAAGCAGCCAGCTCCAACCCCAACAACGCCTGGTTTGTAAGCGTCGCCGGAAGAATAGTCGTGTCATAACCTAAGGAATATAAATTAGGAAGGATAACCGCATATAAGATCGGCATATGCATACCGGTCACGATCAGGAACGGCCACAAGCCGCCTATGATTCCCACCAATAACGGGGCGCTGTCAAGCATTAAAATAACCTGGGCAATCCCCTCACCGATTAAAGTTCCCAACGGGCAGAATAAACATAATTCCAGCGGTAACATGATAAACATTTCAATAAACGGCTTAATTGATGTAGACAACATCTGCGGAATAACCTTATTGATCAGCATATCTACATATTTTAAGGCAAAAACACTTAACAGGATCGGAAAAATTGTCGTTCCATAGGTTCCGAGCTTACATGGTATTCCCAGTATTGTAAACGCTTCGCTTGTAGTTGCAATTTCAACAAATTCCGGAACAAGCATCATTCCGCCAAGATACATTCCTAAAATAACGTTAAGCCCGAGTTTTTTCGCGGCGGTGTAGCCCAAATAAATCGGTAGGAAATAAAAACATGCATTATACGCAAAGTTAAACGTTATATACAAATCACTTGTCGTTTCCCATATCGCTAACACATCCGGACCGCATACTACGGCAACCGTTTTAAATAAACCTGCGGCACAATACGCCGGAATCATCGGTGACATGACAGCGGACATAAATTCAAATAACTGGGCAAAAAACTGTTTTATCCCTTTTTTTTCTTTTGGAGCGTCCAGATTCTCGGCAATTTCCTCCTGAGTTTCAAATCCCCCGTCCAGATTCTCGGCAATTTCCTCCTGAGTTCCAAATCCCCCGATTTCTACCACCTTTTTATAAAGCTCAGGAACAGCCTGCCCGATAATGATTTGATATTGTCCCCCTGACGTGACAACCCCTAAAACACCCTGGATCTTTTCAATTTCTTCCGTATTTGGAATACTTGAATCCTTTAATTGAAAGCGCAAACGGGTAACACAATGATATACATTAATAACATTATCCTTGCCGCCTACCTTTTCCAGTAAAGTAACAGCTAACTTATGATAGTTTTGATTCATTGAATTTTGCAGGAAAGACACCCCTTTCCTGATTCCTCCTCTCATTTTTTTTACAATCATTGAGGATATGCAACCACCCCACCCGGTATAAATGGAATACAGGTTCCTTTAAGCTCTATGCAGTCAAATCAGAAAATGAAATTAACTCAATCCCGTTTTCTAAAATAAAGTCCTTCATTTCTGTTGAAAGGTAGAATTCAAGATCTCTCATTCTCTCCAAGCTGCAGGACGATAATTTTAACAGATCAGCATCAACAAAGCCCGGGTGGCAGACAAGCGCCACATACTCAAATCCCTTTAGATATTCCAGGTTGTCAAAAAATAATTTCATCGGATCGCGGTTCAACTGTTCCATTGCATGAAACTCTTTTCCTCTGGTTGACAGATTCATTAATTCGTCATTTTTTATCGGCGCGTCACGAAAGTCTATGATATTATATTTTTTGTACAGATCATCACAAAACGGAACTCCTGTCTCAGCTGATAACGTCCGGTACGCTTCCTCCATAGAGCCGGTTTGAATGGAATGCCCACACAGATAGGCAGGCGCTCTCCCGCATAAATCAACGAAACGCTGATACTGTGCCGCTATTTCTTTATATACTTCATGAAACGGTAATAACTCATTCTGCCCTTCTTTCGTAGCCCATTTTGGATCATTCACTCTGATTTTTGAGCTGATAAAACGGCCATTTTCATCAACCAAATGTGGAATTTCCCTGTAATCTGATACGCAGGGACCGCAAACCAGATTAAAGTCTATTCCAAAACAGCAGGTTTCCCTTTCTTTTACAAATTGTGCCGCCCATGGGGCGATCTCCATATTCGTAAACATGCCCGAGCTTGTTAAAATTCCATGATCAAATGCTTCGATGATTCCATACGTAACACTTTTTGTAATTCCATAATCATCACCTTTAACCAAAAGCTTCATTTTTCTTCCTCCTTTATTGCAGATACATCGTTTTCGTAAAACAGCCTTTTAAATGAAAGCTCAAATTGCCTGTATTCAATTTTCAAGGAGCACTTAGCAAACCGAACGGCAGAAAAATATTGACATGTCAGCATTTCTCAGTACACTGATGACGCATAAGGATTACAGTGCGATACAGCTAATGTACGGTTCCTGCAAAAATAAAACCCCAGCACTCTCATGCTGAGGTAATGCCCTTGCGGTTACAATCCTCTCGTGTACATAACCGAGTAACATGTATCATAAGATACAGCAATTCGTTACTTGTACAGCTTTTCTTAAATTCTTTATATAAATATTGATCAATATTATATACGCAGTTATAGATATCGGGATAAGTATTTTTCATATTATCATACAGTTCATCAATATTACCGTCCATAAATTCTTCATTATTTTCTTTTCTTAGGACATAATATTTCAAGTGAATTTTAAACCTGAAATAATTGAAGTCATTTTTATCAAGAACAATGCCAAAATAATCCTCTATAATTTTTGTTACGTTTTTAATGATTCGGGTAATTTGACTCTGGTGCTGCTGATCATCCTGATTCGTTTTTCCTTCCAGTGCATTCAGCAAATGCATGGTTATACTTGTAACCTCCCCTTTATCCAGGCATATCTGATATTTTGCATTAATATTTTTGACGATCCATTTTGCCAGCTTTGTCAAGTGGGGATATTCAAACTCAATTTCATAAGAATAAGGTAGCGATATTTGCATTCCCTTACGATATCTGGTAACTGCAAAATTGATATGATCTGCAAGGATAAACACCAGATTAGGATTCAGATTACCGTCAATTTTACTCTCTATGGCATCAACGATACGGCTTGTAAAAAGGAACATGTTCTCCGGAATCTCCGACAACAAATTGTAATATCGGTAATCTATATCATAAAATGAACGCTCTATTTTTGACATATCATTAATACTATAAGGGAGTTCTCCAAAGCCGATACCCTTGCCAAACAAGACTACCTCGTGCCCGTTTCCGTCAACACCAATGGCTACATTATTATTGATTTTTTTGACAATCATCATAGCAATACCTTCTTACCCTTTCATTAGTACTCCCTTTTATCACTACGATTTCTTCCTGCGTATCAAGCTGTTTTCAACAGCGTCCTGTAAGTTGCTTTGAAAAACCAAGCAATAAATGTTTATAAAATAAAAAAAACTCTTTGCGCACCCATCCCCTTAGGTGATGCCTCAAAGAGTTACAATCCCTTGTTACATGTAAATGATATCACTATTTAAAACAGTTGTCAACCGGATTTTTTCTCCTGTAGCGCCTGACAGCGAAAAGGGATGCCGCCCGACAAAACAGCAGCTTCAAATCCCTGTTTGTCGATCCGGCATCCCTTCTCTTCTTTTCCATTTGCCTGCATGCGGTCAGTGGGACTCGAACCCACACGGTTGCCCATTGGCACCTAAAACCAACGCGTCTGCCAATTCCGCCATGACCGCTCACCGCTTCGGCAGCCGGTTGTTTCGACTGCCGAACGCTTCTCTTTCGTATAACTTAATTATTATATCGAACTTTTGAAACTTCTGTCAAGCATTTTACGGCATTCTATGGCGCCGTTTTCGTACCATTCACCCGTGCACTGTGAAAGTTCACCCGCGCCATTCGCAAAATCGCATCTTCGATGCTTTCCGCTGCTTCGCAGCTCATTTTTGCTCATGAAATGGCGCTCCCTTCGTACCTTCCCGGGAGCAGATTTTCCTGCAAGCACGAAATCTGCTCCCAGAAAGGTACGAGTGAACTACGGCATCAGCTCATAGATTCCACGATTCTTGTTGTCGCGCACGGACAGCCAAAGGTAATTGTTATCATCGTCCACATCCTGACAGACCGGTACCTCCTTGCGGTTCGAACCGGCTCCGTAGGGGCTCCAGATTCCCGCGTCCGCAAAGCCGTTCCACTCTTCCTGATTGCCGTCCCAATTTAACGTCGTCAGGTACATTTCTCCGCTGTAGAAGCCGCTGCGGAACGTTCCGATCACATTCTGGATGTAGCGCTCCTTTTTGGCAGCCTTGCTCATATCCAGCTCGTAATGCTCCTGTCCTTCACCGTCCGGCAGGTCGTTTTTCCATTCTCCGGCATACATATGCTCGCGGTAGGCGCGGTCCGACGTGGTATCATCGTCATAATAAACGTAAAAGCGCACCCACTTGCCGTTGCCTTCGCGTTTGCCATTCGACCACTCGCCGTAGTAATAGGCGTTATCCGCATAGCAGGCGATTCCGGTTCCGTCCGGCTGTCCTGCGCTGCTGCGCTCGCCATAATAATAAAAGCTGTTTGCATCCGAAATATCCGACGACATCCTCATATACCAGGGCAGCATCGCCAGATCCTCCACCGCGTCCATATTATCCTGTTCCCAGTAACCGGACATCTCCAGAAGCATCTCTTCGTTTGTCTTGTTCGCACTCTCCGCGCCGGATAACGGATCGTTTCCGCTCACCGTCCGGGGGTTGCCCTCCTGCTTGGCACCCTGACTTTCCTTCCCTTTGCCTGCTGGAAGTTTGCTGTCCGGATGCTCTGTCAGCGTCTCATCCTCCTGCTGTCCCCTTTCCGTCGTCTGCTTTTTCCCCGCTGTTGTTTCTTCCGTCTGATCCGCTGCGTCCTTCGTCTCTGATTCTGCAGACTCTGCCTGTTCCTCGCTGTACCATATCTGCGTGCTTTCCGTTTCTGCGATCTCTGCCCGTGTCTCCCTGCGCTGATGCAGCCGTACTGCGCACAGCGCGATGATAATTACCAGAAAAAGAGCAATCGCCGCCACCGGGATCAGATCCCTTTTTTTATCGTCCATGTCCGCATTTCCTCCAGTTGGTTTATTGTAACATAGGCTTTCTTTTTTTCCTATTTAAACTTTATTAAGAAAAACGAAAGCTTTTTCTGTTTCTTATATATATGCGTTTTCCTCCCTTGACATCCCTCAAAGTCCTGACTATTATGGAACAGAAAACGAATTTACCTTACACGAAAAGAGGAGTTTTATGAAAAAATGGATTGTCTGGCTGAAAAAAAGCAGTCCCTGGATTTTTCTGCTGATCGGCCCTGTTCTGAATTTTTATCTGCTGGAATGGTACACGCATAATCCGTTCCAGACCATGAAACCGTATATACAGGGGATGAATCTGGCACTGTTTGAATTTGCAGCACTGTTTTTATTTGCACTGACCGGCAGGATCAGCCGCGCACTCGGCATCGAAACCGCCTTCTGCGCCGTTTACGGTCTTGCAAACTATTTCGTCCTGGAATTTCGCGGCGCGCCCATCCAGCCGTGGGACATTCTTTCGATCTCGACCGCTGCCAGCGTCGCGGACAACTACGAATACAAATTGAACCGCACCGCAGTAATCGTGCTGATCTGTTTTGTCCTGCTTCTGGTTCTGGAATTTTTCCTGAAAAAAGGCTTTCCGAAAAAAAATAAAAAAACCCGGATTGCCCGCGTCTGCCTCGCGCTTTCCTGCGGTCTTTTATGCTTTGGCTACACGAAAATGCTGCACAGCGAGGACATCGTCGAACAGAAGCTTCACCTTTACAACAAGCTTTTCACTCCGACGACGATTCAATTTAAAAATGGTACTGTAACTGCGTTTTTAATGGAGCTTCAGTACATTTCTGTCGATAAGCCCTCCGGTTACAGCGTAGAAAACGCCAAGGAGCTGCTGGCATCCTATGATACCGGCTCTCAGGAAGCAGATGGAACATCCTCGGACAATGCGCAAAAGCCGAACATTATCGTCATCATGAACGAGGCGTTTTCCGATCCGTCCGTGCTCGGCGATTTTACAACGAACGAGGATTATATGCCCTTCGTGCACAGCCTGCTCGACGGCGCGGATAACACGATTTCCGGTCACTTAAATGTCTCCGTTAAGGGCGGCAACACTGCCAACACAGAATTTGAATACCTGACCGGCGCTTCAATGGCGTTTCTTCCTTATGGAAGTATCCCGTATCAGCAGTATGTGAAAAAAGAGACGCCTTCGATGGCCTCCTATCTTTCCTCCCTCGGCTACTACACGATTGCGATGCACCCGTACCGCGCCGCCGGCTGGGACAGAAATCTCGTTTATCCCAAGCTCGGCTTCGACGAGATGCACTTTCAGGAGTTTTTCACAGATTCTCCGCTTGTGCGCAAATATGTCAGTGACGAGGGCAACTATGAAAAGATCATAAAGCTCTACGAGGAAAAAGATGCGGACACGCCGCTGTTTTTATTCAACGTGACGATGCAGAACCATTCCTCCTACAGCGACTGGGCGGATTACGACAACTTTTCTCCCGATATCACGGTAGAAGGCTCGGATTCCAAGTTGCTTCCGGCGTACCTGTCCTTGATCAGGCTGTCTGACAGCGCCATCCAGAACCTGGTTTCTTACTTTGAAGCACAGGAGGAACCTACCATGATCGTCTTTTTCGGAGATCATCAGCCTGCCGATTCCGTCGTACGTCCGGTCTGGAAATTAAACGGCAAAGATGACGCGGACTTAACCGACGAGGAAGAGGCGCTGCGCTACAAGGTTCCGTTCTTTATCTGGGCAAACTTCAATATCGAAACGGAAAACGATCTGGAAATCAGCGCAAACTATCTTGCGGCAAAGACGCTGGACGCCGCCGGGCTTCCAAAATCCGCTTACGATAACTTCCTGTCGCAGCTGCGCACGGAAGTACCCGTCATTTCAGCCAACCATGTAACGCTGTCCGACGGAACCTTTACCACTGCATCCAAGCAAAAAGATCTGCTTTATGATTATCAGACCCTGCAGTATTACCTGCTTTTTGACTAAACCGCGGAGGATTTCCTTTTTTATGAAAAAAAAGATCTGTTTCTTTTCCTTCCTGCTGCCGTTTCTTTCCATGATGGCGATTTTTATCGGCAACGGCATTTATCCCTTCGGAGATCAGAGCTTCATGCACTCCGACATGTACCATCAGTACGTCCCCTTTCTGGAAGAATTTGTCCGGAAAGTGCGCGACGGCGAACCGCTCTACTACTCCTGGCGCATCGGTATGGGCTCCAATTACCTGTCTCTTTACGGCTACTACAGCGCAAGCCCGTTCAACTGGCTGATGCTCCTTTTGCCAGAAAAATATTTAATCGAATTTATGAGCTACATGGTCGTTTTCAAAATCGGTCTGTGCGGCTTCACCTTTTCCTGGCTTTTGACAGAAAAATTCCACACAAACGACCTTTCTGTCCTGTTCTTTTCCACATTTTATGCGATGTCCGGCTTCGTTGCCGCATATAACTGGAACGTCATGTGGATGGATACCCTCGTCCTCGCTCCGCTGATCGTTCTCGGTCTGGAAAAGCTGGTCTTCGAAAAAAAATACAGCCTCTACTGCATCACCCTCGGGCTGTGCATTTTATCGAACTATTACCTTTCCATCATGGTCTGCATCTTCCTGTGCCTGTACTTTCTCGTGCTCGTACCGAACCTGTTTGGCTCTGATGGCTGGAAAGCGTTCCGCGCAAGGCTGCTTGGCTCAATCGGACGTTTTGCTTTATTTTCCCTGTTGGCTGGCGGTCTCGCCTCCGTGCTGCTGATCCCGGAAATCGCTGCCCTGCATGCGACTGAATTTTCCAAATTCAACTTTCCGGAAAAGATCAACTGGTACTTTTCCTTCTTCGACGTAATCGCGCGGCATGCGACCGGTGTATCCAGGGAAACCGGTCTGGATCACTGGCCGAATATTTTCTGCTCCAGCGCAGTCTTTTTCCTGATTCCGCTCTATATCGTCAACCGAAAAATCCCTCTGAAGGAAAAGCTCGGCAGACTGGTATTATGCGCCTTTTTCATCGTCAGCTTCTCGGTCAATACCCTGAATTTCATCTGGCACGGTTTCAACTACCCGGATTCGCTTCCGGCGCGTCAGTCCTTTTTGTACATCCTGCTCGTACTGCTGATGTGCTATGAGGCGTTTTCAAAGCTCGACGGCTTTACCATGCGCGAGCTGTTTGTCTCCCTCGCCTGCGGGCTCGGTTATCTTTTGCTGGCAGGAAAGCTCGTGGAGGACGACGCCTTTACCCAGGGCACCTTTGTGCTGAGCGCCTGCCTGCTTGCTGCCTACGCGCTGCTGCTCTATGCCTGGAAAAAAGGGAAAGAAAAACAGCCTGCAGACAGCCTCCCGTATCAGCGCGCGATTGCAATCGCCGTGCTGGCGCTGGTCGCTTTTGAATCCACCTACAACATGGCGCTGACGAGCGTTTCCACCACCAGCCGCAGCAGCTATCTGGAAAGCATTCCCGCCTACCGGGAGTTAGTTGCTCGTAATGAAGAAAAAGATTCCGATTTTTACCGCTACGAAAAGCTCAGCCGCGTCACCAAAAATGACGGTGCGCTGGCAGGCTATCCGACAGCGTCGCTGTTTTCTTCCACCTCCAACGCGGCGGTTCAGGACTGGTACGACCGCATGGGCATGAGCGAAAGCAAGGTATTTTACTGCTTTGACGGTCAGACGCCGCTTTCCGCAGCGCTTTTAAATGTCCGCTACCTGTTTTCCCGCTCCGATGCAGAGGATTCCAGCCTCTACACGCTGATCGACGAGCAGGACGGCGTTTACCTGTACCAAAACAACTATACGCTGCCTGCGGGATTTATCCTGCAGGATGGACAGGATCTTTCTTCCTCTGATTTTTCTGAAGAGACCTCCGACCCGTTCGAGGTACAGAATCAGATGGCGGCTTCTGTTTCAACCTCCGATCCGCTCTTTGTTCCCATCGAATCAGAGGAATCCGGCAATCAGGTTTTCTTTGAT
>ULVL01069695.1_pt1 | contig 11514 bp, 10 predicted proteins | sample 1959381 | NCBI WGS metagenome assembly ULVL01 (sample SAMEA4835785, study PRJEB28245) | human gut metagenome | biome: gut microbiome; material: fecal sample | place: Denmark | collected 2008
TTTTATATGAAATTTTCAAGGTTCGCACGGGTGTACCTTTTGACCCCCTAATCATAAAATGGATTTTTTGTTATCATTTTTCTATAATTTCCAGGGGTTTTCGAATAATATTTTTTAAACTGAGCGATAAAACTTCCCTCATCCGAAAAGCCCACCTCCTGAGCGATTTCAGAGATCCGTGTGTTTGTGTCCTTAAGCAATTGTTCTGCATGAATAACCCTGCACTGTGTCACATACTGATTAAATGTCATACCTGTATTTTTTTTGAATAAACGGCAAAAATATTCTTTGGAGAAGAAAAAACGTTCTGCTACTTCACTGGTCTTGAGATTGCTGCTGTAGTTTTCATGAACATAATTAAGAACATGTTCAAAACGCTGAAAACTTTCCGAACTTGTCGCTTCGAACTTTTCCCGTTTCATACAACATTCTGTTGCAAGAATATACACAATTTCACAAATTTGTTTGATTGCATAAATATTCATATATGCTGCATCTTGTGTTTTACATTTCTTATTCATTTCTTCAAGAAGTAACTGTATCTTCCGTTCTGCCATATTGTTAAGAATAAAGTAACAGTTATCATAATCTGGAATCACTTTTTTTAGAAAATCGTAGCTGATTTGTATCGTAACCCCTGTAACGCAGATCCCGCCCTGTGGAAAAAAAGGGATAGATGAATGGACTTCTCTGCTGTTTATCACAACAACATGTGAAGGCGTTACATCTTCAATTCTTCCATTTATAAAGAAGCGGGAAGAGCCTTCAAAAACCGTATTTATTTCCAACTCTTGATGCCAGTGACTTTTTATGATTGCACTGTCCGCCCGGGTATGGCGAATCAATCGTCCAGGAACGATTCCGTTTAGTTTTACTTTTTCATAAATTCCATAATCTTTCATTCGTTATACCTCCCTGTCTGGATTTCAATCAAATAGGAGAGAGTGATTATTTTCCGTCATCAATAAACGTAGTACGCATTTCTGTATCCCATAGAGATATGTGTAGTATTCTCATTGCGAGAACTCATGTAAAGTATATCAGATTAATTTAAAAATGTCTAATAAGTATGATATGGGTGTCAAAACGCTCGTTTTATAGTAACTCATTAACTAACGTACCTTGAAAATTTCATATAAGACAACCAATATTTCATATTAGTAGTGTTTTCCATTAACATACATTCAGATTCTTTGTTACTTTTTTAGCTGTTTGCTGAAAGTAAGGCGCACTGATCCCGGTGAGGGCAGTTCTCACACTTATTGCGTGGAAATGAGATCCGGCATTGCCCTGTCTGCTTGATATAGCTGCAGCTTTTCGGGGCATTTCCGGCAGGACAGCTGATAACCCTGGTCCCTTCTTCTGTGAATAAGAAATTATTCATTCTTAGCAAAAGACATAGGATCACCTCACAAATAATCTGAGATCATTATACCATTTCCTGACATAAATTTATTGTTTTATATGAAATTTTCAAGGTTCGCACGGGTGTACCTTTTTTTACAAAAATGATTAGTCAATATTTCTAAATTTAAAGGTTAATTCTTCTATATCTTCCAATATACTATCCATGATATCTTTTAGATAAGTAAAAACGCGCGTGAAAATCTAAAATAATTTTGGAGAGTTATTGCAATGAGAGACAAATAATAGAGGTATTGTAAAATCTCAAATGTTTGGCCTTATAGTAGGACTTTCTAAGAATATAGGGAGGAATAACATGAAAAGGAAGAAAATTTTAGCTCTGCTTATGGTAGCAGCACTCTGCGTTGGAACAGTGGCAGGATGTGGCTCCAAGGATACGGAAAGCAGTAAGAGCGAAAGCGGCAAGAATGAAAACAGCGAGAGCAGTACTGGGGACAGTAAGGATGATTTGTCACCTATAACTTTCAAGTACTACAATGCAGACGGAAAAAATGGTAACTGGGAAAATCCTGTTGCTCAGGCGATTACTGAAGCCACAGGTGTGACTTTGGATATTTCCTATCCGGTAGCCAGTACAGGTGATCCTGACGAGGATATATCTTTGATGATTGCTGAGGACGAATATCCAGATATGATTTATGCTAAGCAAAGTGTAAACAGTCTGTATGAGGCAGGTGCACTTATTGATATGACAGATCTGATCGAGGAATATGGTCCAAATATTAAAAAAATGTACGGCGATGAGTTTGAAAAGCTGAAATGGGGTTCTGGAGATGAAGGAATATATCAGCTTTCTTATGCTGGTGTAGGATACCAGACTTTGGTAACCGGAGGAAACTGCCAGATACAGTACGCAGCTCTTAAGGAAAATAATTATGAATATCCTAAGACTCTGGAGGAGTATGAAGCCCTGATCAAGCAGTACCTGGCAGCACATCCTAAAACCGATGATGGTCTGGATACCATTGGTATTTCCATGAGTGCTGCTGACTGGCACTGGCTCATTACACTCAGTAATCCCGCTGGATTTATTGCTGATGGTGCACCGGATAACGGTTCCTGGCTTGTTGATGATAACTATAACTGCATTTACAAGCATGTGAGTGATAAAGAAAAAGAATATTTCAGATGGCTGAGTCGTATGTATGATGAGGGAATTCTGGATCCAAACTTTGCAACACAGACAGATGACGATTACATTGCAAAGCTTGCCAGCGGACGTGTTGTAGCTATTACTGATGCATTTTGGCATTATGCACAGGCGGAAGCAACATTGAAAGCAGAAGGAAAACTGGATAAAACATATTGTCCGCTTCCTGTGACAATTGATGCTGAGACGAAGGCACCCACACTGATGTATCAGGGTCTTCAGGTTGGATACGGAATGGCAATCACAAAGAGCTGTGAGGATCCGGTTCGTGCAATTAAATTCCTTGATTATCTCTGCTCCGATGAGGGTGCAGTACTTTACAAATGGGGTGTTGAAGGAGAAAACTATTTTGTAGATGAGAATGGAATGAGATATCGTACGGAAGAAGAGATTGCAAAAGCAAGTTCTGATCCGGATTACGGAAAAAATACTGGTATTGGCAATTATACGGGATTTCCGATTTATGGAGACGGTGCAGTGGATGAAAATGGTAATCCTTACACACCTGTTACGAGAGAATCTGTAATTGCAGAGTATAACGAGGAGCAGAAGGCAGCTTGTGAAGCATGGAATGTAGAGATGCTGACCGATATCTTCCCGCAGCCAGATGAATTCGAAACACCGCCGTATTCCCCACTTTGGGCATATGCGACACCGCAGGAGATTACGAACAATGTGGAAATTCTGAATGAGATTGCATGGCCGGGACTGATTAAGTGCGTAACAGAAAGTGTAGATAATTTTGATGCAAACTGGGATAAGCTGATTGCGGATTATGAGGCTAATGGATTGGAAGAAACAGAACAGATGATGACAGATTTCCTGGCAGAAAAAATTTCATAAACAAAAATATGGAAACTGATAAAGGGACCTGATTCGTAAGGAGTCAGGTTCTTTTCATAAATGGATAAGAGGGGAATAGAAATGAAAGGCAGGGAAAAAATATGAAAAGTAATACGATATATCCGCCGATGTCCGAACGTGAGATCAGCGGTGCTGCAATATCGAGAGAAGCGGCGACGCAGGGAATGGTACTTTTAAAAAACATAAATGGGGTTCTTCCGTTAAAGGGCAGGGGAAAGATTGCCTTGTTTGGAAACGGAGCTGCCAGAACAATCCGCGGCGGAACGGGATCGGGAGATCCTTTTAACGGCGGTCTTTCCGGCGGTGGTGATCAGGATGTGGATCAGTCTCTGCGTTATCATATTAATATTCTGAATGCTATGGAAACAGAAGGTTTTGAGATTGTGAACCGGGAACAGCAGATGGCGTGGGCCAGATGCTATGATCTGGCCAAAAGAGAGATGAAGGACTAGGTCATGAGTGTTTTTGCGTTTCCGGAGGAACCGCTGACAACAGAAAAACTGGAAGAATATGCAAAAGAAACAGAAACTGCTATTTGTGTCATTTCGAGAAATTCCGGTGAGGGAAATGATCGTTTCATGAAAAAAGAAGTATCCATTGGGGATAAAAAGTATGAAATTGGAGATTACAGGCTTTCTGCAGTGGAGATGGATAATCTCAAAAAGCTGCGGTCAGCTTTTTCCTCATTGGTACTGGTGCTGAATGTTCCGGGCTCCATATCGGTGCAGGATCTGGAGGCGGCTTGTGCGGATGCTATTCTTCTCATGGGGCAGGCAGGACAGGAGGGAGGAGCCGCCGTTACCGATATTCTCACAGGTAAGGCAACACCGTCAGGAAAGCTGACCGCAACCTGGGCAAAAAAATATGAAGATTATCCTACGGCAGGCAATTTCCTTCAGGATTTTAATAAAGCAGTATATACGGAAGGAATTTATGTAGGTTATCGTTACTTTGATACATTTAATGTTGAGCCGGGGTATCCTTTTGGCTATGGACTCTCCTATACGACATTTGCACTGGGAAATCTGGAGGCATCGCTGGATGAGGATACACTGGTTCTTGGCGTAACAGTAGAAAATACAGGAGCGTTTGCCGGACGTGAAGTTGTGCAGGTATATGTTTCTGCACCGGTATCGGAGATGGATATGCCGGAACAGGAGCTGAAAGGTTTCCAAAAAACGATGTTACTGGCACCGGGCGAAAAGGAAGATATCAAAATCCGCATACCGCTACGTAATCTTGCATCTTATAGTGAAAATGCAGGAGGTTATATTCTGTCAAAAGGAGATTATGGAGTGCGTATCGGTACTTCTTCCAGAGATACAAAACCGGTGTGCAAGATTCGGCTGGAACAAACTGCTTTGACAGAACAGGTATTGGTGGAGCTTCCGTTAACGGAAACTTTGGAGGAAAAGAAGGGGTTAACTGACCGAAAGGATGAAACTATATGGAAGGATGTACCGGTTCTTCTGGCTGTGCAGATACCGGAAACGCTGGATTCGCGTTCAGCCTATAGCGATGAAAAGGTGGTTACATATGCGACAGATACCAGCTATCAGCCGGTTATGCCTTACGAAACAGTACGGTATGTGGAAAAGAAAGAATGGAAGCTGAATGATGTGGCTTCGGGCAGAGTGTCAATGGAAGAATTTGCCGCACAGCTTGATGCTGCACAATTGGCGGATCTTTGCTGTGGTACAGGCTGGGGTGTGCAGGATGAGAACAATCCTGTGATTGGAGCCAGTTCGGAATCTGTACCTGGAGCGGCAGGGGAAACAACACACGCACTGGAAAGTTATGGTGTTTCTTCTATTGTATTGGCAGACGGTCCGGGCGGTGTGCGTATCACACAGCAGTTTGAGGCAACCGATCTGGAATCGGGGGAAAAGAGGCAGGTATACCATTACTGTACGGCATGGCCGGTGGGTACGCTTCTTGCTCAGTCTTTTGATCCGGAAATTTTGGAACAGGTAGGATGCGGAATGGCAGCAGATATGCAGGCAATGCGGATTGATTTGCTTCTGGGACCAGGAATGAATATTCAGCGTGATCCTATGTGCGGACGAAATTTTGAATATTTTTCTGAAGATCCTCTCATATCTGGAAAGATGGCGTCAGCAATGGTACGCGGTCTTCAGAGCCTGCCAGGAGGAGGTGGATGCATTAAGCATTATGCAGCTAATAATCAGGAGACGAATCGGAATGCTGTGGATTCTGTGATTGGTCAGCGGGCACTGAGGGAGATTTATCTGGAACCCTATAAAATTGCTATTCAGGAATCTCAGCCGTTGTCTATCATGAGTTCCTACAATCTGATCAACGGTGTTCCTACAGCAGATAGTTATGACTTATGTACGGATCTTGCCCGCGGAGAATGGGGATTTGAAGGTCTGATCATGACTGATTGGAACGGAGGCAGCAGTACACCCTGGAAATCCATGCATGCCGGAAATGATTTGATTATGCCGGGAGGAAAAGGAAGGGCCATGAATATTCTTCAGGCTGTGAGAACAGTTATGCCGGAGTTTGATGAACGTGGGCAGGTAATTATGGTGCAGGAAGTACCATTTGCACCGGTTTTCGCAGCCCGCTGGAATTCCTTTACGGTTGATCCGGAAGGACCGGATACAGTCATGGCACCTCTGGGTGAAGGACATACTGCCGAGATGAAGGATGGAGAGATTTTGGTTGATGGGGAAAAAGTCTACATGCAGGCAAATGATATGAAAACATTTTTCAATGATCCGGCAAGCTTTGTGCCAAAGATATGCCCGGCCAATGAGGAAGTTGCTTTTATTTTAGATGATGGCAGAGCAATCGGGTACAAAGGACATTTAGATAAGAAACCTCGTCTGTGTCTCGGAGATGTGCAAAGATGTGCAGTCCATAATCTTCGGATCATTCTGAAATGTATGGGATTATAGTAGATGGGTATCAACAATTATTGCATAATGAGGTGAAAAAGTTTAGAAAATGAGAGGATGACTGAAGTCGGAAAAGAGATTGGATATGAAAATACGGAAAACTTTTTTCGTGCGTTTAAAAAGCATTATCATATGACTCCCTCTCAGTATCGGGCTGCAATACAGGAAGAGACCAATATGCAAACTGTATGTGGAGATAGAGATGTAATAAAACGGTAACAAAAAAATGACAAAATGGTAATGAAATAAGATATACATAAAATTACTAAAGAAAGGTGGAATACAAAATGGGAGATTGTTTTTACTGTAGTAAGGCAGAACCGGTAGTTCAGACTAAGGCGGGTAAGATACGGGGATTTAAGATGAATTCTACATACACTTTCCATGGCATCAAGTATGCTGATGCTGATCGCTTTCAAATGCCCAGAGAGGTAAAACCATGGAAAGGTATTAAAAATGCTCTGGCCTATGGTTATGTGTGCCCTATGCTGATGCAGGATCATCCGTTGATGGAGGTTATGATCCCACATCGTTACTGGCCAATGGATGAGAATTGCCAGTATCTGAATATTTGGACACAGAGTCTGGATCCGGAAGCAAAAAAACCGGTTATGGTATGGTTGCACGGAGGTGGATTCTTTGCAGGCTCATCCATTGAACAGGTGGCGTATGAAGGAGATCATCTGAGTGAGTACGGAGATGTGGTTGTCGTGTCATTGAACCATCGTCTGAATATTTTGGGATATCTTGATTTATCTGCTTATGGGGAAAAATACTACAATTCTGCTAATGTGGGAAATGCAGATATGGTCGCAGCCCTTCATTGGATTCAGGACAATATTGCTGGTTTTGGCGGAGATCCAGGTAATGTAACCCTGTTTGGTCAGTCCGGTGGTGGAATGAAAGTTTATTCCCTGATGAATACACCGGCTGCAGAAGGTTTATTCCATAAGGGGATTATCCAGAGCGGCGTAATAGAAGAAGGTAAAAAAGAGGCAGAGGATGACGGTACCGCAATTGTGGAGGCCCTTCTGACGGAATTGAAGTTGGAATCCGTTGAGGATTTGGAAACGATTCCTTACTATTTCCTTGCGGAAGCATATAATAAGGTGTCACCCAAGCTGCAGGAGAAAGGACTCTACGTGGGAGGAGAGCCGAGAGCAAATTCATGGTATGCCGGTGATCCGCGCAGAGTAGGATTTACCGATGGAGCAAAAAAGATTCCGGTGATAGTGGGTAGCGTTTTTGGAGAATTTGATTTCAAGCCGGTTCTGGAGAATAGGGATGAACTGACCCGTGAGGAAACGATGAAACTTCTGGAAAAATGCTTTCAGGAGGATGCAGAAGAGATTGCAGCAGAATTCGAAAAAGCATATCCGAATAATCGCCTTGTAGATGTTCTGTCGCTGGATTATATTTTCCGTTATGCATCGAAAGATTTCATTGCGAAGAAGTCAGTACATAAGGAAGCTCCCGTATATTCCTACATGTTTAATTATGAATTCCCATATGAGGGAGGAAAACTGGCATGGCATTGCTCTGAAATCCCGTTTGTTTTCCATAATATTGACCGAATTCCTATCTGCAATGTGCCGGGAGAAACAGACCGCCTGCAGGAGAGAATATGTGGTGCCTGGATAAACTTTGCGAGATACGGAAATCCTTCCGTTCCTTCTCTTCCGCAGTGGCCGGTATGTGAGCCAGGTAAAGAGGCAATTATGATTTTTGACAATATCTGCGAAGTTAAAGATAATTATGACCACAGGCTGATGGAGCTTCTTGTTAAACATGCTCCGGCATTTACTGTACCATTAGATGAGGATGCAGAAAATGTATTTATGCACTGATGCGGAAAGGATGGAATGCATATGGCAAAGCTGACTACATATCAGGTGACGGAGATTGCAAAAGACACCTGGGTTATCAATGAGGCTGGTATGACAGCCATGTTTTTGTTAAAAGGTACGGAACGTGCATTACTCATCGATACGGGTGTCGGAATGACAGACCTGAAAAAGCTGATTTCCTGGCTGACTCCGCTTCCCTATGATGTAGTGCTGACACATGGACATCCGGATCATATCGGAGGAGCTGCTCAGTTTGAAGAGGTATATATTCACGAAAAAGATGAGGATAGTCTTAAACCGATAAATTATGATAGCATCGCAGATTATGTGGAACTTTTGGGAAATATGGGAGCTTACGATGTGTATGACTGTAGCCCTGCGGATATCCGGCGGATACAAAAGATGCCAAAATGTCTTCCTTTGAAGGAGGGGATGGTGTTTGAGCTGGGGGGACGCAGTATCGAGGTAATTGAGACACCGGGTCATACATCGGGAGGCTGTTGTTTCCTTGATCGGAAAGAGCGAATCCTGTTTTCTGGAGATGCCTGCAATGGTAATCTGCTCTGCAGAGACAGTATTAATACACTATTGGGAGCTCTGGATAAAATCAAGTCCTATGAAAGTGAATTTGACCGCAATTTTAATGGCCATGTGGGATATGCGGGAATGCCTTTCGTTGGTTCCATGGATCATAGCATCATGAATACAGCGATACGCATCTGTGAGAATATCCTTTCAGGAACTGCGAAAATCGAGGATGGCGGTAAGAATGCGTTTGACGGAGATTGCAAGGTTGCGACAGACGGAAGAATCCGTATTGTATTTTCCCCAGACAGACTGATAGATGAAGGTGAAATTCCAGTAAGATAAACACAACAGACTCCGCTGGGGTTAACTTAAGCCTGAAAGCCTTGAAATCAAGACCTTTGGGCTTTTTATAAGTGTGCCATCAAGGCAGAATCTCCGGTTCTGGTGGCTTACAGTACCATAGACATGATGAGGTAATAAGAATGAAAAAATATTTTTTGTATTTTCTTGGTTTGAATTTAATAGCTTTTGCTGTTGTATTAAATGTTCGCTTTGATTTAGGAGTTGCTGCTTTTAGTTCTGTGATGTATTCAATATCACAAATCTATAACATTTCTTTAGGAACAGCTTCTATTATCTGTTACTTAATATTTGTTATTATTCAATGTATTTTATCCAAAAAGATCACAGTTACTTTTATTTTAGAAATTCCGTTATCGTTTGCTTTTGGTTGGTTGACTGATTTATATGATTTTATAATTCCTACATTATCGTTAAGTTTATACTTAAGGGTTATTTGTTTTATTATGACGATGTTCATTACTGCAATGGGCGTATTTTTAAGCGTGAAAACAAATCTTATTTTAACACCAACTGATGGTATTGTAAAAACTATTTCAGAAGTCTTCTCTTTTCCTTTTTCAATAGTGAAAAATACTTTTGATATTACACTTGTGTTTGTCACTATTATTTTATGTTTAATTAATCATACCCCTTTTTATGGTCTTGGTATAGGAACCATACTGACAGCCTTATTTATAGGAAGAATTATTAATATTTATGAAAAAAAGATACAGTTATCTTTTTAAAGGTGGCAATTGGGTATTACGATGCTAAATTGTTGCTGGAAGCATCGAAGGAGACACGGATCCATATGCAGATGGTCTTTGCCTTGTTAATGGGGCTTAGCCAACCTTGATCATAGCGCACAATAAAACACTTGCAGCACAGCTGTATGGTGAGTTTAAGGAATTCTTCCCGGAAAACGCAGTGGAATACTTTGTCTCCTAGTATCTTGATATTAATTTGCATACCATATATTGATTTGGAAAGGTAAAATAATACTATATAAAGCATAATAAACAATGCGTTAAAAGTAAATGGACATGATGGATTGGCTATAACAGTGAACAAAATTCGTCGAAGAAAGTAGTAAAATTGATACATGGAAAATACTGATTGAGAAACGAAGGTAAACTGGTTATAATAAAATCAAGAAGAAAGATTTGTGAATCGAGAAACTTATAGTATTATCAGCAGAAAATGAGGTGATGATGTATGCCAAAGATTATGCAGGATTTAATTAAACAGTATGTGGAAGAGGTCAAGAAGATTTATGGTTCCCATGTACGTCAGATAATCCTTTATGGTTCTTATGCAAGGGGTGACTTCCGTCCGGATTCTGATGTGGACATTATGATTCTGGTAGATATGTCAGATCTGGAATTAAAGGCATATGCACAACAGCTCTCGTACATGACCTATGACTTTAATATGGATCATGACACGGATATTAAGCCTATTGCAAAAAGTGAAGCACATTTTAACAAGTGGATTGTGAACTATCCATTTTATTCCAATATTCATAAAGAAGGGGTAGTTTTGTATGGAGCAGCATAATCAGGAAATCGGTACTAGACGGGATCTGGTGTTATATCGTCTGGAAACAGCCCGAAATGATCTGAAATCAGCAAGAGCATTATTTTCTATTGAAGATTATAAAGGAGCCAATAACAGGGCATACTATTCTATTTTTCATGCAATTAATGCAGTACATGCTGTAAGCGGTAAAGCATATAAAAGGCATAAGGATGCTGTGGCTAACTTCAATAAGGATTATGTGAAAACATCAGTGTTTCCAAGAGAAATGGGAAGGAAAATCGGACAGGCAGAAGAGATTCGCCATGCCAGTGATTATGATGATTTTTATATTGCAAGTAAAGAAGAATCAGAACGGCAGATTTCAGTTGCAGATGAATTTATAATTCTGGCAGAAAAATATTGTATGGAACAGCTTGAAAAACAAAAGGAAAATTGAAATGAACGAGGATGCCCCTCAGGGTTTGAAGCCCTGAGGGATATTTTATGTAAAAGTATATTATTCTAATAAGCGCAACGGATGCTCCCCATACCACAATGGAAATATTATAGCTGAGGAGATTCCGCCGGAATTGCTTTCTTATATGGAAGAAGTATTACCGGAAAAGAAGGAGCTGGATACGGAAATTGTTCTGGATACAATGATAAATGTAAATGAATTTTTGAAGAACTAATGTTCGCATCATATATACAATTTTAAATTTCCATGATATAATATCTCTTACATTTGAGTGTTAATTCGTCCACGTTAGTTTTACTACTTTTTATCAGTCTATAAAATATCGGGTGGTGAACAGAATTCGTCGAGAGGCATATTCGGCTAAAATCAGAGAATGTGCTTCGACGAATTTCTGACTGATAGACGAACTTTTTTGATATAAAAACCAGGAGGTGCTTT
>ULVL01004434.1_pt1 | contig 11472 bp, 27 predicted proteins | sample 1959381 | NCBI WGS metagenome assembly ULVL01 (sample SAMEA4835785, study PRJEB28245) | human gut metagenome | biome: gut microbiome; material: fecal sample | place: Denmark | collected 2008
TATAAAAACAGAGCAAATTTTTATATTAATTTTTAACTATTTTTCATTACAATTTTTTCTGCAGTACCCTGTTCCATTATCTCCGTTTTTGTAGTCGTCTTGTTCGTATATAGTTCCACAGCCTGTGCATACAAAATAATTTCCTGTGCAACTGTTACATATTTTTTTATTTGTTCCATATACTTGATGCACAGCTTTATTTTTATTACATACATCGCATTTTCTCATTATACTTCACCTCCGACAGTATGATAACATGTATTGCTTGTCGAAAGCTGTTGTATTTTGCTGTTTTCATCATTTCTGCTATTATAATTATAACTCCTTCAAATCAAAAATGCATCCAAATTTTATCACAATTTTATCACAATTTTTCATTATATAGCTGTATTTAATATTTCTAACATACTTTCCATTGCATTGTCCCTTATGTTTAATAATTGATTTATTGATTTTGGCTTTTGAAATTCTTCATAATATTCATTTGCTACATACTCCCATTTAGCCCTTCTCATATAATAAGATTTTATTATAAATTCTTCTTCATTAGATAACTGTTGCAACATATTATTTACCCTTACTATCACTTTGTTTAACTTTTCTATCTCTTTCTTACATTGTTCTATTTTATTTTCTAAATAAGTTCTATCTTCTTTATTTATATGGTTTAATTCTCTATTATAACCTGCTACAGTATTATATGTAGTGTCTGATACTTTATTTGTGTTGCCTCTTGGTATATCAGATATAACCTGTCCTGACAGTTGCATTCCTTCTATTACGTCTTCTTTGCTATCTTGATAAACTGTTCCTGCATATTGCAGCCTTTCTTCATACTCTTCTTGCTTAAGTTTTATTTCTGTTAATTTTGCTTCATTCTTCAAATGGCTTCTTAGCATTACTTCTAAATCTTCTTTTATGTATTTCATTATGCTTTCCTCCTTCGTTTATAAATGCAACCCTGCATTTATTTTTCTATCTCTTATTTGTTTAGTCGTAAATCCTAGATCATAATATGTAACACATTCTTTTAATGTATGTTTTTCTCCCCATTTATCTACTAATGTCTTTTCATATAGTACGTGATTAGGGTATTCTTTTACTTTTTTCATTCCTCTAAATGTTTCTGGTGCTTCCATTATCTTTTGTCCTCCCTAACTTTTCATTTTTATAAATGCTTCATTAAATTCATTGTATCTTGCTTTATAATAATCTCTTTGTTGTGTTATGTCTTCATTCTCTTTCTGTAGTTTTTTAATAGTATTTAAAAGTGTGTCCAATATATTTACATCAAATTCACAATCTATTCCCAAAGTTATTTTCATTAAACAATTTTTACTATATTCAATTGCTTTCTTTTCTTCTTCGTTCATATTATTGCTCCTTTTCTAATATCTCTTCTAAAACTTTTATCTGCTCTAATAAATCACTGCCACCCCAATAGCCTTTATCATCTGTCAGCTCTTCTACTTTCTTTTTTAATTCTTCTATCTTGTCTTTTACTTTTTGAATTGGAATATTTTCTAACAAATCAGTTATTCTATTGTTTAATTCATAATTATCTGCTTTTAATTCTTCGTTCTCTTTTAATACTCTTTTATGGTCTGTAACTATTCTTTCTACTGCATTTAAAAAATCTGTTCCTACCCAATAATGATATTGTATTATTGTATCTTTATCACATAAACTTTTTTCTATTAATGTTATATCTTCTTCTATACTATTTTCTTTCACTTAATCAACCCCCTAATTCTCTTATTTAATATCTTACTCTCTCTTATCATGTCTTGTTCTATTTCACTTTCTATATATTTTTTAGTCTCCCAATTATCTTCTTCTATTAATTGCATTCTTTCTAAACTATCTAATATATCAATTAACCATTCTTCTGTTACCGTTTTACCTTTTAGCTTTAATGCATACACTTGTCTTTGAATATTCCATAACATATATCTTTTTCCTATTACTTTTAATGTTTCATCATTTTCTTTCACTTAAAACACCTCCAAACTCTTTTTCAAGTTTTCGTTTTTCCGTATAATGTACTTTAGTTCTTGTTATTTGATGAATTATGTCGCATAGAGTTCCATTGCTATATGGAAAAGACCATCTATCCTGTCCAAAATATTCCATTCCTCTTGCAGACTTTTCTTCTAATTCGTCTATTTGTTCTTTATCTAGCTTACAATAAATTATATATTCTAATTCTCTATACATTTTTTCTACAACAGATTTGTATTCATCTAACCAATTCCAATTTATTTCTTCTATAAATTTTGGTTTTGCATATCTTATTACTTCTTTTCCACAAAATGGGCAATATTTTATATTTTCTTCAAAATGAAATGGTTGAAATATATCTTCTTCAAAGTATATTTCTTTTTTACAATTTGAGCATTCATGATATTTATATACTTCGCCTTCATACATCGGTGTTAATATAACTTCATCTGCTGTTTTTTCTTTCACTATGTATCACTCCTCTCAAAATTTCTACAAGTATAATTAGGCTCATATTCTGGAATTAAAAATTTGTCACTTAATGTACAAATTTCTACTTCATCTACTATTTTTGCTGTTTTATAAAATTTACAACTTTTGCATAATCCTCTTGTGTTAGTAATTTGTTTTTCTATAAATTTTGTTGCACTAAATGACATATCTTATTTACTCCTTTACATCTACTATAAATTCTCTTATAAATCTGTTTGCGTATTCTGGTGCTATTAAACTTCTTTCTGCTCCGTGGATTTGTATGTCCAATGTTTTTCTTCTTATTCCAGCTATAGGCTTCAAAAATCATGTTGTATTTAGGTTCACAATTTATGAACCAGTACTGGGTTGGCTTTTCGTAGTAATCTCCACGTAAAGTTCTGTCTTTATCTATAATCTTACTTGGTATAGCCCAATATTTGACTAAATAGTGCGTTGTTGAATATGGATTCTCAATTATTAATGGTATTTTCTTTCTAATGCACACTATTGCTAATTTTGTTATCGTTTCATACATCAAATCTAATTCTCTATGTAATTTTAGGTCATATTCTAGTTTTTGTTCATCTGACCATTTTCTCAACGAATTACAAGTTCCTCTAAAATGCAGCTCAATTTGATTCTCAAATCTTACGCAAGGGAAAAATGCTAAAATCATATCTTTTTCTGTTATGTTGTCAAATATACTTTCTTCTTTGTTATATGCCTTTTCTATTTCTTTGAATAAGTCTATTACTACATCTGTTTCATTAAATTCATTTTGTATGTCATAATCTATTGCTTTATATCCGAAGTTTTTTAAATTCATTTTTGAATGTTCCGCTTTGTTCAAATAAACAATAATACATTTTTACTCCTTTACTACTAAATCTGCTTTGATTAGGTCATATATTACTTCTAAATTATAAAATTCATCTTCATAATTTGAAAACATATGTATTGTTCTTTTATACCTGTCTATTGCTATATTTTCTTGTTCTTCTAACCAAATATAATCATCATCAACTACTGTAAACCCAAATTTTTTCTAAATCTTCTAGTTCTACATCATCTCTTATTTTTAACATATCTGTTCTCCTCCTAATAACTCTGGATTATCGTATATGTTGCCTATTACTTTTAACTTAAAGTTATTTATTTCACATTCATATAGCATTAATAATGTATCTTTAGATTTAATAGCAAAGCAACCATTTATAAATTTGACTTCTCCTCTTTCTAGTATGCAAGGTCTTGTTATTTCAACTATATCTCCCTCATATATTTCTTTTCCGTTTTTATCGTGTAGTCCAGTGTATTGTCCTATTGTTTCTGTATTAACTTTATAGCAAAATGATTTTTCAAAATCTCCTATTTGATATATATCTTCGTTTGTAAAATGTTCCATTGTCATTAAATCACCATAATGCCATCCTCCGTTTTGATTTTCCTCTAAACTTTATCTCTCTATTCATCTTTATTCACTTCCATTCTTTTAATTAAATTGCATACTTTATCTTTACTTATATTTCCTTTTGTATTTTTTATTAGGTCTATTATTGTTGCTTTAAAATTCATTATTGCAGAATCTATGTTATCTTGAATTAAATTATCTGTATTTTTTAATTGCTCATCTACTTGTAATTGTTTAATTTTATAAGTATTTACTAAATCATTAAGCTTATATATTTCTTCTTGTTTTTCATTTAGTTTTGTTTGTAATTCATTTATTTTGTTTTTATTCTCTTCTTCTCTGGTTTTAAATTCTTCTAATGTTACTAATGCTCCATCATATAATAATTTGTATTTGGATTTTTCTTCTAATTTTAATTGTAATTGTTCATTTTCTTGCTTAATTTCTCTTATTTCTTGATATCCATTTAACAAATATTGTTTTAAATCTGGAACTTTTATTTGTTGTACATCTGGTAATTTTTCTTCTATAATCATTTCAGCTTTTTGTTTATTTTTAAATAAATTAACTAATTTCATCTTCTCCTCCTACTTTATAGCAATTAGCCTCCATTTGTTCATGCGTTAGTATTATTTCTATTCCTTCTCCATATTGAGATATTGGTATATGATAACCGCTTCTATCTATTCCTTTAATATTTGTACATAGTAATGTACCGTTTTTATCAGATACTTTGTATCCATTTACAAAATCTCCGAACTTCTATTAAATCTATCAGTTGTTTGCTATGTTTAATCTCACAACATTTTCCATACTCTCCACTTGTATCTTCTTTACCTGTGTCAACTAAATAAGATTCTTCAAATACTTTTGTAACTTTTCCTATTGCTGTTTTGTTTTCATAGTTTGTTACTCTTACATATTCTCCGTACTTCTATCATATTTTCCATAGCTACTCTCCTAACATTAATTGATTATTTTTAAATGCTTGATATAATGTTTGTCCATCATTATTTATCATGTATGGTAAAAATATCTCTTCCATTTCAACCATTTCTGTTTCTAATATCGCCATTTGTGCATCTATCCAGTCTTTTATAATTCGCCACGCCACTTTATTCGCTTGTTCAAAAGTATTTTTGACTTTAGTATTGTTCTTTTTTTGTTTTTTTAAAACTTGTAATACTCTATCTGTATTTGAAGGTAATCTTATGCCTAGTTCTCCTCTAGGAGTCATAATTTTAAAACTTAATCCTGTCACATTTCCATTGTCGTATTCTGTCATGATCGCTGTAGCTCCGTGTTTACTTAAAATTCCCTGTATTTCTTCTATTGTCTTATTCACATTTATTGTTGTTGTGTAATTTTTTATCGCCATTTTCATTCTCCTCCTACTATCTCTAATATTTCTAATACATAATATTCTTTACCTTTCTAGGCTAGACTTAATCTAGCCTTTATATTAATCTTGTGACGTGATTGTTATTGGTACTATCATTTCTGGTAAATAATTAATTTCATAATGATATTTATCTACGTATGCCCCACTTACGTCTTCAACTACATACATAGTCCATTCATTTAGATAAATAAAATGTTTTTTATATTTCCCGTTCTCTACTTCTACTATGATTTCTAATTCATTATTTGCATTATTCTGTAGTGAAAAATTTCCTATTAACTCAAAAACTGGCTTATCACTTCTTGCATTTATTACAGATATTCTCCTTGTTACATTGAAATTATCTGCTTGTTTTCTTATATTACTAGAAACTCTATTTGATTCTGTACACCCTGTTAACACTATTGTTCCTATTACTAAAACTAATATTAAACTTATTATTTTTATCTTTTTCATTATTTATTACCTCCAACTTTTAAATTTTCTATCTCTATGTATAAGTCTTTGCAATTTTCTTCTAAATCGCTTATCATACTTCTTTGCATTTCTGTTATATCTTCTAATGCTTGTTTATCTTTCTTTAATGCTTCATATTTTACTGCTGTGTCCCATGCTTTAAAACATATTATTAACGCTAATATTACTAGTATTGTTGTTATTATTGTTTGTGCTTTAAAATCTCTTTTTATTTTGTTTAATGTCTTGTCTTGAAGCATTTTTACTTCTTCTAAACTTTTAATTTTAAATTTTTGCATTTGTTTTCCTCCTTAAAATCTGCTTTTAAATCCATCATGTTTTTCTAAATAATTTATTAAATCATCAATACTGTCTTTTCTACTGTCCATTATTGAACTGTTTTCTGGACTTAAGTAATGGTCTACATTAGCTAATATTTGATATAAATACCATTCTGCATTTTTTTCTAAATCTGTATGAATACATAAATGAAATCTGTTTTTATTTAATATTCCTTGTACTTTTATTAATTTTTCTATCTCTTCGCTCATCTTTCTTCTCCTTTCATTCTTTCTCTTGCATTATTCCACTTCTCTTTATGTACTTCTTCTTCAAATCTTTTTCTTTTGTGTTCTTCATACTCTAATTGTTCTTTACTTACTTTTAAACTTTCTTTAAATTCGTTCATTGTTTATACCTCTTCCACTTTATTTTTAATATATAAGCTCTGACTCTACATTTGTTCCAACAATTTTGCCCTCTTCTAGCCTTGTTTCAGTTGTCTTGAAAACTATATATCTTACTCCATACTTGATAGCAAAATTATTTATTTGTTGTTTTATTTTATCTAGATTCTCTTCCACTGTTTACCTCCTGTAATAATCTTGAAATTGTTTCTCCGCTTCTTTTCGTCCCTCTTCTATAACTTCACTTGCTTTGTATTTGCCTTCTTCGTTTTGTATTTTTCTTCTAGTTCTTTCAATTGATTTAAAGCTCGGTAGTCCATATCTTTCATAATCTATAAATGTCTGTCTGTTAAAATCTACATAGTGATATTCTTCTAAGTATGTAACATATAGCAAATTGTCATTTTCTCTTGTTGCTGGGCTATTTTCTAATACCTCTTTTACTCTTGTTTCTATTACACTTACTTTTGCCATTTTTTAAATCACCTTCTTTTAATCTTACTTCTCCTTGTGCTATCTCTTTAAGTGTTCTTGCTTTATTAGCATCATCTAACTTTAAAAATTCTTGTGTTGTTATATACCTCATCTTATCCTCCTACATTATCGAATTTCATCTGTTTTTTATTAAATTGAATCTTTACCATTCCGAGTTGGTCCATTTCTTTGTTTTGCAACTATTACTTCAACATCTATTACTCTATTCTTTACTTTTTCTTCATCGTCAACATATAAGAAAATTACGTTGTCTGCGTCTTGTTCTAAACTTCCACTTTCTCTTAAATCTGCAAGCAGTGGTCTTCTTCTTTTTTCTGTTTCTCTATTTAGCTGACATAGTGCCACAACTGGGATATCTAATTCTTTCGATAGTAGTTTTAATCTTCTGCTTATGTCTGCTACTTCTTGTTCTCTGTTTGTAAATTTATTTCTACTCTTTAGTAGCTGCAAATAATCTATTACCATTAGTCCTAAATTCTTCTCTTGCTTTAATTCATTTGCCTTGTCTTCTATGTCTTGTATTGTTGTTGACTCAGAATCTATACACATTTTTATATCTGCTACATTTCCTGCCACTTCGTTTATCTTTGCAAAGTTTTCTTCTGTAAGCCAACCCATTCTTAAAACGTGGCTGTCTATTTCCGCTTCTCTTGCTATTATTCTATTTCCTAATTGCTTTCGAGACATCTCTAAACTTACAAAATAAACATATACCCCTTTTTTTGCTATGTGTTCTGCCATCTGCAAAGAAAATGCTGTTTTGCCGACCCCTGGCCTTGCTCCTAACAACGTTAATTCCTGTTCATGTAGTCCCTCTATTATTTTGTCTAAATCTAAATAACCTGTTCTTAAACTATAATCATCTCTTTTTTGATATTTATCATCTATGTCTTTTAGTGTTTCTATCATTACATCTTTCATTTCAGCATTACTATTTTTCTTGTTTGTTTTTATATTTAAAAACTTTTGAACTACTTCGTTTTTTACTTCAATTTCGTCTTTGTTTGGATCCACTTCTGATATCTCTTCACATACTTTTTTTGCAGTATTAAATATCTTTCTCTTAACACTTAAGTTTTTAAGTATTTTTATATATTTATCTATATTTCCTGCGTAAACTAGCTTATCTGTCATATCTGTCATTGTTTCTAATAGCTTTATTCCATTGAATTTTTTTGTTACTCCCAACTCTTTCACAGTTAGCAAATCTACTGTTTCATCTTTATCGTTTAGCTCTTTCATTAAGCTAAATATTGCCTTGTTAGTTTTAGAGTAAAAGTCTTGAGTTTCTAAACTATTTATGTATTTACTATTGTCTTGAATTACTAGAATTGATGCTATAACATTTACTTCAGCTTCATCTGAGTGTAGATTAGAATTATCCATTTTCAAACCTCCTACTCATTTCCATGTATTCGTTTATTGTTTCTTCTTGCTCTTTATTTTGAACTTCACAATTTTGATTTAAATATCCCTCAAACTTTGTTCCAAACAACGTTTCTGGTCTTAAATACTTAGACATTTCTTTATTGTTTTTCCATTCCGATGTCTTTGTATCTATTACTGTTTTGAAATTATCAAATGTAAAGCCTTCTAGGGCTCTAGCTTTTATATGCTTTACAGTTGTTTTACTAGATGTTTTAAAATTTTTAGATGTTTTTAGATTTAAATAATTCACGACTAGATGAATTAATTTATTTAATTCATCTTTATTTATTTTATTTTGAGTTGAGTTAGAGTTTGTGTTAGAGTTAGAGTTAGTTATATGCATACCGTATAGATACCGTATCAATAGGGTATGTTTTCTCTTCATCTGATACCGTATCTATAGGGTATTTATATGGTATGCATACGGTATTTAAATACTCTTTAAATTCATCACATTTTATTGATTCTATGTCCGCTTCTATTCTTACTTTTACTTTCTCACTGCTTGTCCAATTGTATTTATACCAATTTAAAACAAGTATTTCTTTTGTTTCTTTAGAATATTTTACTAATTTAAGAATGTTTTCAAATCTGTCTAATAACTTTTCTACTGTTTCAATTGTGTAACCTGTCTCATTACTTATTATTCTTTTACTTACTTCATAGCAGCCTGCCATGTTTGTATGTGTATTAGTTAATAAATACAACATAAAATATCTATCTTCTGGAGTCATATCGTCTAACACCTTACTGTCCTCCCAAAAATTTGTGTAAACTGGTCTATATTCTGCCATTTAAATTTCCTCCTCTCTTGTATTCTTTTCATATATTAATTTGCTTCTATCCCAATTAGGATATTTGCTTTTTAAGTATGCTTCTGCTTTTTCATCATGTTCTTCCGTATTTAGTCCATTATCTTGTTCGGAATGACAATGATCACATGCTGTAAAAATATTTTCTTCTATACCCAGTCCTCCAGCACTACGTGGAATATAATGAGCATTTGCATAAAATACCGATACTGGCTTTCCACAAAAAATACATTGTTTATTATCTCTATACCAAACCGCTTCTTTTACATATTTTTGTATTGCAGTAGCTTTTGTTCTTTTATGTTTTTTATAATTCGGCTTCTTATATTTCTTATACTCTTTACATTCACAGTTTTTACAAAAATCAAATTCTACTTTGCAATTAAGTTTTTTACAGAAGTAATATTTCTTATAATCTTTTGTTCTTACTCTTCTAAAAATACAGCTCATATTGACATTCCTGCCTTTTTTTGATATAATAAATATAGTGAATTTATACTTGTAATGTTAAATTCTTATGAGTTAGAATGTTTTCCAGAACCGTCTAACTCTATTATTTTTGTCACAAACTCTGTACGTTTTTTGTTTATAATGCTATTTCTTAACATATCTTTTTCTGCTTCAGAAATCTTTATTGCTTGTATATCTTGTATTTCATTTAATGCTAATATTGAATCTTCAATTTGTTTTTTTAATATTTCTCTTAAATACTTATTTTCTTCTATTGTTTTATCTAAAGATTCCTTCAATGCTTTGTTTATTCTTCTTTCTAACATATTTCTCAACTCCTTTCTTTACTTAATTAAATAAGCTATAAACATTACGTCAAATGTAAATGCTAATAATGCTATACATTCTAACTTTAATATGTTTATTGCTAATTTTGCTTTGTTTATTTTATGTTTTTTCATTTGTGATCACTTCCTTTCTAATACCTTGCTTCTTGTAGCCATTTATCAAATGCCTTTTGTTCTACTTTTTTTTGTCCTATATGAATACCGTGGAAAATCTTTTCTGTGCCAAAGCTCATTTGCTTTATTTTGATTTATTCCTAATATTCTTGCTACATCTTTGACAAATAATATTTTAGGTTCTTTTTGCTTTTCTAAAATATCTTTTATTTCTTTAAGATATTGATTTATTTCTTCCATTTCATCCTCCTTTTTGTTCTCCCTAAGTGAACTTTTAGGTCAAAAAAATTTCATCCGCATTGGCCACTGGAAAACATTTTTTGAAGTCTTTTATTTTTTGAATGCTTGGATTTTTCGCTCCACATTCTATTTGCTTGTAAAAAGATAATGTAATTCCCCATTTTCTAGCCATTTCTTCTTGTGTTTTATTTATTGAATTTCTATATTCTCTAAGTTTTTCTCTTGGCATTTTTCAACCCCCTCTCATCAAGTTCACTTGCAGTATAATATACTTTAAGTGAACTGTCAATACTTTTTTAAAAAAATTTTTTTTAAATCCTCGAATTTATTGATACTGTAAGCAAACTTTTTTTAATTTTTAATTGCATAGTACACTTATAGTGTGCTATAATATTATTGAATTAGGAGGATACTATTATGAATAGGATAAAAAACTTAAGAGAAGAATTAAATATGACTCAGCAAGAATTAGCTGATAAGTTGGAAGGTGCAAAAAGTACAGTTGCAATGTATGAAAAAGGTAACAGAAAACCTAGTTTAGAAGTTCTTGTGAAATTATCTGAGATATTTGATTGTAGTATTGATTACCTATTAGGAAAAACAGATGTTAGAAAACCTATTGAAAATATTAATAACCCTAAAAAATACTATATGTGCCCTGTTTATGGCAGAATAAGTGCAGGACAACCTAATTGGGCAGAAGAATGTATAGAAGGTAGATTACCTATTGACATTGAACTAATGAATATAGTCAATCCAGAAGAATGTTTCTTTCTTCGTGTAAATGGTGAAAGTATGAATAAAGAAATACAGGATGGTGCTTATGCTCTTATCAGAAAAACAGATTCTGTTGATGATGGAGATATAGCAGTAGTTTTAGTAAATGGGTATGACGCTACGTTAAAGGTATTTAACAGGCAAGGGGATTTTATTTTATTAGAACCTATGAGTACAGATTCTTCATTTAAGACACAAGTATATGGCAAAGATACAGAAATAAAAATAATTGGTAAATATATTGGTAAAATGGAGATGAAATAAAATGAAATTTATTAAATGTCTTGGAAATGTATTATATTCATTAATCTTATTATTCATACTAATAAGTGGTATCTGTAATATGAGTACTTTTATTGGACACTTAGGTATTGGATTT
>ULVL01048684.1_pt1 | contig 11257 bp, 9 predicted proteins | sample 1959381 | NCBI WGS metagenome assembly ULVL01 (sample SAMEA4835785, study PRJEB28245) | human gut metagenome | biome: gut microbiome; material: fecal sample | place: Denmark | collected 2008
TTGAATACACATTTACTTGACAATTCAGACACAAATAGGATATAACAAAAACGTAAAATTATTGAAAAAAGGAAAATAAAATGGAAAAACTTTTAAATGATGAATTTTGGAATAAATTGCCACAGAATTTTGTACTTGTAAAGGAAGAAGATTATGGAAGATTCAAAGATATCTCGCCAGAGGCAACACCCGAAAGAATTTACAAATTTGAAGACGAATATATTGTTTTCAACGCAATCAAAGATTGGGAAGAATTTGTAAAAATGTACGATGACAATCTTTCAGAGATTGAAAAAGTTGCCAAAACGGGCGATTGGCGAAAAACAACTCTTATCAAGCCAATATTCCATGGTTGGAAAAATATAAAAGGAAAACAGTTTTATTTTTCGATTTTTGAATCATATAATAGCAATGAAAAACTTTCTGTTCAAATATTTTCTGAATATGATGGCGTGCTTGTAAGTGCATCAACTTCTGCAAAAAAAGAAAACGAAATGTCATTTGAAACGATTTTTAACAACAACAAGTTTATAAAAGGAATTATCAGGGTATTTTTGTGAAAATGAAAAAGATTTTGTGTGTTTTGTGTTGTGTTTTTTTGAGTTTTACTTGCTTTGGATTTTCACTTTCAACTCCAACAAATTATGTCGACAACACTATATTTTCACATGTTGTTGTAAATGACGGAAGTTCAGTCACCGAAACATTTGCACTCAATTTGCAAAAAACAAATGGTATTGATGAAACAACTCAAAACATAATATTGGCAAGATATCAAACAATTCTGTCACAATTAAGGTTGGAATATGAACAAAAAATACAAACTGAAGTTGATACAAACAAAAAAGATAAACTTGAAAATATTGTTGGCATTGTAAAAAAAGACCAAGATTTGATTTATATGAAAATTACTTTCAAAAACTTGGAAACTTGGCAATATTTTTGTGAAGATTTGCCGTCAACTCAAAACAATTTGATTTTTGTTAAAAAAATCCAAACAGAAGGTAGGGTAGCCAGTGTTTCAAATTTATCTTTTGACAAAATGTACACTGCTGACTATCTGAAATTTGTTACATTTTCTATTTTGAACTCAAATGTGCCATCGTGGCATGACGACCAAGCGTATTTGTATTCATACACTTATGTGACAAAATACAGAAGACGTCATTCTTCGTCAGATGCAATACTCAAAATAAACGACTTGTACTATCATCAATGGCTCATGGACAAAAATCCCCAAATATCATTTTGGATAATAACACCTGTTTATGTGTGGTGGTATGTAGTTGGTATTGGTTGCGGAATTTTGGTTGGACTTGCAATATTTTTGATTGCACATTTCAAAAACAAAAAATCAAAAAAATCAAATGACATAAAAAGTATTCTTGAAATTTGAATAACAAAAAATCCTTTGAAAAGTTGAAATAAACATCAAAGGATTTTTTTGTTTTATATCAATGTTTTTTAGTTGTAACTGCTTGAAAAAATGCTGAACACCAAATAGTACAAACTGTTTACAGGTGACATTTGACCTTGTTTTGTCATAAAATCAAGTTCTTCGCAAAGTTCCAAGATTTTTTTAAGTTCTTTTTGCGAAAATGCGTTTGCATTTTCTTTTGCCTTGGATATAGCAAAAGGTTTTACACCCATTTTTGTTGCAAGTTCTTGTGGTGTCAAATTTGATATTTTTGCATAAAACATTCGACGAAAAGTATTTGAAAGCAGGGTGATAATGCCAAGTGGATCTTCTTTGCTTTCAACAAGTGCATTTATTTGTTTTATTGTTTGTTGTTTGTTTTTTTCACAAATATAATTTGTAAGTTTGAACACTTCAAATTGCAAGTCAGCTTTGACAAGCAAATTTACGTCGTCTTTTCTTACGATTTGGTCATTGCAATAATTTGAAAGTTTTTCGGCTTCATTGCAAACTCTTTGTGCATCAAAATTGCATCTTTCCATCAAAAGTTGAGCAGCGTCAAGCGTTATGCTTTTGCCATATTTTGCAAAAAAGTTTGGCACTATTTTCACCAGTTCAGTTTGTGACAGTTTTGAACAATCAATAACTTCACCAAACCTTGATGCTGACGTTCTGTCAACAAAAATCAAAACAGTGTCAGCATTTGGCTGTTTTGTATACTTTGAAAATTTTTCATTGTCGTCTTTTTTAAGTTTGTCGGGAAGACTTACAACCAAGCATCTTTTTTGTGACAAAAAGGGGAGTTGGAGTGCCTTGTTGATTATTGCGTCGCAATCAAAGTTTTCTTGGTCAAATGCGTCAAAGTTGAGTTCGGGCATTTGGTCGATAGAATGCTTTTTTATACTTTTTATTGCACTTGCAATCAAAAATTCGTCATCACCGATTATGGTGTAAACATTATCGAGTTTTTCTTTCAATTTTGATTTTAATTCTGTGTATTTCAATTTAAACTCCAATATTTATTTAATTTTCCGTTTTTTATTTCAAAGCCAAAGTTGTTATTTTTGACAAGTTTGTTTGGTGTTGTCAAACTGTTCGAAGTCAACTTGTAATCGGCTATATTTTGAATTGTGCGATTTTTGTTTATGACAATATTTGGCTGTGGCAAATCTTCCAAAAGTTCTTCTTCAACGTCAGAAAGTGTACGTGTCATGTACCAAATAGTATACCCATCAACTTTAATTTGTATAAAACTCAATTTGTCCAACAAATATATATATTTTATGTCAAAATCATCCAAAACAACGTCTGTTCCATAAACTGATTTTTGTTTTATGTCATAATACTTTTGAATTTGCGCCGTTTCGGCTTTGTTTGATATCAAAAAGTTTATTTTGTTTATTTTGCACCGATTTGTAAAATTATATGGGATATCATCATCGTTTGCCAGCATAAGTTTTTTGTTGTTTTTGGATACTATTATGTGACAAGTGCTTTGATATTGCAAAATACTCAGCGTGTTATATTGTTTTGGAATTGCCATAATTGTACCATAAAAAATTGAAAAGGCAACCAAAAATAAGCACGCACCAAATTTTATTGATTTTTTCAAATTTACATAATTTCCAACAAGAAATACACCACAGTAAAAACATAATACCGAAGCGAACGAGAATGAATCAAGTTTTATCATAAACAATGTTTGATTTGAAACAAAAGTTGCTATCACTGTGATAAAGTTCATTATATATTTGAAAGGAATAAAACAAATTCCCAAAGGACTGAAAATGCTTGCAAAAATTGTCGTCACAAAAGTGCCAATGAACGCAATTTCAAACAATGGAATGCAAATCATATTTGCAAAGATTGAAAGAAGTGACATTTGCCCAAAATAATTTGCAGTCAGTGGAAGCAAGCCAATTTGCACGCAACAAGTAAGCGCAAAAGAATCGGTCAAAAATTTTGGCAATTTTGTTTTGCTCAAAAATTTTGTAACTAGGGGATACACAAATGCTATCGAAAACACCGAAAGAAAACTGAGTTGAAAACCAATGTCAAAAGCAGACAAGGGCGAGAACAAAAGTATCACAATGCCTGAAAGTGAAATGCTGTTTACAAAGTCATATTGCTTTCCAAAAAGTCCCGACAGCAAAACGGTCATAGCCATGATTGATGCTCTGACAACCGAAGGTGAAAACGAACACATCCAACAATAAAACAAAAGAATAACAAAAAATATTGCACATTTTATTGTTCGCTTTGTTTTCAATTTGTCCAATACAAAGTTCAACATTCCAACCAAAAAACCGATATGCAAACCCGAAACAGCCAGCATGTGGGATATTCCACTTGTTTGAAAACTTTGTCTTATATCAAAATCAAGTTCGCTTTTATCACCAAAAATCATGCCATAAAAAAGACCAACATCTTCTTGTGGAAGATTGTCAATATACACGTTTTTTATATGTTGTTGCAACTTTTGTGCAACAGAAAGTCTTCCTTGTCCAACAACAGTGATTTCATCATTTGAAACGTTGCAAACATAAGGGGCATAATGTTTGTACGCAGTCGAGTTAAATTTTCCAAGTTCAAAAAGATTTGCGTTTTGTATTTCTTGTTCAAATTTTATGATTTGTCCAACGGCAAAGTTTTTGCCATAAGTATACACTATGATATTTTTTTGTTTTTGGTTGTTTATGGTGACATTTTCAATAACAACAGATTTTTTTGAAACTGTCTTTACTTGACCTTGAACTGTTTGCGTTCCAGAGTACTTGTTTCCTTGGAATGAATAAACGCTGAAACAAAATGCGACAAGTCCAAATCCAAAAGCAAATATCACGCACAATATTTTTGCAAAACACTTCCTTTTGAACGCAAGAAACAAAAGCGCAACAAGAACAATACAAAAAAAGGAAATATAAAACCAATTTCCTTCAAAAATATTTTTGCAAAAAATAATTGCACAAAAAAAAGCAACAAAGCAAAAAAACAATACTCTGAAGTTTACAATTCTTTCTTTTTTGCAACTAGTTTTATTCACACAAAAATTATATCACATTTTGGTTGTTTTTCAAATAATTTGATAATGTTTGTTGCTTTTGTACAAAATATATATATTTAAAACAATGACAATAACACATAAAAACACAAAAAGTATTTGTAAAAAAAAATAGTTTTTGCTAAAATACAAATGGAGAAGATATGGAGCAACAAAAACCAGTTTTGCCACCAAGACCAGTACCACCACCAAGACCAAATCGTGAGGGTGATGTTTTTCCAAAGCAAAACATTCAAAATACAGAAGTTCAAACCAATCAAAAAAATGATTTGCAAAACTCTTTGCAAGATGCTCCTGTTGAAAATCAAACAAATGATTTGACAAATTTACAACCTGAAAACAAGACAGTTTTGCAAAAAAAAGCAAAACAAACAAAAGAAAAACAAAAAAAACAACCAAAAAATGCTGACCCAAAACAGAAAAAAGACAAAAAGTTTTCACCAAAAAAACTTGTCATTGCACTTGCAGTCGTTTTTGTTTTGCTTGCAGGTGCGGGTACAGGAACATATTTTGTTTTGCAAAACTTGAAAAATGTGCCACTTGTCCTTGACGGGCAGTTGCAAGTTTGCCAAATGTCTGGCAAAGTATATCTTGTTGCAGAACAAGCCGATTGTGAAAAATACGTATTCAATATAACATATCAAAATCATACAAGCACACTTTATCAAAATGACTACATTCTTGATATAACCCAATTTTTGCAATCAGGTGGCAGTTACAAATTTTCGTATTGTATTCAAAATCAAAGCCCAAAAACAAAAAGCAAACCAAGTGCTGAAAAAACGTTTGTGTACAAAAAAGACCTTAAAACTCCCGTTTTGAAAGTCCAAGACGACAAACTTTGTTGGCAAGCAATTGATGGCGCAACCGGATACACACTTTATTTTTTTGACAACCTTGGTGAACTCAAATATCGCTCCTTGCAAGCAAACAATGGTCTTTGTACATTCAAGCCCGATTTTGAAGTAGGAAATTATGAATTTTGGCTTGTTGCAACAAAACAAGACGCTGATATGCAAAGTCAATCGTCAAATCATGTAAATTTGCAAATTTTTGAAAACGAAATAAATATTGACAACATATACGTTGACCGTGATAATTGCCTTGTAACAATCAACTTGACAAACAACACAAATCCACCAACATTTTGTATTTATATCGGACAGCAAATGTTTTTGTCAAAACAAACCGAAACAAAAAACACTTATGTTATTGACCTGAAATCAAATATGAGCCAAATTCCATTTGGACAAAGTGTAAGTGCAAAAATTTTGTCAAGGGGGCAATTCTTTTTGGATGGTCAAATTTGTTTTGAATAATTTTACATAAAAAAAAATTTAAAAAGCATACTATTTTCAAATCGAGGTAGTATGCTTTTATTGTCACAACGAACACAAAAAATAAAAAAGTCACTGTCCAACAGCAGTGATGTTTCTGTTCGCAATTTTGTTGTGGCGGGCAAAGATGTCAGTCTTGTTTTTTTGAAAGGAATCATTGACAGCAACCTTTTTGTCGAAGGCATCGTATCCAAACTTGCAAAATATGACGAGCAAAATGTAAGTTTGCAAACTTTGAAAGAAAAAATTATTTGCATAAAGCAAATTGAACAAGTTTCGACGGACAAGGAAATATGTGATGCCGTTTTGATTGGAAAAGTTGCAGTTTTGTTGCAAGACGAGCAAAATGCTTTGGTAGTAGACATTCAAAAGTACCCACAAAGACAACCAACCGAACCACCAACATCGGCAGTAATCCAAGGTCCACGTGAAGGGTTCACTGAAAGCATAGACAGCAATATCTGTGCACTCAGAAAAAGATTTCCAACAAAAGACTTCAAAATCGAAGATATGACCGTTGGCAAATACACAAAAACAAAAATAAAACTTGCATATCTTAATTCAGTGACTGATAAGGCAATAGTTAAAAAAATAAAAGAAAGAATTAAACAGATAAATATAGATGGAATAATAGATAGTTATTATATTTTGGAGTATTTGCAAGATAGACCCAATTCGATGTTCAAACAAATCGGTTCCGCCGAAAAGCCAGACGTAATCAGTGCCAAAATTTTGGAAGGAAGAGTCGCAATTTTGGTTGATGGCTCGCCAATAGTTCTTACAGTTCCATATCTTTTTTTGGAAGACTTGCAAAACAGCAACGATTACTACACAAATCATTATTATGTATCTTTTTTAAGAGTTATAAGAACACTTGGAATTTTGGTCGCCGTAATTGTGCCTGGTGTGTTTATTTCGCTTCGACTTTATCATTACAGACTTGTGCCTATAAAATTTTTGATTACAATAGCCGACAGTACGCAAGATTTGCCGTTTACTCCTATGATAGAAATTTTGTTTATATTTGTGCTGTTTCAACTTTTGTATGAAGTAAGTCTTCGCTTGCCAAGATATCTTGGACTTGCAACGTCCATAGTCGGCGCTTTGATTTTGGGTGATACAGGCGTAAAAGCAGGACTTATCTCGCCACCAGGAGTAATCATTGTGGCGATGAGTTTTATTTGTATGTACACCGTGCCCGAACAATCTTCACAGTTGTCAATTCTAAGACTTGTGTTTATTTTGCTTGGTGCATCACTTGGACTTTTGGGAGTTATTGGCGGGATGGTGTATTTTGTTGCTTATCTTAACAATTTGAATGAATACACAGCACCATATCTTGCACCATTTTCACCAACTGTGAAATCTGACAAAAAGGATGCAATATTCAAAAAACCATTGCCAGAAATGACTCAAAGACCAAAAAGTTTCAAAAAAAGTAACAAGGTAAGGCAAAATAATGAATAATCAAATAAGTTCAAAACAGGCAGGAATACTTTTGTGTATAAGCACTTTTTCAAGCAAGTTGCTTCTTTTGCCGTCAATTTTGTATTCACAAGCAAAAAATCAGGCGTTTTTGCTTTTGATAACTATATTTTTTGTCGAATTTTTGGGCGTGTGGTTTATACTCAAACTCAAACAAAAATTTTATCCTTTGGGACTTTTTGAAATTTTGAAAAATATTTTTGGCAAAATAATCACCAAAATAATCTTTGGAATATTTGCTTTTTATTTCGCACTCAAATTTCTTTACGTTTTTTTGGAATCGTACAACTATTTGAAAGAAATGGTGAACGAAGATGCAACCATATTGTTGTATGCTTGTTGCACTTTGCCCGTAGTCAATTTTTTGGTGCTTAAAGGTTTTCGATGTTTGGGAAGAACGGCACAATTTTATTTTGGGTTTATCGTCGTAGGCATACTTTCTTGTTTTTTAATCGGCTTTTTGGCTGGAGCAGTAAGAATGCCCGAGTTGGAGTTTGGTTTCAAATTTGTGCCAAAAATTTTTAATGTATTATTTTGGTTTGGTGATTATAGCTTTCTTCTTTTGATGTTTGACAAAATAAAACCCGAAAAAAATCTGAACAAAATTGTAATCAAATATTTTTTAATTGGAATAGCGCTTGTTTTTTGTATACACATTATGTATTTCGCACTGTTTGGAGACACAACTTTCATGCACTTTTTTGCTATTTCTGACATTGTTCAGTTCAATATCTTTTTTGGCGGACTTTGGAAATTGGATATTTTGGCACTTCTTACAATTATGTTCCTTTTGTATTTTTCGATGTCACTTTTCATGTTCTGTTTCAGCGACTGCCTAAGCAAAATTTGCCCATCGCTGAATCGCACTCATTCGGTTGCCATAATTGACATAGCCACTTTCATCGCACTTTATCTTTCGGTTTTGAATCTTGAAATGCTTGTTGCAGGGGCAACAAGGTATTTCAAATATTTGTCAGCATTTTGCTTGGGACTTATTCCTTTAATCTTGCTTGTTTCGTTTTTCGCAAACAAAAATAAAGGGGTGAAATATGAAAATATTTTTGAATAAAGTCAAAAAGAACCCTATGTTTTATGTTTTTTTGGCAATTATGATACTTTTTTTGCCTATCGCACTCTTCCGTGAACCAGATTCATCTCGAAGACTTATTATAACAGCACTTGCCATAGACAAACAGGAAGACGAATTTGAAGTCAGCGCCCTTTGTTTTATCCCAGTTTCAACAACTACGTTTAAAGAAAATTACAAAATAATATCCGCAAGCGACAAAACATTTGTCGAAGCACTCAACAAAATTGGACTGTATTCGGGCAGAATTTCAGCTTTGCCACATACTTCGGTTGTGGTTGTAAGCGAGCAAGTTATGGAAAACGATATGCTAAATTGCCTCAATCACTTGGCAAGAACAAGCAACCTTGGAAACAACACCGTCGTCATAGGAACAAACAAAAGCGCAAAACAACTTTTGGAAATAACAAACGACCTTGACAGCAGTGCAAATCTGTCACTCAAAGATTTGTTGTCTTACAACTATCAATATCTTTATGGAAATCAATCAAATCTTGAAAGCTTCTATCGTGGATATTTTTCACCAACAAAAACGTCAATTTTGGGTTTTATGAAATTGGACGAAAACAAAGGAATTGAAGTGGACGGCAAAAGCCAAGATTCGGGCGGAGAAGGTTCATCAAATTCTACAAAGGAAAACGCATCACCAGGTATGGAAGCGCAAGATTCAAGCCAAAATCAAAAAATTTTGAATGACGGCAGTGCTTGCATCTTCAAAGACGGAAAATTGATTACTTTGCTTGATGGAAGCATGGTCGAATATTACAACTGGATAAACAACCAACAAAACAAAAGTATTCTGACTATCGAAGATTACACCCATGGCCCTTTCAAAAATGCAAAATTATCCTTTCAAATCGAACAAAAACCAGTTTTGCACGTTGCAAAGTTTGTCGACAACGTTCCGCAAATATATTATATAGTCAATTTTGTGCTTACTTTGGATGAAGTAAATCAGCAAAAATATCACCCAGGGGATTTTGACCTCGGACAAAAAGTTTTTACACCCGAATTGGAAAGAAAAATTCAAAACAACGTTAAAAACGACTTTTCAAAACTTTTGAATATCCTTCGCGACAACAAATTGGACGTTATTGATGTTCAAAAAACGTTTTTCCAACAGGATAAACAAAAATTCCAAAATTTTTTGGACACCCTTGACGACAAAGATGATTATCTTCGTTATGTAAATTTCAATATTGTAACAAATGTGGTTTTGAAAGCATAATCACGGCAAAACTGCAAACAATAATCAAAAAAAGGAGAAAAAATGAGAAAGAAATACTTTATACCAGTGCTGTTGCTGGCTTTCATGTTTTTGTTTTGCGCTTGTAACCAAACGGCAGAATTCAAAAATACAAAAATCAATGGTCAAACTCTTGCAGGACTTGACACGGTTCAAGCAACGCAAAGGGTAAAAGATATCTTGACCGAACAACAAAACAAAATAGATATCAAACTTGTCCATGGTGACAAAACTTTCACTCTTAAAGGTGCGGATTTCGATACGGATATTGCTTCACTTTCAAATCAGACTATACAACAAGCCAAACCAACTTTTTTGCAAAAATTGGGTTCGCTTGCCGGCAGACAAAACAATATCACAGTGCCAAATTCAAAAATAGTTGGCAATTTGGATCAAAAAATCGACCAAATAGCTTCTCAAATTGATTGCGAACCATCAGGACTTGACGTAATCTTTTCACAAAATGATGAAAAACCATTTCAAATAACAGAAGCCGTTGATGGGCAAATTGTAAACAAAAGTTTGTTAAAACAACAGATTTTGGAAAATCTGGAAAAACAAAGTTCGTTTTCATTGCAAATTCCAACCGTTCCAAAAGTAAATCAAATTTCAGCAGAAGAATTGGAACAAAACTTGCAAAAACGCAGTACTTTTTCAACAAATTATTCTTCGTCAGTTGACGGCAGAAAATTCAACGTTCAGCTTGCACTTTCTGCTTTCAATGGACTCAAAGTTGAACCAGGACAAGAAATTTCGTTCAACGACGTAGTGGAAGAAAAAATTGACGACAACGATTTCCAAACCGCAAAGATAATTTTGAACGGTCAATTTGTAAATGGAAAGGGCGGTGGAGTGTGCCAAGCATCAACAACACTTTACAACGCTTTGCTTTTGGCAGATATAGAAATTTTGGAAGTACATCCACATTCGTTGCCAGTAAGTTACGTTCCACTTGCTTTTGATGCAATGGTAAATCGCGGAACGTCAGACATGAGGTTCAAAAATAATTTGGAAAAACCTTTTTATATAAAAACGTGGGGAGATGAAACTGACGCTTATGTAGAAATTTGGGGACAACCATTCCCAGAAGGTGAGAGCGTTCGACGTCGTGCCGAATTTGTTGGTACTATTCCACATCCCGGTGACAAAATCGTTGCCGACACCGAAGGCCAATATTCCGACAAAATAACGTTCAAAGGCGAATATTATCGTGCAAAAATGCCACAAGAAGGATATGAAAGCAAGGCATATATGCAATATCTGAAAGATGGCGAAGTAGTCAGTGAAAAACTTATCAGACACGAATATTATCAACCACAATATGGAATAATTTATGAAGGCACGCAAGAAGTTTACGAAGGCATAGAATTGCCAGAAAATGACGTAAAATTCATTCCAGCACAACAACAAAACAACACAAATGAACAAAATTTGCAAAACAAATTGGAAAGCAACAATCCGAGTGAGTATAATCCTTAAAAAGTTGCATTTTGCAAAATTTTTGAACTTTGGATAAAAAAAACAATTTGACAAACCAGTCAAGTTGTTTTTTTTTGCAAAAATTTTTGAAAAAATCAAAAAAATTCAATTTTGCAAAAAAAATTTTGCAAAATTGCTTGACAAT
>ULVL01038978.1_pt1 | contig 11190 bp, 9 predicted proteins | sample 1959381 | NCBI WGS metagenome assembly ULVL01 (sample SAMEA4835785, study PRJEB28245) | human gut metagenome | biome: gut microbiome; material: fecal sample | place: Denmark | collected 2008
TTTAACCTCGTCTAAAGATCCCAAGCATGCGGGTGTATGGAGAATTGAATCCATACAGGATTCAAAAGGTGGCGTAAAATTAGATCTTCAGAGAGCGCATTGCGCTGTACCTAAAAATAAGACGCATGAATGTAATTGGCGTGAAGTAGATCTCATTTCTTTATTAAAAAAATACCAGATGAAAAGATACCCTACTTCTTATACGGGAACTCCACGATAAGGCATTTTACATGTCATACCATATTCTAAGCATAGATGCCTATACATGCCATCTGAGCTGCGACAAGGGCCAACTCAGATGCGCGGATGGAGAGAATTCTCCCCGGACGATTCCGCTGGAGGATGTGGGGGCTGTTGTGCTCAGTTCTTTTAAGGCGACGCTCACGAGCAATTTGCTGATAGAACTGGCCAGGAAGAGAATAGGATTTGTGCTGTGTGAAAGCTACAGGCCTGCCGTGCTGCTTCTGCCAGCGGATCGGTCTACGGATACCGGTCTGCTAAGACATCTGGCGGATATGCCGGCCCGTTTGCGGAACCGCCTTTGGCAAAAGACTTTGGATGCCAAGTGTGGGAATCAGACGGCTCTGGCCCAAGCATGGAATCCGCATCATCCCGCCATTGCGGAGCTGAAGAGAATGGCCGTGACGGAAAAGACGGCGAGGGAAGCAGAGTGCGCCCGCCTGTTCTGGAGCGTATTTGCGGATACATGGGCAAACTCCGATTTTCGCAGGGGACGTCATGAGGAGGGGTTTAATAACCTCTTCAACTATGCGTACGCTATTCTGTTGTCTTGCATATTGCAATATCTCTTTGCTCTGGGGCTGGATCCCTGCTTCGGCATTTTTCATCAATCCCGGGAACATGCAGCGCCTTTGGCTTATGATCTGATGGAACCCTTCAGGCCTGCCTTTGACGCCAATGTGGCCCGTTGGATTCATTTGTGCCTGCGGGAAGGAAAAACAGAAGAGAGAGCAGGAGAAATCACCCGTGAGTTCAGGCAACATATTACAGCCACCTTGCAGGCTTCTGTCATGTACCGGGATAAACAGCTGCCGTTGAAAGCGGCGGTAGAGGCCGTTTGCCGCAGTTTCCGCAAAGCAGTTCTTGCCGGACAATCCGGACCGTATGAACCATGGCTTATGACAACTATAAAATGGGCTGGCTAGTTGTGTTCTTTGATCTTCCCACAACCACGCCGGAAGATAAAAAAAACTATCAATATTTCCGTAAGGCTCTTTTAGAAGACGGCTATACGATGATTCAGTATAGCGTCTATGCCCGCGCGTGCGTTACTCAGGAAAGAATGGCTACCCACTCCCGCAGAATCCAGAAAATGATACCGCCTGATGGTTCTGTCCGCTGTCTTTTCGTTACGAATATCCAGTGGGATAAGATGTTCGTTTTTCATGGCAGGTCTTGTCCCCGACAGGAGGTTTCCCTGCCTCAGCAGATGCTCCTCTGGTAAAAATATCGGATGCCGTATTTTTTTATAAGTCGCTGAACATAAAAATAAGGCACAGTATCTATTGTACTGTGCCTTATTTTGGATTCAAGGCAAAACCGTAGAAGGAGATAGTGACGGCGGGCGTGTATTGTACTGTGCCTTATTTTGGATTCAAGGCAAAACCAAGGCGTCTGTCATGCACGATAGCGAGGCATTGTACTGTGCCTTATTTTGGATTCAAGGCAAAACACTCACTAGGTGCGCGGTTGTGTCATACAAATTGTACTGTGCCTTATTTTGGATTCAAGGCAAAACTCTGTGTAAGTCAGATTGTGGCTCATACCAATTGTACTGTGCCTTATTTTGGATTCAAGGCAAAACTTGTCCTGTTCGCGGAGACCATTTCCAACGATTGTACTGTGCCTTATTTTGGATTCAAGGCAAAACTCAAACTGGTGAGCCGGGTATAATCCCCCCATTGTACTGTGCCTTATTTTGGATTCAAGGCAAAACAAGAGTTCGTCCCTTATAACATTTGGCAGAATTGTACTGTGCCTTATTTTGGATTCAAGGCAAAACAGATAATGCCGCCTATGGTCTGGCAACCTTATTGTACTGTGCCTTATTTTGGATTCAAGGCAAAACCTATGGCGCAGGACTGCCCGCCGCACAAGCATTGTACTGTGCCTTATTTTGGATTCAAGGCAAAACCTGTGAATCGTCCCACTGTAGCCATGCAACATTGTACTGTGCCTTATTTTGGATTCAAGGCAAAACTAACATACAGTACTTTACCTCGGCGGTCGAATTGTACTGTGCCTTATTTTGGATTCAAGGCAAAACAACGATTGCGTTGATTGCTTCGTGAGCGTATTGTACTGTGCCTTATTTTGGATTCAAGGCAAAACACGCCACCTGGGCGCGGGAAGACTGGGCATATTGTACTGTGCCTTATTTTGGATTCAAGGCAAAACCATAGCTGATTGCACCCTCACGGCGGTCCAATTGTACTGTGCCTTATTTTGGATTCAAGGCAAAACTTGCACTGTGCGCCAGTTGCGGCGAAGCTGATTGTACTGTGCCTTATTTTGGATTCAAGGCAAAACAGATAAAGCTGTTCATGGCTTTTCTCCGGATTGTACTGTGCCTTATTTTGGATTCAAGGCAAAACAAAAGCTCGCAATCATCCGCAAGGTTGCCAATTGTACTGTGCCTTATTTTGGATTCAAGGCAAAACCAGGGCTTGAATGCCGGATTTTTATGACAGATTGTACTGTGCCTTATTTTGGATTCAAGGCAAAACGTACTTTTGCCATAATGGAATCTTGAGCATATTGTACTGTGCCTTATTTTGGATTCAAGGCAAAACTTACTAACTCGCTCGCCCGTTTATAGACGTATTGTACTGTGCCTTATTTTGGATTCAAGGCAAAACTCGTCCCTATGGATGAAGCTACCGCGAGGGATTGTACTGTGCCTTATTTTGGATTCAAGGCAAAACATGAGACATTGCAGAATCCTAAGGGAAGTTATTGTACTGTGCCTTATTTTGGATTCAAGGCAAAACTTAAGCGGAAGGCATCTTATCTTCAATGGGATTGTACTGTGCCTTATTTTGGATTCAAGGCAAAACTATGCGTCGCGGAACCTCTTGCCCGGCTGCATTGTACTGTGCCTTATTTTGGATTCAAGGCAAAACCCATGCTTCAACAGATGGGGGCTAGCGTGGATTGTACTGTGCCTTATTTTGGATTCAAGGCAAAACAATGGACGCGAGGGCCTCCTTTCAATCCCCATTGTACTGTGCCTTATTTTGGATTCAAGGCAAAACCACCGCCGCTGACTTCCCTCCACATGGAGAATTGTACTGTGCCTTATTTTGGATTCAAGGCAAAACTCAACCTTAACCGTCCCCAAATATAGGGAAATTGTACTGTGCCTTATTTTGGATTCAAGGCAAAACAAATGCGCCTCCGGTCTGATGGAGCAGGGGATTGCTCCGCCTTTGGCCGCGCAATTCCAGACGGATTTTTGTCAGTCTTTCTTTAACGGAACGGGAGAAACAAAGCTGTGCGTCCAGAACATGGCGCCGGTTGCGGAGGTGATGCCCTCCATATTAAGATAGCGGGCCAGCAGCAGGGAGGGGGAGGAGTGTCCCATCTCCTTCTGGAGAAGGTTTTGATTGCAGAAATGGGCCAGGTGGTAGGAGGCGTAGGTATGTCTCAGCACGTCCTGAACCCATCCGCTTTTTTTCAGGATGCCGGACCGGCGCCTTACTTCCCTCCATTTCTTTTCCCAGTTGGGCGGGCAGACGGAACGGGCGGGGGAACCGGCGGAAGACATCCGGCTGAGGATGGAACCCAGCACGGGAAGGATGGAAACATGGCGGCTCCCTCCCGTTTTGGTATGGGTGGGCGCCAGTGAAACCAGGCCGGATTTCAGATTGATATGCTTCCACGTCAGCCTTTTGACCTCGTGGGGGCGTATGCCCGCGTACAGCATCAGGGCGCAGGCCGGCAGGCATGCTCCGTGGAACAACTGTTCCGCGGTGTGGAGAAGCCGTTTTGCCTCGTACAGGGAAAGGGCCCTGATGCGTTTTTCCCTGAGGATAGGGGGAGGAACCAGAAAGGCCGCGTTTCTGCGGCACCACCCGCGCTTCAGGTAAAAATTCAGGATGCCGCTCAGGATCAGCCGCCCCTTGTGCCGCTGGCGGGGAGTGGAAAAGCTTTTGCGGAGATAACGCTCGCAATCTTCCGGCGTGATGGAACGGACCTGTTTTCTTGCCAGTTCCGGGCATTTTTTCATCATCCGGGCAGCCATATAGCGGATTTCCTGCAGGGTGCGGGGCCGGCGGTGTTTCCTTGCTTCCAGGCTGGCGCGGACAGCCTGGGAAAACGGCACGCTTGTTTCCCTGTCGGCAAGAGCCTCTCCTCCCAGCCGTATGCATCGTTTGGCCCGGGTTATTCTGTCGCCTCTTCCGCGGCTGGTGTCCAGGAGGTCCTTTAGAAGAAGGAAAGCGTCCATGGGAGGAATGCCCAGGGAACGGATGAGGAGGATTCCTGTCTGATCCGTGTCGGTGGGGAAAGAGGAAGTCGGTATGTTCATGAAGAACGTTGTAGCAGAGGATTCCCAATCCGTACACAAGTCTAAAATGTGATGATAACAGCTATAAAGATCAAACAGGAACGGAAAAGGAAATGAAAGATGATAAACAATGATTCATAAAAATATGTTAGATTTTTTTCTACATTATTCGATATAAATGTACGGATTGGGAATCCGTTAGAACAGGCAAAAAATGAATGTTTTTATTTCCTTATTAATCATATTTGGAACAGTCTTTCTGGTGGGAGAACATGTTTTGGCTCGAACTTTGGAAACGGGAAGAGCGGGTGGCTATTACACTCATTCCGGGAAAGGGGATAGAAGCGCCAGAGCCAGGTTTGAACGGTTCAAAAGCAGAAAAACGCCTACAACTAGAACCAGCATAACCCCGATTTCCGTTTCAGACCAATATGGGAACAGGTATCGTGGGGATTTAATTACCAGCACTTATGACCCTTCAGCCAAAGCCAGGGCGGGAGCTGCCGCCTGGGATAAACGTCAAAGCGCCAAAGCCAAGACAATCATCAACCAGGCGGAACATGAAGCCCAGTCAAAAATTGCCAGGGAAGAAGAAGCTCAGGTCTTTCGCGCATCTCTGTCACGCCTTCAGGAAGCCGTAAAACAGGGAAGGGTGGACAAGGTTCTTGCAGACAAGATGGTAAAGGTTTTGTCCCTGCGCGTCAAACAGGGAATAATGAATAGAAGGGAGGCCGCTGGCGCTATTGATTATTTGATTCTCAATAATAAAATTAATATTAAATAACGGAATCATCAGGATAAATGGGTGAAAGCTGGTATAAATATTGATTGTTAATGAGTATGATTCATGCAATATTAAGTATTTTGGTTGGAGCGCTGGGAGGGTTGAGCGCCAGGGTGATTTTTTCTTTTGCGGCTTCCGTCGCCCTGCTGCCCCTGTCTTTATTCTCTTCAAGAAGGGAAACTCAAGTGTCTACAGTACAAGCCGTTTTGGCTTTGTGCTTAACTGGTTATTGCTGTTTCCCTGTATGATTTTGCAGTAATAAAAAGCTGGAAAGGAATAGTGGAACATTTGACGTGGGGAGACTATATAGGAATTGTTGTTTTCTGCATATTTTCTGCCTGTATTCCTGACAGCCGGGTAGCAGACATGACAGGATACTGTAAGTATAACAGCATAATATGAAATGCAGGTGTGCATAAAATCGAACCAGCATATGCGATAATGAAGACAACCCCTATCAAAAAAGCATTTACTCTGTGGAAGCACGGAATTGCCGACAATTATGAACGCTTCTTAATTGGAATATTTATTCTCAAGATAGTTTTCTTGGTAGTTAATCCAAGTTACTTCCCTGATGAACTCGTCGAAAGCAATTTCTTTATATCACTTGCCATTTATGTCGCCCTTCCGTTACTTGCTCTCTATACTGTTATCTGCATTGGCTATGCTGCCTTTCTTTATCTCATAGAATTTCTGGATTATTGCGTAGAACGGATTAGGACCTCTGGTAAACTCCTACTCTACAACCGATTCGTGTGGTTCTTGGCCGTAGCAAGTTTTCTGAATTTTCTTGTCTCAATGATTGTCAAGTCCAGTGCTCCGATGCCAGTTTACATCTTGTTTCATGGAGGTGCTACCATTATCTCCGGGATTATAGTATGGAAGGTACCTCGGGTATCTACAGTATCTGCTACTCCCCGTCGTTCCCACGGCATTACCATCCTATTTTACATTGTAATGATGATACTTGGTATGAAGGCTCTCCAGTATATGGCTTCAACAGATTCCAGCGGTGTCAAAGAGAGCAGGATTACCCGAGGAAGAATCACGGTGGACAGTTCACCTAACCTGAAAAAGCTTGTGACTGGCTACAAGTCTGAAGAAGACGAGAGAAATAAGAGGTTAGAGGATTTGATGAAAAAATTAATTATAAATAAGTCAAATGGCTAATCTGAAGAGAAAGAGAGAAAATAATAATAGAGTAGAGGAAAGTCCTAAATTCCAAATTAGCGGCCCTCTCTTACTTTATGCATCAAAGACGCCAAGTCTCCCAGAAATACTAGACTCGCCGCATTGATTTTTAACTTAAACTCATAGAAAAAACTAAAACAATGAAGACTGGAACTCTTATCGGATACGTAGTATGCGCAGTTATTGGTGTTGCGTTTGTTCGCTCGTGCAATAAAAATCTCCTAAAGGATTATTCTCATCCCCGGGCGGTAAAACGGGAGGGTAACGGGTTAAGCTCAAACAACCTAGAAAGCGATGCTGAAGCTCGCCTAGTAGTTAAGCTTATCAAGGACGCGGGTAAATATGCAGAAACTCACACGAGAGATGAGTTTGATAAATTTTTCCAAAATACATTAAATAAAAGCAGTATTGGAGAAGTTAATAGAACCCGATTGAGAGTAGCTTGGGAACGGCTAAAACAAGACAACGGAGATGAAATTGAACGTATTCACCAGTTCCAACAGGACATTCAGGACTGTATCGCAGAAACCCTTAAAGGAAACTTTTAAACAAATCAATCGATGAACTTCATTTTTAACTGACTATTCGACGCTCCTAACGTAAGTACCCTCCTCTGTTTAATTTTCTACAAGGGCAGATGACATCATACTGTCTCACATTTTCATCAAGGACAGGAGGGATTTCAGTATTTTTCTATTATAAGGTTAATAAGAAAAAAGCCACTCCTTGTTAGGGAGCGGCTTGGGGAGAGAGGCTGTTTCCTCCGGGCCCCTTACTTCAGCAGGAGCTGTTCCATCAGGGCCTGGGAGGACTGGGCCAGCACGGCGGGATCGTCCAGCATGCCGGCGCGGAGCAGGGCGGTATTCGCGATCTGGTCCGCCACCATTTGCGCCAGTTCCGGGTTTTCCGTCCGCAGGGCGGAAAGCTTTTTCACCAGCGGGTTGGAGGGGTTCAGTTCCAGCTGCGGGTGGCTTTCCGGCACTTCCTGCCCCATGGCTTTCATGTACGCCCTCATTTCCGGCCCCATGTCATTGCCGCTTTGCAGGGCTACGGCGGCTCCGCTGACCAGGCGCTTGCCCAGGGTGACTTTGGAGAATTTGTCCGGGTACAGCCCTTTCAGCCATTCTTCCAGGGCCGCGGCTTCCTCCTGGGGCAGGGCGTCCTTCTGTTCCTCTTCCAGGGCGGGGAGTTCCACGTCGGCGCGGTCGATCATCGTGACGGGCTTGCCGTCCACGCTGGACAGGGAGTCCAGCACGAATTCGTCCCCATGGTCCGTGAAGAAGGCCACTTCATAGCCGCGGGCTTTGAAGGCTTCCAGGTACGGGCTGTTTTCCAGATGGGAGCGGGAGGGGCCGGTAAGCGCGTAAATGGCCGTCTGCCCTTCCTTCATGCGGGTGACGTAGTCTTCAAATGAGGTCGTTTCCCCCGGTTCCGTGGCCGTGGATTCAAAACGGAGCAGCTTGCCCAGGGATTCCTTGTTCGGCCAGGAGGTGACGACGCCTTCTTTCAGATAGCGGGAGAATTGCGCGTAGAATTCCCTGTAGGTTTCCTGATCGTCCTTCGCCAGTTTTTCCAGATGCTTGATGAAGCGTTTGGTGATGATGTCGCTGATTTTGCGCACCAGGGAGTTGTCCTGAAGCATTTCGCGGGAAATGTTCAGGGGCAGGTCCTCGCTGTCCACCACGCCGTTCAGGAAGCGGAGCCATTCCGGCAGCAGGCCTTCCGGCTTGGCGTCAATCAGCACGCGCTTGCAGTACAGGGCCACGTTGGCGTCCACGCGGCCGAATCCGAACATTTCCGGATTGCGCCTGGGGATGAAAAGCAGGGCATTCAGGGCAATAGGGGCGTCCGCGCTGAAGTGCATGTAGGACAGGGGTTTTTCATCCGTGTGGGCAATGAACTGGTAAAATTCATCATATTCCTCCGGTTTCACGTCGGATTTGGACTTGGACCAGATGGCCTGGACGGTATTGACGTGCTCTCCGTTGAAGTTGAGAGGGAACCCCACGAAGTTGGAGTAGCGGCGCAGGAGCTCCTTCACGCGGTATTCCTGGGAGAACTCTTCATATTCGTCTTTCAGGCGGATGACGATGCGGGTGCCCCGGTCCAGCGGTTCCGCCAGCGTTTCGATGCTGTAGCCTTCCCGTCCGTCGGAAGACCAGCGCAGGGAGGCGGCTTCCGGTTCATAGGAATGGGTGAACACTTCCACCCGGTCCGCCACCATAAACGAGCTGTAGAAGCCCACTCCGAACTGGCCGATCAGGTCCGCTCCGCCTTCCTGCTTCTGCTTGAGGGCCTCCATGAATTTTTTGGTGCCGGAGTGGGCGATGGTTCCCAGGTTTTCCACCAGGTCCGCTTCCGTCATCCCGATGCCGGTGTCCGCAATGGTGATGGTCTTGTTTTCCTTATCCGTGGTGACGGTGATTTCCAGGGGCTTGTCCGGCTGGTAAATATTAGAATCCGTCAGCTGCTTCAGACGCAGTTTTTCCAGGGCGTCGGAAGCGTTGGAAACAAGCTCGCGGACAAAGATTTCACGGTCGCTGTAAAGGGCGTTGATGACAATGTCCAGCAGCTGCCGGACTTCCGCCTGAAATTGATGTGTTTCTGTATTCATATGGAAAAATGTTTTGCGAGCGTCATTATACGGCCCCCGTCAAGGGGGATGGACAGTTTTTCTCCCTGGGCCCGGGCGTCCCATGTCACACAAAGGGGCTTTTTCCCGGGCATGGGGGCCGGGCGTTTTTCCTTGAAACAATTCCGGAAACCGAACAGTATTATTTAACAAATGATTTTCTCACCATTGTTGAAAAAGGGGATTCTTTTACTGGCCCTCTGCGGCGTGTTGGGCGGCGGCGTTCTTTCCGCCCAGGAAACAGGGGGCGCGCCGATTACGGAGGAGGGTTTGAAGGCATTGGATTCCAATGTGTTCGCCAATGAATACATGTTGGCGTTGAAGCCCAATGTCACGCGCGACCGCATCGCCAGAATCAAGGATCCCTTTGTGCGTGGGCTCGCCGAGCAGATGGCGGAGAAGAAATTTGACCGCAAGGCCCGCGCCCTGACGGCGGAGCCGTATGAACCGGTCAAGGATCTGGCGGAACGCCTGCGCACCAGCCAGTACAGCAAATTTGAAAATCCCACCGGCATCTTTTTTGAAGAGGGTGAGGACGTATTGCTGGTCATGGGGGATTCCAAAGGTGAAAAACTGAATCTGGTTATCCACAATTTCGGGCGGGACGGAGGCCACAGCTCCTATCCGCTGAAAGAGGGGGTCAACATCATCAGGGCGAAGAACAAGGGGCTTGGCTACATTGAGTATTTCACTCCCAATTACAAGAAGGCGCCCAAGGTGCATTTGTCCATTCTGTCCGGCAAGGTGAATGGAGTTTTCGTGGGAGGCGTCAGCAAAAACAGCGACTGGAAGAGGATGCTGGAAAACTCCCCCACGGAAGTTGTGGACATCGTGGGCAACCGCGTGCATCTGGTGTATCCGGTGGAGGAACTTAAACAATTCTGCCCGGACAAGGGGGAGGAGCTCATTGCCCTGTACGACAGGATTATCGGCATGGAGCAGCGGATCATGGGCCTGTACAAGTACAGGATGCTGCCCAAAAACCGGATGTTCGGCCGTGTGATCTGGAACGGGTTCATGCATGCGGACGGCACGGGAGCCGCGTTCCATAACGGCACCATGAAGGAGGTCGGCAATCCGGACAAGATTCCCGGCAGCGCCTGGGGGATTGCCCATGAGTTCGGCCACGTCAACCAGGTGCGCCCCGCCATGAAATGGGTATCCACCGGAGAAGTGACCAATAACATTTACTCCGCTTACGTGAATTACATGCTGAATCCCTCCAGCATGCGCCTGGAGCATGAACGCATCAACGGCGGGGACGGCAACATGATTGGCGGCCGCTTCAACGCCTACTTGAACAACGGCATTTTGAAGGGGGAAAACTGGCTTGTCCAGAGCGGTCCGGACAAGCGTTCCGGCGGGGATAACCGTCCGATGGTGCACGACCATTTTGTCAAGCTGGCTCCCCTGTGGCAGCTGGAGCTGTACTTCAAGGTAGCCGGGAAGGGCAATCCCGACTTTTATCCGGACATCTTTTATAAGGCCATCAAGATGGATACCAGGGGCAAGAAGGATGGAGAGCTCCAGCTTGCGTTCATGAAGAACGCCTGCGACGCCGCCAGGCAGGATCTGACGGATTTTTTCCGGAAAACGGGCATGCTCAAACCCATTGACCAGGAACTGGACGACTACACCTGCGCCCGCATGACCATCACGGAGGCCGACTGCAAGAACCTGATTGCCTACGCCAGGAAGTACAAAAAGCCGGAAAGCCCCGTCATTTATTATATTTCCGTCAATAGCGCGGAAACATACAAGAACCGCCTGCCTGTCCGCGGCGTCTACAACCAGGGCGTTACGGAGCAGGGCAATCGTCGCATTATTTCCCATGACGTGTGGAAAAACGCCGTCGTCTTTGAAACCTACAAAGACAGGGAGATGGTCCGCATCACCATGGCGGGGACAGATTCCAGGGATAATTCCTCCACCACGGTTCCCTATCCGGAAGGCTCTACGCGGATTGAAGCCGTTTCCTGGGACGGCAGGCGTACGCTGGTGTACGGCAAACGCCCTTCCAAATGAAAGCTTAAGAGGTTAGCGTGTTCGGGCGCC
>ULVL01036387.1_pt1 | contig 11176 bp, 9 predicted proteins | sample 1959381 | NCBI WGS metagenome assembly ULVL01 (sample SAMEA4835785, study PRJEB28245) | human gut metagenome | biome: gut microbiome; material: fecal sample | place: Denmark | collected 2008
TCGATACAACGAATGACGGCGAGCATGGTCAGCCTGTCCCGACGGGGGTCGAGTTCGAGGAGGATCTTGTAGTATTTGATGAGCGCCACTTGTCGGTAGTTCTCGATTTCACCTCTCAGGTCTATGGTCGTTTCGAATCTTGTATCTATCATCGCTCGTTTGTTTTTTTTGCGAAGGTAGGATAGGGGGATAGTGGAATTATGTCATGATTATACTTTCTATTCGTTTATTCTTCTTAGCAGCGAGAGGAATGAACCCGGAAGGGCTGCCGCAATTATCGGGGGCTTGCTTGTATTCTAACCCTCCTCTATTACTTTCACTGAGGGTATTTTTAACCCCTCCGTCCTTCGGACACCTCCCCTATATTTTGCTGTGCAAAACGCAGGGGAGGAGGGTGAGAGTAACCTTCCGCTCATTGCGGTGCAATACTCCGCATACGGGGCACGGCAAGGGGAGAAGGTGATACTTGATTTTGTTACTGCCACTACCGATATTTTTCTAACCCCTCCGTCCTTACGGACCCCTCCCCTATATTTTGCGATGCAAAACACCCCGTAAGGCTACGGGGCACGGCAGGGGAGAGGTTGGGAGTAGCTTATTTTTCTTCTTTCTTGGATACTCGCGGAATGAGAATCGATGTATATAATTGTAGGACAGCAGCGACAGTAAGCAACATAATCCAATCGGGATCTTCTTTGAACATGAAATATGAGGAGGCTACCAAAAAGAGAGATGAGAATGTTTCGATGTGGTAGAGTCTTTTTAACCGGAAATTTTTCCCTTTGTAACGGAATGTGAGTCTGCAAACGGCCATGCCTGCGGCTCCGAAAGCATAAATGTATGGAACCCACGGCATTTTGAGCATGAACAAGGGCATAGCTGCCCCTATAATGACGGCAATGGAGGATACCATGAATAATATATTGCGTGTTTGCTGGTTCATATTTATCGTATGTGTTATAGTGTTATTTTTTATTTTCGATGAGATAGATGTCTTCGTTGGGTTTACTCATAAGATATTGTTCGCGCGCGACTTGTTCAATGATATTTTTGTCGGTTTTCAGTTCTTCTATTCTACGGTTGTAGTATTCGGTCGTATCGTTTTGTGCCGCTATTTGTTTACGCAGGTCGTTGATTTCGGCATCGTATTTTATGCGTTGTATACAGCTGTTTTCATCGATGAAGATGATGAAAATAATGAATATGGCAAGAAATAATTTCCCGACGGAGATCCGGTTACGAATGAATGAGAATACTTTGTTTTTGTCCAGTTTCATCGGAACGAGATTGAAGTCACAGATTTTCGGGTAAAAGTACGAAAAATTTTTCTTCGGACAAATGGAGCGTCGTGTTTAGTGTTTGATTCGTCCCGTAAATTTCGGAAGTCTGTCTTAAAGTGTTTGTACAATTTATTATGCTGTGTTTCATGTCTATGATGTGGAATGCCCGGTGAATTACATCACCGGGGTTTGAAACAGAAAATCGAAAGGTTTGCTGTCTCGTAAATCTTTTATAGCATCGCCTGCATAAATTTCTCCGTTCGATAGCGGGAGTTTTTTCACTTTTGCCGACGGACTGAAATCTATTTTCTTCAAGTCGAGCCAAAATAAATTGGGGGTAAGTGTCGATTCGAAGTAATATACTTTGTTCTTTTGATCGGAGATTGACCTCCAACGGGTAGAGGAGATGTGCGGTTTGTCGGGTGTATTTATACCTAAGGGAACCGATACATTGCGCATGACACTCAATACACTGGGTACTGCGATTTTGGCATCGGACGTTTGGGGTATTGCTTTTATGTAGAAAGAAGCCCGTACAAAACGGTCGCTCGCCCGGTTTGTTCCCGGTAACATTACCAGTCCTCCGATTTCTTCCCAATAGCGGTTAATGGCTAATTGTTCTTCATACCGAGGCGAGTTTGTCATCACTCTATATTCTTTTCCTTCGTGAATATTCAGTTTCCCGTCGAGATATTCCAAGATTGCCGTATTTCCGGTTTCGTCGGTAATTGCTAAGTGCAGGGTAGATTCGGGTCCATTGTTCGGCATGCGTGGAGCGTCTATGCGGAAGGTTTCTTTTTTCAGTTCTTCGACAGCTTCGTGCACAGTTGCAAAATTGTCGAGTACATATTGGGTCCATATACTGATTCCCATTATCGGACGGGTATCGCCCGGCAGTGAATAGACGGACTCGGGCAAAAATAGCAGGCTTGCCACCAATCCTTTTTCGTTTATTCCGTCACAGGTTCCTATGTCGTATCCTGTCGCAATTACACTTCCGTATTTAGAGGTCCAATTCACGGTTTCGCCCTTGTTGTATCCGGCTCGTTTCATTCCACGAGGAAAGACATAGATGTTCGACATAATGTCTTCTTTCCAGTCCATCGTACGGCCTGTTATTACCATTTGTTCGGGGCCGATATACACGGCGCGTGTACAGGCTTCCATAGGCTCTATGTTCCCGGTTGAAACGGCTGCCAACGCTAAAAATGCTCCTGTCATACTTTTTTTCATTATGTTCATATTTACTTTCATTATAAAGGTTCTTTTTTAAGAACAATCGATGGGCGATTATTATCGGTTTAAAAGGAACATTAAACGGGTTCTTAGGTTTATTTAAGAAGCTGTTTTAAATTTATAGAGAAATAATATTATCATTGCAAGCAGGTATGTTCCGGCCATATTGCGCCCCTGTCTCGCATCTTGAATCCCTTGATTTTTGTCAATAGCCCGCTATTGACTGCCTATCTCGGACTCCAATCTGCTTCAACATAGATCTCAATCTGTCTCGGAATAAATTTAAAACAGCTTCTAAGAATAGCGAGTGGAGTTGGCGGGTGCGTTATGGCTAAAAAGCGAGGGTCTCGAAATACTATTCGAGACCCTCACTTTTTAAGATTTTATTTTCTCTGATCGTTGGCTTATCAGAAGCTATCGGAGAATAGTTTCGATTCGGAAACTTTGACTACTTTTCCGTATTTTTCAAGAGCCTTAGTATCGAAATCTTTCGGATTTCCTACGATGGCGATAACAACCGGTTTTCCCTTGATGTTTTCGTTGTAGAAATCGATGATGTCCTCGAATTTGAGCGTTTCGATCTTTTTCATTTTGTCGATGGCCGGATCTTGTGTATAGCCCATTCGTTTCCATGCCTCATATACGGCACTTGCAGAACGGAATCCCGGTTTCGCACTGAGGATAGATTCTTTGATATTGGTTTTTACTACGTCGAAACGTTCGGGTGTGGACGGCATATCTTTCAACAAATTCATGTAAATCTCGATAGCGTCGAGCGTTTTGTCTCCCTGAGTACCGACAAATCCTTGAAATAGCGTGTTTCGACCGGCAACGGAGGGAGTCCCCACGATACCGTAGGAGGTATATGCCATAGCTCGTTTTTCGCGAATTTCATCTACGACGAGGCTTCCGAATCCAGCTCCAAAGTAGCTTGAAAAGGCTTCGATGAATATATCGTCTTTTACATCGAATGGTTTTCCTTCTATAAAGAAGTATATTTTACTTTGAGTCGCTTTGCTGTTGGGCAGGAAGAAAATCGTATTTTCGGTATATTGTTGTCGAGGACGTAATTCGGGAGAGGTAGAGGGCATTTCTTGCGCTTTCAACGGCAAGTTTTGGCTCAATACTTGATATACATCGTCGAACGGCGCCGTACCTACGTAATAGATTTCACATTCGTAATTCGTGGCGGCTTGGAATTGAGTCGTCAGATCTGTAATCGAAAGGTCTATTAAATCACGAGTGGGGATGCGTTGCAGGTAGTCTGAACTATCCTTGTATAGTACATACGACGTAAGGGCACTTTCCAATGTCCCGATACTGCTTTTTTCCATCTGGCGAGAACCGAACGCGCTACCGATGAGGCTTTGCAACTGCTTGTCGTCGAGTTTGGGGAAAAGGATTTGTTTGGAAAGAAGCTGGCAGGCTTTTACCAAATCTTTTTCGTATCCGCTCATCATGACATACATGTAGTTGTCGTCCACAGCGTATGTGCAATTTGCATTTAACTCGCCCATAGCCCGTTTGAATGCCAACGGTTCGATATCGGGCAGCATACCTGCGTTGTTCATCAGGGCGACGGCATATTCGAGTTTAGGCATCTTTTTCGTTCCGATGCCGTATTTCAAAGTCATCGTGAATACGTCGTTCTCGGGGTTGAGATTGTAGAACAGTTTGCTGCGAGTGTTGATTTGCTTTTGTTGGATAGAGTTGAAGTCGCAGTATTTTACTTCGGGCATGTTGACCGGTATACTTTCTACCCATTTAGCATATTCCGATTTGGCTCCTTTTTTCGTCTCGATGGGTTTGTAATCGGGCTTTTTCAGTTTTTGTCCTTTGCTGTCGAGGTTTTTCGCTTCTTGAATATTCAAAGCGAGGTAATTGTCGTTAAAGTATTTTTTTGCTACGGCTTTCACCTCGTCGATGGTGACGGCTTTGACTTTTTCTTTGAAGTTGACGATGTCCGACGGATCGGCTCCCGTATTGAAAAGAGAGGCTAAGATATAGGCTTTCATTTCGTTCGATTCCATTTGCAGGTCGTATTCGCGTATCATGTTTTGTTTGATAGCTTCGAGGGTCGCTTCGTCAAATTCCCCGTTTTGCAGTTGGCGCAATGAGGATAATACGATTTTTTCTACCGATTTGTGACTGTCCCAACGATTTTGGTTCGCATCGAAAGAGGGAATGGCATTGATCATGAGAATACCCGCATCTCGCATGGCATTTTGAGATGCGCCTACGCTCATGATGTCGCCGTCGAGTTGCAGTTTGTCGAGGATACCGGTTTTTTGTGAATTGGAGAGAAGTTGGCAACAGATTTCCAATGCGATTTCATCTTTGTCGTTCGAAGGAACTCCATTATAAATGAGGGCCAGCATAGGATAATAGAAAATTTTCGCGCTCTTTTCCGTGCGACCTTTGAATTGGCGGACGGGTTTCTTTTCCCGATGTATCTCGGCTCGGCGGGGAACTCTTTCGAATTTATCGCGAATCATCGGTATTGCCTCTTTGGCATCGATGTTACCTACCAGAATGATAGACATATTCTGAGGGCCATACCATGTATTATAGAAATCGATCAGTTTACTCAACTGGGGATTTTTCAAGTGTTCGGGGAGACCGATAATGGGACGGGCATACGGGTGATCTCCGAATGCTTGTTCATAGATGAACTCTCTCATTCTCGATCCGCGGTCGTCGTTATACATGTTGTACTCTTCGTATACGGCTTCCAATTCGGTCTGGAAGCCCCGGAATACGGGGCCTATAAGACGTTCGGAATAGATTTCGAGCCATTTTTCGAGTTGCGAGGGCGGGAAGGAATTGTGGTATTCCGTTTGGTCGTAGCCTGTGCTGGCGTTTAGTCCTTGTCCTCCCATGTGGTCTACCAAAAGGGAAAATTCATTTCCTGCGGCATATTGGGCTGCTTCACGGGTCAGGTCGTTAATTTCCTTGTCTATGGCTTCGCGGGCAGCAGGGTCGCTTAATGCTGCTCGTTCGTCATACTTGGCGATAATTTTTTCATAGATGGGTTTCTCTTTTTCCCAATCCAGTGCATCGATGGTTTGGGTCCCTTTGAACATGACATGCTCCAAGTAATGAGCCAGTCCGGTGTATTGTTCGGGATCGTCGACCGAGCCTACTTTGAAAGCGATCATACCGAATACATCGGGTTTACTTTTGTCTTCCCAAATGTAAACCGTTGCTCCATTACGTAGAGTCATTACGCTAAGTTGTTGGGCTTTACCCGGAGTAAAAAACAGACATAGCGCGATAAAGCACAATAGATGTTTGATTTTCATATTGTTAAGTATTTGTGTGATTGTGTTTGCAAAATATTCCTATTCTTAGGAGCAAAAATAACATAAAATTACTAACTTGTAGTCGTTTTTGACAAATTTAATTTTGAATGTTTATAAATTTATTCTTATGAAAAGATTGTTATTTGCCGGATTGCTGGGGGTGATTACCTCTCTTGGGCTTCGGGCGGGAGAGCCTACAACTATGTGGCCGTATTTATTCGATGATTTTATGGAGGCTTCTATTTATTCCAAATCGGGGAATAAAGGGGAGGCGAAAGTAAACATTCATTTATTGCGTAACGATTTGCATTATTTGAATGGTTCGCAGATATACTGTCCCGATAATCAGAATGATATCGGTCGGGTTGTTTTTGCCGACAGTACCGAATTCGTACGTTGCGAGAATTTTTTTATCGAGGTATTGGGCGAGACACCGCAAGCGATTCTCGGTCGTAGGACGACGGGCGATTTCGACCGTTTGCTACAAGGGACGGGGGCTTATGGTACATCGTCGTCTACTTCGGCGGTCGATAATTTGTCGAGTTTGCAACTCGGCGGTATCGCCAATCTCAATTACGATATGATTCGCGTGGAGCGTGAAAACGGGCAGACATTACCGGTGTCTACTCGGTTGTGTTTCATTGTCGGTGGTGAAATTGTCAATGCGAATAAAAAATCTGTTTCGAAGCTCTTGCCCGAATCAAGCAGAAAAGAGTTCAATGTATTTCTTAAAGCGAATAAGATCAAGTGGAGTAAGGTCGATCATTTGCAAAAGGTTCTTGGATATATTTCTCCTCTTTTAGGGAAATAGTTGTAAGATTCCATAAGAGTTTTTGATTGTAGGGTTTAACCCCCTCGCCCTGCGGGCACTCCCCCTATATTCCCTAACGGAAACACCCCGTAATGCCACGGGACACGGCAGGGGAGAGGGTGATACCTGATTTGTTACTGCCGATGTTTTCTAACCCCTCCGTCCTTCGGACACCTCCCCTATATTTTGCTTTGCAAAACACAGGGGAGGAGTTTTAAAATATCTCCGATAAAATGATAACTGAGATGCTCCGAAATGCTACGGGACACGGCAGGGGAGGAGGATAATAGTTTTTTGTATTTCAGTTTTTGGGGTAGTCCAGATGAACAGGGGGAGAGATTAGATGAAAATTCGGGCAGCCTAAAAAGGTAAGAAGGAGGTAAAAACAATTTTACGAAGGAAGAGCCGTATCATTACTCTATAAGAGTTTTGATACGGCTCTTTGGGGTTTAGCGGTTACAATCTGTGACTTTTCAGAACGGTCATTTAGTTTTGACGCAATCGCTTCGTCGTTTTTATGGGTAATAGAATTTTATTCGAACTTGCGTTGCCAGAACCACATTTCGTTAAAAGTGAGGCTTACCGATATTCTGAAATGGTCTTCGGTAATGAGTTTAACAGGGGTGCATTGGCGATTGATGTACTCGAACGATACGTTGACTACCGATTTGTCTGTGGCAAGGGGAAAACCGAAACCACAAGTGGCTCCGATTTCGTCCATATCGTTCCCGTTTATTTTCAGATAAGAGCGATTGTAGAAGATACCTGCCCGGTAGTTGACGTGTTCGAAATAGTTTCCTCCCATGTTTTTCGGACGGAACTCGGCTCCCAATGCTATTTTTAATCGGTTATTGAATTGTCCTTTGGAAGATTGTAATTGTCCGGCGGTGAGATTCGTAAATTTGGCGTCGGCCCAATTCTGGTAGGTTACGTCGGCCGCTATGGTAAGGCGTTTGTCATAGTTGTAACTGATACCGCCGCCGTATGTCGAGGCCAATGAATAATTATTTTTCATTTTCAGGGTATCGGCATCGATCGTCGTGTTGGAGCTTACATCGTAGGTACTGGTGTATGCCCGGCCCAATAGGGTTTTCCCGGGGGAGTAAACCACACCGAGCGTGATGGTATGCTTTTTGTTCCATTCTATGGCGTATTGGGCTCCGAACGATAAATGGTAGTCGCGTACTTTGAGCATGGTTTCGAAAATGCCGCTGCTGCCGCTCTCCGGTACTACGGTGTTGGTGTTGGTGAGGTTCCCGAAGAGGTAGCTGATGTTGGCTCCTATCGAGAATCCTTTGAAGGGTCTACCGCTTACTCCCACATAGGCTTGTGAGATGTTGCCATCGCCCGACCGGCTATCCGAGCCGTTGTCTATGCTGTTTATGAAAGAGTAGCCTACATTGGAATAGGGCAGGAGCCCCACGCTACCGGCCATGTACCGTCCCAATGGAAACTGCATGACGATGTAGTCGAGCGACCCGCTTTGGCTGTTTTCTTTTAGCGAGCCTTCTCTGGTGATTGTATTTTGATAGGTGAGTCCTATATCGAAAAGAAAAGTGAGCGAATCCATGCTTGCATAGGAAGCCGGGTTCATTACATTGATTTGCCGATTGTTGTGCAAGGCATATCCTACGCCACCCATAGCTCGTTGAGCGCCTATGGCGTTGTCACCCAAAATACCATATCCGAATCTGGAATAGGGCGAGCTTGTCCCGTTTTGGGCAAAGGCGACGAGCCCTATCGACAAGCAGATAAAGAGAATTTTATATTTTAGCATTTTCTTGTAAGATTCTGTTTAAGCCGGTTAGTACCAAGTTTTCGTCCACAAAGATGCGACTTTTTATTTTTGCAGCCAATTTTAAGGCATCTCCCCCTGTTAAAAAAACGAAAAGGTCGGGATAAACCTTGTTTAACCGGGCTATATATCCTTCTATTTCATAAGCGACGCCGAGCACAGCTCCTGCCCGCATGGCGGTTTCGGTGCTGAATCCTATTTCGGGTGTCTCTCCTGCATCGTCGATGAGGGGGAGTTTTCCCGTGTGTTCGTGCATGGCCCGTAATCTCAATCGGATGCCCGGTGCTATGTTTCCGCCGGCAAACGTACCGTCGGCGGTGAGTAGATCGTAGGTGACGCATGTGCCTGCATCGACGATGAGCACTGCTTTGTCGGGGCATTGCATGACGGCTCCCACTACTGCGGCGATTCTGTCCAGACCTAATGTTTCGGGGGTGGCATATCCTATTTTAATGGGGAGTTCCGATGAATGGTCGAATTTTAAAAAGTAGGGTAGTCGCTGTCGCAGTATCGCTATGGCTTCGGGATCGTACTCGGTGACTGTCGAGAATATGGCGGCATCGACTTCGTGAACGTTCAAGAAGTCAATAACGGTCGTTGAGTCCCATTTCGGGTAGAAATAGACATTTTGCAATCGTCCTGCCCGAAAGAGTGCCATTTTGGTTATCGAGTTTCCTTGATCGATGATAAGATTCACAGCTTAAAATTTTAGACAAAAGTACAAAAGAGAATGTGTATGCATGCATGAACGGTTCTTTTTTTTCTCAGATTTATACTAATGGGGCGATTTTGTCTATTTTCTTTTATTTTTCAACTCCCTTTTTATACGCTTGTGTTTTCGGAATGGGGCTGTTTTTTTTCTGCTCGTGAGGCTGGGTAGGGGGGATACAAAGGACTTTCTTTCCCAGCCAAAGAAAGTCCTTGTTACACTAATTTACGTTATTTGTTCATTCTTCTCAGCAGCGAGAAGAACGAACCAAGAAGCGCCGCCGCAGTTATCGGGCTTTTGGCTTGTCGCTACGGTCGCCGTCGGGGTCTGCGGAACTCGCTCCGCTCAAACAGTCCTCGCCCTTTTCCCTCCGTCTTCCTTGCGTCTTCGCCGCCAGATAAAGGCGGAATCGGGGATTGTTGCTTTTGCTTGTATTCTAACCCCCTCTGTTTTATTAACCCCTCCGTCCTTCGGACACCTCCCCTATATTTTGCTGTGCAAAACACCCCGCAATGCTGCGGGACACGGCAAGGGGAGAGGGTGATACTCGGTTTGTTGCTGTTACAGCCGATGTTTTCAACTCCTCTGTTTTTTAACCCCTCCGTCACTGCGTGCCACCTCCCCTATATGTCTTCGCCACACAGGGGAGGAGGGTGAGATGTATTTTCCTTTCGCTTCTGCTCCGATTTTATACGTGACACCCTGTAATGTTACGGGGCACGGCAGAGGAGGTGTTTTGAGGCATTCTTTTATTATGTGATTTTGTCGGTTGGATAAGAAGTATTCAACCTTCTCCCCTGTGTTTTCGTAGGGAAATATAGGGGAGAGACCGAAGGAACGGCAGTTCCGGAGGAGAGGGGTTGAGAAATATTACAAGGTAATTTTTATTTGTAGGGGGTAGAAATATCGGTAGAGGTAAATAAATATTATAGAGGAGCTTTGAAAAAATAAGAGGGGAAGTAGTTGGATTTACCATTCTAGGAAATTATATTTGTAAATCATTCTAAATGAGTTATGAAACGAAGTTTCAACAGAAAGGAGAAAGAGGTCCAGCGGAAAGAGTTTCGTTCCAACGGGACAAAATACGAAGCGACTCTTTGGCTGATATTGAAAAACCGACAAATCGATGGAGTGAGATTCCGCCGGCAATTTTCGGTGGGTGAGTATATATTGGATTTTTACTGTCCCGAATTGAAGTTGGGAATAGAATTGGACGGGCAAGGCCATTATACAATCGAAGGGAGCCTTAGAGACGGGAGCCGGGATAACAGGTTATCTGCACGAGGGATAACCGTATTGAGGATTGAAAATCGAGCGATTTTCGAGAATCAGCCGGCTGTGATAGAGTTGTTGAAAGAGACTGTTCGGAGATTAAAGGTTTCTGGTCAAAGTGTTTAATTGGAATCATTTGTTTTTTCTGTTTGTGTAATTTTTTTTAACTTCTCTGTTGTTTTAACCCCCTCGCCCTGCGGGCACTCCCCCTATATTTTTGCTGTGCAAAACACAGGGGGAGAGTGTGATACCCGGTTTGTTGCTGCTGATGTTTTTTCAACCCCTCTGTTTCTTTAACCCCTCTGTCCTTCGGCCACCTCCCCTATATTTGCTGCGCAAAACACAGGGGAGGAGTGTGATACATGTCTTTCTTTACAGTTCGATGTGTTTTCTATATAACAATATAAAACATTCTCACCTTCTCCCTCTATATTGCTGCGTGACACGGCAGAGGGAGAGTGTGAGATTTGATTTTGTTACTGTCGCTGTTTTTTCAACCCCTCCGTCCTTTGGACACCTCCCCTATATTTTGCTGCGCAAAACACAGAGGAGGAGGGAGAAACACCCTGTAATGTTACGGGGCACGGCAGAGGAGGAGGGGAGAAGTATCGAATGTTAATTGAATAAACGAATTGAGTTAAAATTTTGATAAGATTAGCGCTATTTGGCGATAATACGATTATAGTACGTCTTGTTTTATATTTTATTAACATAGAATACTTCTCGTTTATCATATTATTTTATAATTAAATTAAGAATTATCTATTATAT
>ULVL01067913.1_pt1 | contig 11167 bp, 8 predicted proteins | sample 1959381 | NCBI WGS metagenome assembly ULVL01 (sample SAMEA4835785, study PRJEB28245) | human gut metagenome | biome: gut microbiome; material: fecal sample | place: Denmark | collected 2008
TCACGCTCCTTCAACCGCCGGAGACGCCTGACGGCAGCTTCCGAAGAAGCATCCGCCAGCAATTGAAAACCTCCTACGCCCAGCAGGGCCACAATCAAACCGTCCGCCAGCACCCACGCCACCTGTGCCGCGGGGGTATCAAACCCATGGCCGAACCCCAGTTCTGAACCATCTGAAAACAGCACCTTCACGGAAGGGCCGCAGGACGGGCAGCCGATAGGCTGTGCGTGAAAACGCCTGTCCTCCACATCCTGGTACTCCCTCCGGCACTCCGGACACATTCGGAACCCCTTCATGCTGGTGCCCGCTCGGTCATACGGCATTGTCTCAATAATAGAATAGCGGGGACCGCAGTGCGTGCAGTTGGTAAACGGATAATGATACCGGCGGGAAGACGGGTCGTGCATTTCTTCCAGGCACTCCGGGCACGGAGCCAGATCCGGCAGCATCACCGGAACGCCTCCGGGGGTGGAATCGCTTTCCTCAATGCGGAATTCCTCAAAACCGGCAGGCTCGCATACGGTCCGCTCCACTCCATAAACCCGGGCATGCTCCGGCAGGCCGTCCATCAGCGCGGGCCAGAAACGCTCCGGAGCGCCGGGCTCCCCTTCCACATGAATCTCCACGCCGGACTCCGTATTGCGCACAAACCCCTTCAATCCATGCCGTACCGCCAAACGGTACACATGGGGACGGAAGCCGACCCCCTGAACCATGCCGGCTATCTCAAATTTCAATGCCGCGGCGGCCTGTTCAATGGTGGTGATGGCCATGATGCTGAATCGTGCCTTCCCGGGCGCGGCGCGCACGTTCCACAATCTCCTCGCACCAGGCCTCCATTCCTTCGCCGGTCTTGGAAGAAACCTCAATCACATGCGCATGATGAGCCACCTTGTTCAGTGCGGACAGGGCGGCGTCACGGTTAAAATCCACGGCATCCGCCAGATCGGACTTGGTCACCAGGGCAACATCCGCAGAATGGAACATGGGAGGATATTTCAACGGCTTGTCCTCACCCTCCGTCACGGAAAGCAGCACCACGCGCACGCCTTCCCCCAGGTCATAGGAAGCCGGGCAAACCAGATTGCCCACATTCTCAATAATCAAAACGTCGAGATCGTCCAGAGGCATTTTCTTCATGGCCTCCGCAATCATGCGGGCGTCCAGATGGCACATGGTGCCCGTTGTAATCTGCACCACGGGGATATCCGCTCGGCTCAGGCGTTCCGCATCATTATCCGTCGCCAAATCCCCTACGATAACCCCTATGCGCACACGGCCGCGGAGCATCTCCGCCGTCTTCTGCAACAGAGAAGTCTTTCCTGACCCCGGAGAAGAAAAAACATTGATAACCAAAAGGTTTTTTGCAGCAAAAAAACCTCTGTTGCGCTCTGCCAGCCGGTCATTGGCATCCAACACCGGAACATGGACGTCCATGCCGTGGCCGTGACTTTCATGGGAGAGCTCCCCCCCGCATCCACATTCTTTACACATAATCAATACTGATATTAGATTCCCAAAGAGAAAAAAAACTCATTCGTTTCACGTCATACTCCTATGAAATCAAACAAAACTGCCCCGGTTTTCTTTTTAAAGCGGGAGGAAAATATTTTTCTATAAAGGGAAAGATGAAATGCTCCATACGCAGAAAAACTTTTGAGAACACCTTCTTATCATTTCCCCTTGCTGTTCAATATCGTTGTTTGACATCCGGTTACAAATCCGCAGGCACTTAAACCTTCATTCCCCATAGCCCGCGCAAAAAATCCGGATCATTTAAAAAACACTAAAATCGCCAATAATTAATCCTTTTCCCATTTCCCTCACTTCATGTAAAACCGGAATAACCGTCCCCATCCTCCTACATAGGGTCATTCATCTGGTTTCCACCGAAATTCCTCATCATAAGCATGTGGACTTGCCAAGGCATAGGAATTCTGTAAACTGTTTCGTCCTCAGACAACATCCTTTTTTCCAGGTTATGCCAGACGCTCGCTTTCAACCACTTCCCGGATTCCGCGATTTTGCACCGGCGGACTGCGCCGTGCGCAACTATCTTTTCAACGCATGGAAGAAGGTGGCGCATCGTTACGGATTCCTGGAATGGGAGGGCCCGACTGTGGAAGCCACGGAGCTTTATCTTAAAAAGAGCGGAGGCGAGCTGCCCACCCAGCTCTTCCGCTTCACGGACCAGGGGGACCGGGACATCACCATCCGCCCGGAACTCACCGCCTCCCTGGGACGCATCGCAGCCGCCTACCAGCGCGAATACACCAAACCGCTCAAGTGGTTTGAAATCGGCTCATGCTTCCGTTATGAAAAACCCCAGAAAGGGCGTCTGCGCGAATTTTATCAATTCAATGCGGACATTCTGGGAGAAGCCTCCGCGTGGGCGGATTCCGAACTGATAGCCCTGGCCATCGACTGCATGAGGGAACTGGGCTTTACGCAAAACGACTTCATTGTGCGCGTCTCTGACCGGGAAGCCTGGATCAGGTTTGCTTCGGAACACGGCGTGCAGGAACAGGATATTCCCGCTTTCCTCGGCATTGTGGACAAATTTGAACGTGACCGCCCGGAAGAATGCCAGCGCAAGCTGGACGCCTTTCATATCAGCCGCGGCGATCTGGTGGCCTTCATTGAAAACCCGCCCGCCGGAGCGTCCGAACGCTATGACATCCTGATGAAAGACCTGACGGCCCGCGGGCTGGACGGCTATGTCAAGCTGGACTTATCCGTAGTGCGCGGACTGGCATACTACACCGGTCTGGTTTTTGAAATCTTTGACACACAGCGCAGCCTGCGCGCCGTAGCCGGCGGAGGACGTTACGACACGCTGGTAGGCGCCCTTTCCAACAACGCAGTGGACATGCCGGCAACCGGCTTTGCCATGGGGGATGCCGTCATCACTCACCTTATTGAACAGACGCCCCATGCCAGGGCGCTGAAAGATGCGGCGCTGGCCTCCGCAGGCTGCGACATCTTCATGGTTCAGGCATCTGAAAGCCGCCGCGCGGAAGTTCTTGCCATCGCCTCCGCCCTCCGGGACCAGGGATACAGTGTGGACCTTCCCCTCACGCTCACCAAAGTCAACGGACAGCTCCAGAAGGCCGTCAAATCCGGCGCCCGCGCGGCCTTGATCGTGGGAGATGAATTCCCGGTCATGGAACTTCGCGACCTGGGCGCGCGCACCTCATCCCCCGTCGCCATGGACGACCTGTTTGACGCCGTGGCTTCACTCACCGGAAGCAATTGACACCGTTCTTTCCCCTTCTTCCATTTTCAATAAAGATGAACTCATACCGCACTCATACCTGCAGCGAATTGCGCGCTGCGAACATCGGCAAGCCGACCACCCTCATCGGCTGGGTAGATTCCGTCCGGGACCATGGCGGCGTCATATTTATCGACTTGCGCGACCGCTCCGGCATCACGCAGGTAGTCTTTCACCCGGAAGTCAATCAGGATGTGGCGAAAGCCTCCCAGCAGCTCCGCTCCGAAGACATGATCCAGATTTCCGGCACCGTGGCCGCCCGCCTGAAAACGGATACGGTGGACACGACCAATGCGGACCTCCCCACCGGGGAAATCGAAGTCTCCGCAGACACCCTGAACGTCATCAACAAGGCTGACGTGCTCCCCTTCCAGCTGGATCGGGCCCTCTCCAACGAAGACCTGCGCCTCAAATACCGCTTTCTGGACCTGCGCCGCCCGGCCATGGCCCGCAACATGCAGATCCGCCACCGCGTCACCAAAGCCACGCGCGACTATCTGGACGAGCACGGCTTTCTGGAAATTGAAACGCCCATCCTCTCCAAATCCACGCCGGAAGGCGCACGGGACTTCCTGGTGCCCTCCCGCCTGGCGCCCGGCAAATTCTACGCGCTGCCCCAGGCCCCGCAGCAATACAAGCAGCTGCTCATGGTAGCCGGCATGGAACGCTATTTCCAAATTGCCCGCTGCTTCCGTGACGAAGACCTGCGCGCGGACCGCCAGCCGGAATTCACCCAGGTGGACATTGAAGCTTCCTTCATCACGCCGGAAGACATCTACAACCTGGTGGAAGGCCTGCTCAAACGCGTGTACAAGGAATCCCTGGGCGTGGACATTCCCACCCCCTTCCCCCGCATGACCTGGAAGGAAGCAATGGATCAGTACGGTTCCGACAAGCCGGAACGCCGCTTCGGCATGAAGCTGACGGACGTCTCCTCCATCTTTGAAAACAGCGGCTTCAAGGTATTCGCCTCCGCCGTAAGCAACGGCGGCGTGGTCAAGGCCATCAACGCCAAGGGATTCGGTTCCGCCTCCGTTGGCCAGATTGACGCCCTGACGAAAACTGCCGTGGAAGCCGGAGCCAAAGGCCTGGCCTACATCAAGGTGCGCGAGGAAGACTGGAGAAGCCCCATCTCCAAATTCCTTTCCGACGAAGAAAAGCAAAAACTCACGGAAGCCCTGGACATCGAAACAGGAGACCTCGTTCTCTTTGCCGCCGGCCCGTGGGAACCCTCCTGCGATATCCTGGGCCGCGTGCGCCTGCAATGCGCCGAATTCATGGAACTGCTCAAGGACAACAAGGAACGCGACTTTCTGTGGGTTATTGAATTCCCGCTGGTGGGCTGGGATGAGGAAGAGCAGCGCTGGGTCGCCATCCACCACCCCTTTACCCGCCCCGTCAAGGAAGACGAACAAAAACTGCTCAGCGGGGAACTCTCCGCAGACCTTCGCGCGCAGGCCTACGACGTGGTGCTCAACGGCACGGAGCTGGGAGGCGGTTCCATCCGCATCCATGAACGCGACCTGCAGTCCGCCATGTTCAAGGCGCTCGGCATCACGGAAGAACAGGCCCGCGAACAATTCGGCCACATTCTGGACGCTTTCAGCTTCGGCGCTCCGCCCCACGGCGGCCTTGCGCTGGGTCTTGACCGCCTGGTCATGATGATTTGCAACGCGGAATCCATCCGCGAAGTCATCGCATTCCCGAAAAACAACCGGGGAGCGGATCTGATGAGCGACTCCCCCGCCGCCGCGGAAGACCGTCAGCTGCGCGACATTCACATTCAGGTGAAACTGCCCGCTAAAAAATAGCCGGATCCCTAAACCCCCCCCCGGATGGCAATCATTCCATCCGGGGTTTTTTTTCATGCAGGAAAAACAAAACTCCCTTTCCCGGCAGGTAGCGCACCATTCCTCCTGCACCTTCGCCTCGCCCGGAATACGGACAACCTTCCCGTCGTCAATGACGGCCAAATAAACTCCGGGCCAGGCATGCCGGACATACAGCCGGATTTCCCAACCGGAATGTGGCGTCTTCAGAATAAAACCAGGATAAACTGGTATCTGGGACAATCCGTTTTCCTATCCTTTCAGCACACACTCATCCCGGGATGCCGCGAAAGAGCCGGCGCCGATTTCAATATTCAAAATCCGGCAGGGATGCTGGCGCTGTTCCAAGGCGCAATGCCGCATTCCCTGAATCAGCACCCTCAAATCATCCGCCCGGTCATCCTTCCTCCATCCGGAAATGAGCAGACGGAGGCACTGGACCTTCCCGTCTTCATTCGTCTGGAACCAGATGGCCATGGTCTCATCCGCAGCCATGCGGCCTCCCCTGCCGGCAAGCTTGAACATTCCGGAATCCTCCGAACACTCCATGCTGTCCCAAACCACATCCTTGATACCGCATTCGGCTGAATTCCTGACGGCAATCTTTCCGCCGGGAAACCATCCCATATGAAACAGCAGGCATCGCATCAGGTAGGCACGTCTTAGGGCGCAATCCTCCCGATGGGTGCCGAGACCGAGAGATTTCCTGGCTCCGCAGAACTTGCTTCCCCGGTCGATAGTCAGCCGGACCTTATAACTTCCGGATGTATTCTTCCGCAATTCGATTGATCTATAGATGGACATGCAAATATTCATACAATATCCAAAAACTATATATATAAAATCAACCGGGCCTAGAATAAAAATGTTAGAAAATTACACAACTTAATAGAAAACAACATTATCAACAAAATACCTGAATAAAGAAAAATCAAAATATTCCACACAACGAACACTCCTTTCATGAACGGCAATACCGGCCGTTCCCAGAAAAGCTATTCCCCTTCCTGACAAAAAATAATCCTAAGGCATGAAACACCGGCGCCGCATACCCCTCTCCTTTTCAGGAACAACGCAGCTCCCTCCGGCAAAACGCTCAACCTGGGCAGGGGAACTTCATCTTCGGCACTACGAGGAATTTGGCATGGAATTCATTCAATAAAAACTCAACATCATTCCGTCCCCCCCACCAGGCGCCAGCCCCGTTACAGGGAATAAACAGGAGGCAGAAGAACTTCCCAGGCCCTGCTTCAAAACTTCCGCCGTGTCATTTATCGGGGACAGGGGGAGCCGGTTCCTCCCCTGCCGGCTTGCTACGCGGGAGAACTATTTTCCTTTTCCCGGCTTCCCGCCCTTCTCCGCCAGCACCATGCCAAATAAAACGCGGCAGCCCCTCCATTGAGCAGTCCTGCCATAAACAAGACCGGAGCTCCTCGGTTCCATCCCCATGCGGCGCGTATATCCCCGCGGGCCATTTCCGCATACCCTCGCGTCATGCCGCACAACGGGCATTCACGATGCGGCACGGCAACAGAAGCCGCCAGAGAATTCATCCTGTCAGGGCTAATTGCCAGAGCCATGAGGGAGGGCGCCAGCAACAGGCAGGACAGAACAGCCCATACAGGCAGCCATACTTTCCTGACCACCCAGCTATCACGGCATGAACGCCATGAAGAGCGCCCGCCATTCATCGCCGATTTTCCTAAAAAGGTTCAGGAACTACAAATCCTGGGAGCCTGTTCCATCCGCGGGGGACATTCCATCCGCCTCCCCGGACCGCCTCAATGACTCCCTGTTTTCCTGCTCCATCTGCCGAAGCTCCTTTTGAATTTCCAGAGCCTTCTTTTCCACATAATCCTGGTGCTGTTCCATGTAAGTCACGGTAGCGCTGGCCATCCATGCCTGGACAATTCCCGCAACGGCGGACAGGGCCAACGCGATAATGGCAACAACAAGAGCCCCTTTGGGCGAACCTTTACTGACAGCCACAATGCTCATGATCAGTGCAATAATGGCAAGCAGCCCCGCAGGAATCAGAGTAATCCAGCCCAGGCACGGGAAAAAACCGATCAATGCCAATACCAGGGCGATGATGCCGAGAACAAGAGCGGCCGTGCAGGAAGGAGAACCGCTGCAGCAGGACGAAGGAGAAGAAGAATCAGAAGTATTCATCATGACGTTATTTTATAGGGTTCAGTGAAAATTCCTTTGGGAACCTTCATTCTTTCCCCTTACTGGAAGAAAACTTCCCTGTCAAGATGCAAGCTCTGCCATTCAGGACATCCGGATGTCATTCCGTTCCGCCAGGCATCAGATATCCTTCTTCCTTTTTTATGGCGGCATCAATGAGGATAATCCCATTTCCGGCAGGCCCCGCATAAAAACAGGAACCGGCTCCAATGCGGAGAACCAAAAACAACGCCTGCGTTACTTCCCATGCAGCAGCTCCTTCAACGCCGTCCCCAGCCGCGTGACCTGCCCGGATTCATGCGCAGCCGTTACCGTAATGCGCAACCGGGCCGTTCCGCGGGGAACCGTAGGATAAAGGATGGCGGGAGCCAGAAAGCCCTGTTCCAGCAGGGCATCCGCCGCAGCCAGGGCAGCATCGTTCTCTCCCACCACAACAGGGAAAATGGAAGAAAGAGGCCTTCCCGGCATCCCCAGTGCGGCGGACAAACTGTTTGCCAGCACGGAAACACGGCGGCGCAATTCCTTTCCCTCCCCGCTGCGGATCACTTCCACCGCGGCCAGGGCGGCGGCGGCCAAAGCGGGAGGCGGAGCCGTGGAATAAATCAGGGACCGGGCGGAATTAACCATTACATCCGCCCAGGCGCGGGAACAGGCCACATATCCACCACTTACCCCGGCAGCCTTGCTCAAAGTCCCCATTTGAAAATCTATCCGGGAGGAAACACCCAGCTCTTCCGCCAGTCCGGCCCCGTGTTCTCCCAGCACACCGAATCCGTGAGCTTCATCCACCAGCAGCAACGCGCCGAATTCATCCTTCAGACGCACAATTTCCCGAAGGGGGGCACGGTCTCCATCCATGCTGAAAACGGATTCGGTCACTACCAGAATCCCGCCGGAAGGATTCGCGTCCCGCAAATGCTGCAGTTTTTTCCTTAATGACTCCATATCGTTATGCAGGAACGTAGACAAACGCGCCCCGGACAAACGCGCCCCGTCAATCAGGCTGGCATGGGACAACTTATCCATCAGCACCGTATCCTCCCGGTCCGCAATAGAAGCAATCACTCCCAGGGAGGTAGCATAACCGGAGGAAAAACTGACCGCCGCTTCAGTCCCCTTCAAAGCGGCCAGGGCCTCTTCCAGACAGGAATGTTCCCGCCGCGTCCCCGTCACCAGGCGGGATGCCATGGCTCCGGCCCCTTCATCCCGCACCGCACGGGAAAAAGCCTCCGCCAGGGACGAATGGTGGGCCAGCCCCAGATAATCGTTGCTTGCCAGATTGACCACTTTCCGGCCATCCGCCAGACGGGCCATTCCTCCGGGCAGGCATTCCACATCCCGCAGGACGCGCAGCAGCCCCGCAGACTTCAACTCTGACAAAAACTGTTCAGGATTCTTCATAAGCGTTCACTATTCAACAATATTCAACCGTCCACAGCCAGACTCAGCACCACATTATGGCCGCCCATGGAAGCGGCGGATTTGACCAGCATCCGCCCCCCGGCCAACGGCAGCTCCTCCGCAGAACAGGCGCCGCCTTCCGGGAAGGTGGCCCAGGGAGGATTGGGAGGCAATACCCCCTCCCTGGCAAAGACCAGCATCAGGGCCAGTTCCAAAATTCCGCTGCCTCCAATGGCATGCCCCGTCCACGGCTTCATCATCCTCAAATCCGGCAGTCCGTCTTTAAAAACCCTTTTCAAAGCAGCCCGTTCGGACACGCTATTCCCCGCCGTGCCGCTGGCATGGGGACAAACGGTCAGAGGAACCGCTCCATCCCGACTTTTCAAAGCAGCCTCCAGCAGGGCGGCTATGCTCTTTCCGTCCTCCGGCATGCCCAGCGGGCTATAGGCATCGGAATTCACCAGATAATCCTTCACATAAATACCTGGAGCAGAAGACAATTCCAGGGCTATGGCCGCCCCTCCCTCGGAAATGCACATGCCGTCGGCCAGAGGGCCGTAGGGATCATTCAAACCATTGCGGGAAAGCATGCCGGAGGCCCAGTACGTCCCCAGCAGCTCCCGGCACAAAGGCAAATCCAGACCGATAGCCAGCGCTCTCTTAACAACTCCCTGCCGCATCAGCATGGCGGCCATGCCTACGGCATCCAGGCCGGCGGCACAGCCGCTCGCCAGCACGTGATAAGGCCCGCAAATTCCCAATTCGATGCTGACGCAGGAAGCAAGTTCGCTATGCAGGGAATTGGGAACGGCCAAAATTTTCATGGGCCGCCGTCCCGGCCACGGGCTCAGCCATCCGGAAGCATTCCCGCGGGAACTGCCCACAATCAGGGCGGCATCCCTCAATTCCTTCCTTCCCCATCCGGCGTCCTCCACGGCCTGGCGCGCCAACAGCAGCGCCAGCTGGGAAGCAGGGCCGTTCCTGCGGCTGCATAACAATTCCCTGTCTGGAATCCATCCGCTCAATACATCGCCCCAGGGATTACCTTCGCCCCACAATTCGCTCAACGGCTTCAACACTCTGCGCCCTTCCCTTACCCCGGCAAGATGGACTGCCGCCCCCATGCCGAAGCCGGAAGCCAGGCCCAGGCCGCATACCCGCGGTTCCGGGCTTCCAAGACTCTTACCCCCCGCCATCATGACGGCGGCCAGACTACCGCCCTGCCCGGAAAAACTCAAGCTTCCGATGCGTCAGGAACAACCTGAAAAGACCACCGCTGCAACCTTGCAATGGAAGCTTCTTTTATGGCAATCTGGCTTCATGACTATTCAGCCCGCCGTTTTTTTCTCTCTTCTATTGGCATCCCTTTCTCTTCCCTCCTTCTCCCTTTCCCCGCCCAGTGAAAAATTCCGGGCGGCAGACTGGGCGGTGCTTCATTCATCCCGGAGCGACCAGCGGCATGTTTCCTCCCGGGGCATCGTCCAGACCATGCTGGAAAAACTGCGTCCGGCATGCGAATTTTCCCCGGATATGGCTCCGAAGGATTTCCCCGCCTGGCGGGAAAAAGTCCGGAAAGCCATGCAACAACTGATGAAATTCCCCCCCCAGGCGGATATCCCCGCCCCCGTTCTGGTAAAAACCGTGCCAAGAGAACACTACCGGGTGGAAAAATGGGAAGCCTATCCCTTCCCGGGAGCCGCCGTACCGTTCCTGGTGCTCCTGCCGAACAACGCTTCAGACAAAAATCCGGTTCCCGTGCTATTCTGCATTCCCGGGTCAGACCAGACCAAGGAAGAGCTGGCGGGGGAAACATCACCGGATCTGGACCAGCCTTCCGTACAGCAGCCGGGCAACAACGCCATGGCTTTCCATTATGTCAGGCAGGGATGGGCGGCCATTGTGGTGGACAATGCCGGAACGGGTGAAGAAGGAGACGCGGAACACGCCGCAGGCCGTTCTTCACACGATTATGAAAACCTGGCCCGCTTCCTGCTGGAAATGGACTGGAGCTGGCTGGGCTACACCTCCTACGCGGACCAATGTATTCTGGATTGGGTGAAAACACGCCCCTGGGCGCAAAAAAACCATATTATCCTCAGCGGCTTCTCCCTGGGAACGGAACCCATGATGGTTCTGGGCAGCCTGAACCCGGATATCTTTGCCTTCGTGTATAACGACTTTCTGTGCCGCACGCTGGAACGCGCCAAAACCATGACCATGCCCAACGGCAGGGGCGTGCGTTCCGCTCCCAACTCCATCCGCCACCTCATTCCGGGCTTCTGGAAACAATTCGACTTCCCGGACATCGTGGCGGCTCTCGCTCCGCGCCCTGTCATTTGCACGGAAGGCGGCCTGGACAGGGACTTCCAGCTCATCTCCGCAGCCTACCGTATGGCCGGGGCGCCGGATCATTTCCAGTACCATCACCAGCCCCGGTTTGCGGACCCTGCCCAACGCTGGCACGGCAGCCAAT
>ULVL01035703.1_pt1 | contig 11044 bp, 10 predicted proteins | sample 1959381 | NCBI WGS metagenome assembly ULVL01 (sample SAMEA4835785, study PRJEB28245) | human gut metagenome | biome: gut microbiome; material: fecal sample | place: Denmark | collected 2008
TTAATCCGCGCTTGGTCAACTGAAAGTAGACGGATATCAAATAGTTCGCTCAATGTTCCATACAAACGCGCGCAAACCCAATTGCTCCGTTTCCAGGTCCATCTTATGCAGCGTATCCAGCAATGGATCTACTTTGTGATCTTCGACTACCGTGATGATGGCCGAGCACATACTAGGCCAGGCGTGACTTCCGAAATGCGGGTCGCCCGTCTTCGAACCACGTCCCTGCACTTTCTCAAGGTAGGTGAAGCCACGACATCCCAAACGGTCGAGCAATGACATGATTCGTTCATAATAGGCCTGGTCGAATGTTATCAGTACTGATTTCATATTTCTTTCTTGTTATTTCTTAATAATATCATTTTTATGCTCCTGGAAGTAAGTGTCCAATTCGCGTTGGCGACGAAGCTTACGACGTTGGTTCTTGATGCCGGTTCCTGCAAAGACACAATACAAAGTAGGAATCAGAATCAATGTCAACACGGTCGATATTGTCAAACCACCGATTACGGCAATTGCCATCGGACTCCACATCTCAGAACCCTGACCACCGCCGATAGCCATCGGGATCATACCGAGAACGGTTGTGGCTGTGGTCATCAATACCGGACGAAGACGGCTCTTACCGGAAGTTACCACAGAATTTACAACTGCCAGCCCGCGTTCCCGACAAAGGGTAATGTAGTCGATGAGCACAATACCGTTCTTCACCACAATACCAATCAGCATGATACCTCCCAACAGACTCATAACACTCAACGTACTGCCCGTAAAGAAGAGTGCCATCAAGACACCGCTAAAAGCAAATGGCAGAGAGAACATGATAATGAACGGATAGGTGAGTGACTCGAACTGTGCAGCCATCACGATAAATACAAGAATGACTATCAGAATACCAAGCGTTCCCAAATCGCGGAACGAATCCTGCTGGTCTTCGAACGAACCGGCAACCTGAATAGTCACTTCTCCCGGTATGTCCATCTTATCGATGATCTCGTTACCGGCAGCTACTACGTTGCCCAACGGCGCACCGGAGATTACAGCAGAAACGGTCACGATACGTTCACGGTCTTTACGTTCGATAGTAGGAGGTGCAAAACGCTCAACTACCCTTCCGACATCTTTCACACGGACGGGTTGTCCTTGCGCATTATAAATAAGGATGTTCTCCAGACTTTCCAGACTTGTACGGTATTCCGGCGCGTAACGCACTTTAATATCATACTCGTCTCCGTCTTCACGATATTTCGAAGCAACCGCACCATTGATCCGGTTACGCAGATAGTTACCGGCTGTCGAAAGGTTCAGTCCATGCATTGCCAGTTTCTCACGGTCGAAGTCCACCTGATATTCCGGCTGATAATCGCTACGGCTGATATTCACCTCACTCACTCCGGGAACTGCCAGCAACTCACGCTTCAGGCGGGCCGCCACGCTGTCGGTCACTGTCATATCATATCCATACACCTCAAAATCGGCACTGGCCTGAGCAGACATCCCCGTGTTGCTACCTCCAAGTATAACTTGTGCCTTGCTGAATTCCGGATAGGCTTTCAAATCTTCACGCATCTCGTTACAGACAGCTTCCAATGTGATATCACGATCACCCGGATCTACCAGACTGATATTGAATGAGATGATATGCGAACCGTTGTCCTGCATAGAAGCCCATGTGTTGTCCGAATCGGCCTGCCCTACGGTATAGTTGCAGACTTTCATAATGTCTTTATACTTCGTCAGCCATTGATTGGTCAGTTTCTGCGAAAGCTCCTGAGCTATCTCTTTTCGTGTTCCGATAGGCAATTCCAACTGTACGGCGATACGGGCATTATCTTGTGCCGGGAAGAACTCCGTACCAATCCCCTTTGCACACAGCAAGCTGACAACGAAGAAAGCGATACATCCCGTAATGACTATCGGACGATGGCGAACCGCCCAATTCAACATCTTGCCATACCAAGTGTCGAGTCCGTCCAACGTTTTTTCAATCGGAGTGAAGAAGAGCTTGAACAGCTTTGACGGCTTTTTCTGCAAACGAAGCAACTGGGAACAGAGCATGGGGGTCAATGACAAAGCAGCAACCGTAGAGATAAACATGATGGCACACATCATCCAACCGAGTTGTTTGAAAAGTACACCGGACATACCACTCACCATAGTCAACGGGAAGAACACAGCAATCATGGTCAAGGTAGAAGCGATTACAGAAATTGCCACCTCATTGGTTCCGTGCACGGCTGCCTGTTTCGGATCGGAACCACGCTCAATATGGGTTGTCACATTCTCAAGTACCACAATCGCATCGTCCACCACCATACCGATAGCGATGGAAAGTGACGAAAGCGAAATAATATTGATCGTGTTTCCGCTAATCGCCAGGTAAATGAACGAGGCTATCAAAGAAAGCGGAATGGTGATACAGATAATCAACGTCGCACGCCAGCGTCCCAAGAAGAGGAACACAACGATAACAACGAACAGCAAGGCGTAGACAACGGTTTCGGTCAAACTGTCGATTGTATTCAGGATGTTGTCGGAGGTATCGACAATGACACCGATCTTTACATCGCTCGGCAGGTTCTTCTGAAGTCTCGGCAGCGCTTCGGCCACTTTCTTGGAAATTTCTACCGAATTGGCTCCAGATTGTTTCTGAACAACAATCATGGCGCCTTGCACACCGTTATTATAGGTTTCCTGCGCGCGTTCTTCTACGGTATCGACTATCCGGGCCACATCACGCAAGAAGACGTTCGCTCCATTGTGAGTACCTACTACGACATCCGCCAACTGCCGGGAATCATCGAACTCTCCTTCCACTCGCAACGCGTAGGTTTCACTACCGATATCGAAGTTACCGCCGGGAATGTTCTTGTTCTCCGCTCCGATAATGGAGCTGATGGATTCGATGGTCAGGTTGTATGCTTCCAACTTGTTAGGGTCGCAATATACCTGAATCTCACGCTGCGGAGCACCACTGATGGACACGGTTCCGACTCCCGGAATACGCGCCAAGGGGTTAACCACACGGTCGTCCAATATTTTGTAAAGCGCCGACTGGCTCTCATTGGCCTGTACGGAAAGCAGCACGATAGGAATCATATCCGTACTGAACTTGAAGATGATCGGATTCTCGACATCGTCGGGAAGCTGCGAGCTTACCATGTCGAGTTTATCGCGCACATCATTGGTCAGAACGTCAATATCGTTACCGAACTCGAACTCCAGCGTAATCAATGACATATTTTCGGAAGAACGGGAGGTGATATGTTTCAGGTTGCTCACCGCATTCAAAGTGTTCTCAAGCGGACGAGTAACGTTGTTTTCTATATCCGAAGCACTTGCACCGGGATAAGCGGTCATCACCATGATCGTATTTGTATCAATATCCGGATACAAGTCGATAGGCAATTTGGACAAAGAGAAAAGACCAAAAATCACCACTGCCAAAAAGCAGAGGGAGGTCATAATCGGTTTCTTAACCGCACCTTCGTATAAACTCATTTTTGTAAGGGATTAATTTGTTAGTGATTTATTTCTCAACTGCCACTTCCATGCCATTCACCAAACGCGACTGACCGGCAACTACAACTTGAGAATTATCGGGCACACCGGATTTCAACTCGTATTCCGTACCCATACGCCGACCTAACTCTACCTTATTATAAGATACTTTACCATCTTTATATACAAAGACATAACGGTCGCCGGAACCTGCCTGCTTAACAATGGCCAGATCAGGAACAACCACGTTGTCCGCTGTGCCGAAGTTTAATGTAGCACGGGCAAACATTCCCGGACGTACACGCTGATCTCTATTATCCAGCTTGATTTCTACCTGGAACGTGCGGGTAGCAGCGTCTATCGTAGGGTAAATCAGACTGATATTTCCAGTGAATATTTCGTCGCCGTATACATCCAGCTTCACATCTACGGGCGCGCCTTTCTTCACTTTGGTAAAGTAAGTTTCGGAAACATTGATAAGAAGTTTCACCGGAGTGATCTGCTCTACAGCCAATACCGGGTTTCCACCACTATACATATCGCCGTTATCATAGTTGCGTGCAGTAACCACGCCATTGATAGGGCTTAGCAAAGCGGTATTCTCCAACAGATTCTTATAAGCTGTCTTTTTCACGTCGAGCTGCATCTTCGAAGCATCCCATTCCGATTTGGAAGCGCCACCCACTTTATAAAGTTCGTCGATACGCTTAAACTCGATTTCCTGATTATCCAGTTGCAATTTGGTTTGTTTCAGATTAGCCGCATCCATCTGCACTAATTTCTGGCCTTTGGATACACGGTCGCCCACTTCTACAAAGATCTGGTCGATACGCACGGGAGAGGAAGGGGCTATATTGTTTTTCACTTCCGCTTCTACCGTTGCCGTGTAATCCTGTATCTGATCTACGGGACGGGATTTTACATCTGCCAGTTTCACAATGGGTTTCTCGTCCGCTTGTGCTACCACAGCTGCTTTGTCTTTTCCACCTGTACACGAGCCCATGAACGCTGCTAACAGCAAGGCTACTAATTGGATACCTTTTTTCATATTCCTTAGTTGTAATTTTTTAGTTGTCTATCTTTATTCTTTTCCTAACACCTGATCGAGATCTGCCTTAGCAACCAGGTAATCGTATATTGATTGATTGTAGGTGAGTTGTGCCTGCGTCAATGATACTTGAGAGCTGTTCAGTTCGAGCACCGTACCTTTACCTACGTCATAACGTTTCTCGGCAATCACTACCGCTTTCTTAGCCTGCATCACATTTTCCTTATTGCTGACCACTTGCTCTGTGCTCGCGCTCATATTGTTACGGCAACTGACAATCTGCATATTCAACTTTCTCTCCGTATCGATGCGGTTCCAATCGAGCTGACGCATTTGTATACGGGCGGATTTTACTTTTGTAAAATTGCTTGCCTTATACAAAGGTATGCTGATGTTAAACATCAGGTTGGAACTGTTACTCCAACTGTAATCAAAGAAGTTGATGTTCGGATTGTACAAAGATTGATATTTGTAGGAGAAGCTCATTGAAAGGGTCGGTATAAAGTTTGTTTTCAATGACTTAACACTCTTCTCCAACAACTTCATGTTTAAGTCCAACTGCTTCATCGTGGTATTGTTATCCAAATTCACATCCTCTTCTTTCAGCTGTTCGGCAAACATGGAGGTCTCATAGTTAGTCAGATTGTCATTAATCTTAATCTCTACATCGGCAGTGATACCCATCAAAACTTTGAGCTGCAGTTTAGCCAAAGTCACTGCGTTGGCCGCCGATATCAAGTTGGGCTTAATACTCCGCATCTGCACTTCCGCACTAATCTTATCGTATTCACTCACTGTTCCCTGCTGATATTTGGCATTGACAACATTATAGTTATCTTCCGCCAGTTTATAGCTTCCTTGAAGTACTTCGTAACTGTGTCCTGCGCAAGCATCAACTGATAATAAGCCTTGCTCACCTGATTCACCAGATCCAGTTTGGAAGCGCGGGATTTCTCTACCGCAAGTTCAATATCCGTCTTTGTCATCGACATGGCGCGATAAACTCCCGGCACAAATAAAGGCAGGTTTATGTTCAATCCGGCATTGGCGGTATTGGTTCCGTCTTGCCCCATCTTGAAGGACATATCATTCAATTTCATCTCAGCCGCTTTAATGGTATGATCCACCGACCCGGATATGCTGGCTTCCGGCAACAGATTTTGCCAAGCTTCCTTGCTGGCTACTTTTTTTAAAGCGATCTCTTCTGCAGCCACTTTCATTGTGGGATTTTCATCCAATGCAATTTCGAGGGCTTTGTCTAAAGTTAAGGTCAGTATCTCCTTTGCCCCTTGGGTATTCTGCGCCTTTGCAAAGCCGAACGTGCAGAGTACCGCAACTGCCAGAAGCATCTTCTTTCCTGTCAATTCTTTAATTTTGTTCATAAACTGGTTTCTAATTTAATCTTAATTGTTTGTCAATGGGGTACACCTTACTCTCTCGGTGTTCCAATACGATTTTTACGATATTCTTGTATAAAATCTTCCAGAACCTTCGCTCCTTTCTCTGTGGAAATGCCACGAATATAGGTGAACATGATGGACTCATACACTTCTATAAAAGGATATTCATTGCAGATATCCGTATTCAAAAGTACATCAAACTGTTCTTTCACTAACATATTGACAATGCCAAAGTTTACGTCCGAACGAAAAATTCCCTGTTCCACACCCGCCTTAAAGAAGGACATCGTTTTCTCCGAGTCGCTGTCCTGACGGTCTCTCATTAAACTGTATACTTTCGGATATTTCTTGATGTCTTCAAAAAAACGCTTGTTCGTCTGATGGAACACTTCAATGCTCTTCTGAAACACTGCCAATATCACTTCCAGTACATTGTGAGACTGTTCATATACTTCCTGTAAATAAGCCTCCCTATCGGACTGTGCCTTCAAAATACATTCCTTCAGCAGCGATTCTTTGTCCGAGAAGACTTCATAAAGAGTACGTTTGGAAATACCCAATGCTGCTGCAATGTCGTCCATTGTTATACTCTTAATACCTTTTGAAGCGAAAGCTTCTGTTGCCGTCACCAGAATCCGTTCTCTTAGCTCTGCCCGTTGGGAAGCGTCTTTTCCATGCTCTGCCATCGTCTGTTTTCAATTTTATTAAAATACAGTTTTCATTTTATATTCGTTTCCAAAGGAAAAACAGAACAAAGATACATAGAAAACTTAATTAACGAATTAAGTTTTCTATGTATTTATAGTCCATTTGGGAATTATTATCATTCAATAGAGCAATATGAAAACAAGTGTTAATTAGGAAATACAGACCAAATGGGGTAGAAAGATAGAAAGTATAAAAACTAGAAGTAAAGTTTTATTGCTATAAAAGGGGAATGCATTTTGACACACTCTCAATAATCAGTATCTCTATTAACGTAAAATAAAAGCTTATTATTAAGGGTTATGGTTTCTGTTGCTCCTTCAACTCCAATAGGTATTTGAATGTGTGTTTTGCTTCCTGACTATCCTCTTTGAGATAGGCTTTCTTTAGTTCAGGAGATTTCTTCAACAATTCAACCATTTTGTTCTTATCCAGAAATTCTATCTTTCCGGTCTCGCCATTAAGTTCATAACAAACCCGCTTTGTCACCAGACTCGAGGCAGCAAGAGCGTCCCCTATATTCCCACCTAACTTGACATCATCTTCCTCCACAAAATTTGCACCGACAACAGATCCTAAAGGCATAGCACAAAAATAGATCTTCTTACCTAACTGAACAGCCGGTGCATACCAAGCTCCAAAACGTAACTTTTTATATCGCAGTTTACGGCAGTTCAGATATAAGTCTCCTTTTTCATCACGCACAGCAAAACAACGCTTTTTCAAACGCCGACACATGGACTCGTCATTTCCGGCCGTTATCCGGTAATCAGCTCCTCCTGTCAATACTATCTGGTTCTTGGAACGTCTCTCTACACGCAACACGGCAACAGTATCACCGTCTTGAGCCAACAGTTCTTTCAAATTAGAATAAATGATATTCTGCGCAATTAACGGGAGGCTAATCACGCTCATCAACAACAATAAGATACATCCTTTCTTCATTGGTCTTCCTCCTTTCCTGTCTAAACGCATTTTTCGAGTGGAAAGTTATACATTTTAGCGGATAAATGCAAGGGAGAAAAAGAAATATTTAAATATACTTTGATTACCTTTGCGAAAAAGTATTGAGTTTATTATGGAAAAATTGGAACAGATCATTGAAACATACCGGCTTACCATTCAAAAAGCTGAACTGGAGTTACGAAATGCTCGGAAACGTATCTATTATATCAGTCTTTTGCGACTCGTTTTATTTGTGGGAGCCATAGCAGGAACTATCATTTTCTGGCCGGACGGCTGGCTGTATATTTCCATATTTGCCATTTTACCTTTCATTTTATTTATATGGTTGGTCAAACGGCACAATTTCTGGTTTCACCGAAAAGATTTCCTGAAAAAGAAGATTGTTATCAATGAACAGGAGTTGCGCGCTATTCAGTATGATTTCTCCGATTTTGATGGGGGAAAAGAATATATTGATCCGGGACATCTTTATACTTTTGATTTGGATATTTTCGGAGAGCATTCTCTTTTCCAATATATAAATCGTACTTCAACGCCTGTCGGCAAGGAGCATCTGGCAGAGTGGTTCAATGCGCATTTGGAAAATAAGGAGGCTATTGAACAACGGCAGGAGGCTATCCGTGAGTTATCGACAGACCTGGAGTATAGACAACAAATCCGTTTATCAGGGTTGCTTTATAAAGGAAAACCTGCAGATACCTCCGAAATCAAGGAATGGGCAAATAGTCCAAGCTATTATCGGAAGCATAGGCTTTTACGTATGATCCCTGCCACCGTAAGCGTAATCAATCTGCTGTGCATAAGTCTTGCCTGCCTGGATATCCTTCCCGCCAGCATTGCCGGAGGCGTATTTGCTTGCTTTGTAATATTCAGTTCTGTCTTTTCCAAAGGAATCACTAAATTGCAGGCTACCTATGGCAAAAAGCTACAAATTCTCTCTACGTATGCTGACCAGATTCTTCTCACCGAGAAAAAAGATATGCACAGTCCTGTATTGCAAGAGTTGAAAGCTGAACTTACCAGCCGGAATCAAACGGCTTCTCAGGCAGTACGCCGACTTTCCAAACTAATGAATGCACTAGACCAGCGGAATAATCTGTTAATTAGTATGCTTCTCAATGGACTTATATTTTGGGAATTACGCCAGGTTATGAAAATTGAACAATGGAAGGAGGTACACGCTTCGGATCTACCCCGCTGGATAGAGACTGTCGGTGAAATCGACGCCTATTGCTCTTTGGCAACATTTGCCTATAATCACCCGGAATATATCTATCCTAAAATCAACTCGCATTCTTTCCATATGCAAGCGAAAGCATTGGGACATCCTCTGATGGATCGTAACAAATGTGTGCGTAACGGAATAGACATCGACAAACGGCCTTTCTTTATTATTATCACCGGAGCTAATATGGCTGGCAAAAGTACGTATCTACGCACTGTAGGCGTAAATTATCTTTTAGCATGTATGGGTGCGCCTGTCTGGGCGGATGAAATGGAAATATACCCGGCACGCCTTGTCACCAGTCTGCGCACCAGCGACTCATTGACCGATAATGAATCTTATTTCTTCGCTGAACTTAAACGGCTAAAATTAATCATCGATAAACTGGAAGCTGGGGAAGAACTCTTTATTATCCTTGATGAAATCCTGAAAGGTACAAATTCTATGGATAAACAGAAGGGGTCTTTTGCTCTTATCAAACAATTCATGAGTATGAATGCTAACGGTATCATCGCTACTCATGATCTCCTTTTAGGCACTTTAATAGAAGCCTTTCCGGAAAATATCCGGAATTATTGCTTTGAAGCAGATATCACAAATAATGAACTTACCTTCTCTTATCAGAAGAGAAACGGGGTTGCCCAAAATATGAATGCATGTTTCTTAATGAAGAAAATGGGGATTGCCGTTATTGACGACTAATCCCCATCCCACAACATATAAAAATCAAAGTTTTCTCTTTATGCGATTGCTAACTCAAATAAGTGTGCCTATACCTTAAATCTTGCTTTTGGAAAGAAATGCAACAACAGCAGACGCACTTTCATTGGTATAGTACTGTACCGATGTTATAGGCTGATAATTATAAGGTACAAATTGGAATAGCTGTACCGCTGCAAACTTTTTGTCCTCAGAAAGTATAATATCCATTCGTATGTTACCGTTAGACTCACTCTTTATTTCAGAATCTGCAGAAAAAGAACCGGAATTCACTATGTTCACTAACGAATCCATATGTTTTAGGTCAAAGAATACACTATGTTCTTTTGCAACACTGCCTGTCGGTAAATAAACCACCTCTTTTGATTTCCAGAATAGCCGGAAAATACCCATAAGAAACAGCCCTGTTCCTAGAACCATTAAAGCCATACTGACTGTCGAAGATTTGTCTTCCAGTCCGAAGGTGGAAGCAAATGCTATAACACCGACCACCAACATAACGGAGGATATTAATACACCTGAAAAACTAGTACGTTTTGCGATATCGGGATGTGAAGATGCAAATATAGTAGCATCAATAGCTTGAGTAGTTGCCATAATATTTAAAGTTTAATTTATTAGTAAAAATATAAAGGTGATAGGATGACCGGTAGATAATAGTTATACCAGTAATCTTAAAAGAAATAATGCCAATAAATAAACTGCTAAATAATAATACGCCTTAGAGCAAATACATAATACTCGCTGGACGGTTGATAATAATAGGATATCGTAGTATTATAAATCTTTCCCAAATGCTGGGAGAGAGAATTCTCATAGTCTGCACAGCACTGTAACAGATTCTTTAGAGTAGAGAAATATTCGCCAAGTTGTACACGCTGGACACGAGTTACCGAAGTCTGATAACTTTGCAAATTATTTAATTCAGCCACAGGAGAACAAGGGAACTCCGGTTCACTGATCTGCTCATGCTGACTCATCGAATATGTTACGGCATACTTTCCCTGCTCCACTGCTTTTCCAGTGAAAACATTGCCTGCTACCCCGTGAAGAGTAACCGTCAACAACAGAAACAATATAACCTTTACAAATTTTGCCATAATCTCGTACAAATATAACAGATTCTATCCAGGTAAGGTTCATTGAAGAAATCTTTTAATTTATCTTAGGATTAGTAACAGGATCATAACAAAAGAGGCTACTCCGTTACCGGAATAGCCTTTATATTCGATATGAACAATCGTTGAATTATTCTGCAGACTCTGCTTTAGGTTCTTCAGCCTTAGGAGCTTCTTCAGTTGCAGGAGCTTCAACAGCAACAGGTGCTGCAGCCTCTGTGCTCTTCTTAGAACGACGAGTACGAGTAGCTTTCTTAGCGACTTTTTCCTTAGCCATGTTTTCATTGTAGTCAACTAACTCAATGAAGCACATTTCAGCGTTGTCACCCAAACGGTTACCAGTCTTGATAATACGAGTATA
>ULVL01002214.1_pt1 | contig 10803 bp, 7 predicted proteins | sample 1959381 | NCBI WGS metagenome assembly ULVL01 (sample SAMEA4835785, study PRJEB28245) | human gut metagenome | biome: gut microbiome; material: fecal sample | place: Denmark | collected 2008
TGGACGAGGTAATACGCATTTTGAAATCGGAGTTTGAAGAAAGTGAGAATTGAAAATTGAGAGTTGAGAGTTGGGAGTGAAAGAAATCCATACTCATTCCACTCTCAACTCTCAATTCTCCACTCTCAACTTCTTAAAGCTCCATTTATTCATTAAATTTAAAATATGACGATAAGGTTAAACAAAGTTACAAGAGATTTGAACGTAGGAATCGCGACGGTAGTTGAGTTCCTGCAAAAGAAGGGGTATACCGTTGAGGCTAATCCTAATACAAAAATTAGCGAGGAGCAATACGCTATACTCGTAAAAGAGTTTAGTACAGATAAGAACCTTAGACTTGAGTCGGAGCGTTTCATTCAGGAACGTCAGAATAAGGATCGTAATAAGGCGTCGGTTTCGATTGAAGGCTTTGAAAAGCAACCGGAAAAACCGAAGTCGGAAGATGTGATCAAAACAGTCGTACCGGAGGATGCACGCCCGAAGTTTAAACCTGTCGGGAAAATTGACTTGGATAAATTGAACGGTCGTAGAACTGAGAAAGTTGAGAAAGAACCGGAACAGAAGAAAGAAACTGTTGAAGAACGTCCAGTAGCTCAACCGGAAGTGAGGAAGGAACCTGAGGTGAAGGTAGAAGAGGTGGTAGCACCTGTTCAGGCGGAACCTGTGGCTAAACAAGTTGAACCGGTCAAACAGACAGAGCCGGTGAAGCAACCGGAGGCTGTAAAACCGGAACCGGTGAAAGAGCCGGAACCTATAGTGGAAAAGCAACCGGCAGAAGTTGAAAAAGTAGTGGAGGAAGTGATTAAAGAAGAGCCGAAGGTAGAAGTTGCACCTGTGAAGGCGGAAGAACATAACAGCATGGAACAACCTGTGAAAGCAGCATCGGCGGAAGTAGCCCCGGAGACAACGGTAGAAGTAGAGAAAGAAACTTCTAAAGAAGAAGAGATATTCAAGATCCGTCAACCGGAATTGGGTGCGAAAATCAATGTAATCGGTCAGATTGACTTGGCTGCATTGAACCAGTCTACCCGTCCTAAGAAAAAATCGAAGGAAGAGAAACGCCGTGAACGTGAAGAGAAAGAGAAAATCCGTCAGGATCAGAAGAAGTTGATGAAAGAAGCTATCATCAAAGAGATTCGCAAGGATGACTCGAAACTGCAGAAGGGTGGAGTGAAAGATAATGTTGACGCAGCCGGAAACAAGAAAAAACGGAACCGTATCAACAAAGAGAAGGTGGACGTGAACAACGTGGCTACTTCGGGCTTTGCTGCTCCGAGACCGAATGTGCAAGGCAAAGGCGGTAACAATGGTGGCAACAACCAGGGTGGCAATAATAACCGTAAAAATAATAATAAGGATCGCTTCAAGAAACCGGTTATCAAACAGGAGGTAAGCGAGGAAGATGTAGCAAAGCAGGTAAAAGAGACTCTTGCTCGTCTGACAACCAAAGGTAAGAATAAGACTTCCAAATATCGTAAAGAGAAACGCGAGATGGCTTCCAACCGTATGCAGGAATTGGAAGATCAGGAAATGGCGGACAGCAAGGTGTTGAAGCTGACCGAATTCGTTACGGCTAATGAACTGGCAACGATGATGGATGTTTCTGTCAACCAGGTAATCGCCACTTGTATGAGTATCGGTATCATGGTTTCCATCAATCAGCGTCTGGATGCTGAAACAATCAATCTGGTGGCTGAAGAATTCGGATTCAAGACCGAATATGTAAGTGCGGAAGTTGCTCAGGCTATTGTGGAAGAGGAAGACGCTCCGGAAGATCTGGAACCGCGCGCTCCGATTGTTACGGTGATGGGACATGTTGACCACGGTAAGACTTCATTGCTTGACTATATCCGTAAGGCGAATGTGATTGCCGGTGAGGCCGGAGGTATCACACAGCATATCGGTGCATATAATGTGAAGTTGGAGGACGGACGCCGTATCACATTCCTCGATACTCCGGGTCATGAGGCGTTTACCGCTATGCGTGCCCGTGGTGCGAAAGTAACGGATATCGCCATTATTATTGTAGCTGCCGATGATAACGTCATGCCGCAAACAAAGGAAGCAATCAACCATGCGATGGCGGCAGGTGTGCCTATTGTCTTTGCCATTAATAAGGTTGATAAGCCGACGGCAAATCCGGATAAGATTAAGGAAGAACTGGCTGCCATGAACTATCTCGTTGAAGAATGGGGTGGTAAATATCAGTCACAAGATATCTCTGCCAAGAAAGGCATAGGTGTGGAAGATTTGTTGGAAAAGGTATTGCTGGAAGCGGAAATGCTTGATCTGAAAGCGAATCCGAACCGTAATGCTACGGGTTCCATCATCGAATCTTCATTGGACAAGGGACGTGGATATGTAGCTACTGTGCTGGTATCTAACGGTACTTTGAAAGTGGGAGACATCGTATTGGCAGGAACAAGCTACGGACGTGTGAAGGCAATGTTCAACGAACGTAATCAGCGTATTAAGGAAGCAGGACCTGCCGAACCGGCATTGATTCTGGGATTGAATGGCGCTCCTGCCGCAGGTGACACATTCCACGTGGTAGAAAGCGATCAGGAAGCCCGTGAAATTACCAACAAACGTGAGCAGTTGGCTCGCGAACAGGGCTTGCGTACGCAGAAAATCCTTACATTGGATGAGTTGGGTCGTCGTATCGCTTTGGGTAACTTCCAGGAATTGAACATCATTGTGAAGGGTGACGTGGACGGTTCTGTCGAAGCATTGAGCGACTCCTTGATTAAGTTGTCTACCGAACAGATCCAGGTTAATGTAATCCATAAGGGTGTGGGAGCAATCTCCGAGTCGGATGTTTCTCTGGCTGCCGCTTCAGATGCGATTATCGTCGGATTCCAGGTACGTCCTTCGGGTGCTGCCGCTAAGATGGCGGAACAGGAAGGTGTCGATATCCGCAAATACTCTGTCATCTATGATGCAATCGAGGAGGTGAAAGCCGCTATGGAAGGTATGTTGGCACCGGAACTGAAAGAACAGGTGACAGCTACGATCGAAGTGCGTGAAGTATTCAACATCACGAAGGTGGGACTTGTAGCCGGTGCGATGGTGAAGACCGGAAAGGTGAAACGCAGCGACAAGGCTCGTTTGATTCGCGATGGTATCGTTATCTTTACCGGAAACATCAACGCTTTGAAACGCTTCAAGGACGATGTGAAGGAAGTGGGTACAAACTTCGAGTGTGGTATCAGTCTGGTGAATTGCAATGACATGAAGGTGGGCGATATGATCGAGACATTCGAGGAAATAGAAGTGAAACAGACATTATAAACTGTACTGTATTGAGAATAAACGGAGGCACAGAGTGAATTATAACTCCGTGCCTCTTTTTTCTTTATAGAAAGGAATATGACAACGATTGATATAATAATCCTTATAGTAGTGGGTGCAGGGGCGATTGTAGGCTTTATAAAGGGCTTTATCCGTCAGTTGGCCTCTATCTTGGGATTGATAGTCGGTTTGCTGGCGGCAAAGGCTTTGTATGCTTCTTTGGCGGAGAAGCTTTGTCCGGCAGTGACAGATTCGATGACCGTTGCGCAGGTATTGGCTTTCATAATGATATGGATTGCCGTTCCGTTGATTTTTGTGCTGATTGCCTCCTTGCTGACAAAAGCGATGAAAGCCATTTCGCTGAACTGGTTGAACCGTTGGCTGGGAAGCGGGTTGGGAGCGCTTAAATTTCTGTTATTGACAAGTGTGGTGATTGGAGCGATAGAGTTTGTGGATGGCGATAATAAGTTAATTAGTGCAACAAAAAAGGAAGAATCCTTGTTATATTATCCGATGGAGACGTTTGCGGGAATTTTTTTCCCTGCTGCAAAGAATATGACTCAACAATATATATTAGAGAATAAAGATGCAACAAGAAGAACCCAATAAATATGTAAAGGAACTGACGCAGGAGAAGTATAAATATGGCTTCACCACGGAAGTGCATACCGATGTCATTGAGCGTGGACTCAATGAGGATGTGATTCGTTTGATTTCATCGAAAAAGAACGAACCGGAATGGTTGCTGGAGTTCCGGCTGAAAGCGTACCGTCATTGGCTGACGCTGGAAATGCCTACATGGGCACATCTCCGTATTCCGGAGATTGATTATCAGGCTATTTCATACTATGCTGACCCGACGAAGAAGAAAGAGGGACCGAAAAGTATGGAAGAAGTAGATCCTGAACTTATAAAGACGTTTAATAAACTGGGAATTCCTCTGGAAGAACAGATGGCTCTTAGCGGGATGGCGGTGGATGCAGTAATGGATTCCGTATCCGTAAAGACGACATTCAAGGAAACACTGATGGAAAAGGGAATTATTTTCTGCTCGTTCAGTGAGGCGGTGCGCGAACATCCGGATTTGGTAAAGAAATATATGGGGTCGGTAGTGGGTTACCGTGACAATTTCTTTGCCGCACTGAATTCGGCAGTGTTCTCGGACGGCTCATTCGTCTATATACCGAAGGGAGTACGTTGTCCGATGGAACTTTCCACCTATTTCCGTATCAATGCCCGCAACACGGGACAGTTTGAACGCACATTGATAGTGGCGGATGATGATTCGTATGTTTCCTATCTGGAAGGGTGTACGGCTCCGATGCGGGATGAGAACCAGTTGCACGCCGCTATTGTAGAAATTGTTGTACACGACCGTGCGGAGGTGAAATACAGTACCGTTCAGAACTGGTATCCGGGAGATTCCGAAGGTAAGGGCGGTGTATATAACTTTGTGACGAAGCGTGGTAACTGCAAAGGGGTGGACAGCAAACTCTCTTGGACGCAGGTGGAGACCGGTTCGGCAATTACCTGGAAATATCCTTCCTGTATTCTGACAGGTGATAATTCGACGGCCGAGTTTTATTCCGTAGCTGTGACAAACAATTTTCAGCAGGCGGACACCGGCACGAAGATGATTCATTTAGGGAAGAATACCCGTAGTACGATTGTAAGTAAAGGTATCTCTGCCGGACATAGCGAGAACTCCTATCGCGGGTTGGTGCGTGTGGCGGAAAAAGCGGATAATGCCCGTAACTACAGTCAGTGTGACTCGCTGTTGTTGGGGGATAAGTGCGGTGCGCATACGTTCCCGTATATGGACATTCACAATGAGACGGCGGTAGTGGAGCATGAAGCTACGACGAGCAAGATCAGTGAAGATCAGATTTTCTATTGCAATCAGCGTGGTATCCCGACAGAAGACGCTATCGGGCTGATTGTGAACGGATATGCGAAAGAAGTATTGAATAAGCTTCCGATGGAATTTGCGGTAGAAGCACAGAAGTTGCTTACTATTTCGTTGGAAGGAAGCGTAGGATAAATGAATTTTAATCAAGATTATGTTAGAGATAAAAGACCTGCATGCCAGCATTAATGGCAAAGAGATATTGAAAGGCATTAACCTGACGGTAAAGCCGGGCGAAGTACACGCGATTATGGGACCGAACGGTTCCGGTAAAAGTACGCTCTCCTCCGTATTGGTGGGTAATCCTGCTTTTGAGGTAACGAAAGGTTCGGTTACTTTTTATGGAAAGAATCTGTTAGAACTGAGTCCGGAAGACCGCAGTCATGAGGGTATTTTCCTTAGTTTCCAGTATCCGGTAGAGATTCCGGGTGTGAGCATGGTAAACTTTATGCGTGCTGCTGTGAATGAACAACGCAAATATAAAGGTCTGCCTGCACTGACCGCCAGTGAATTTTTGAAACTGATGCGCGAGAAACGTGCGGTTGTTGAACTGGACAATAAGCTCGCTAACCGTTCGGTGAACGAAGGTTTCTCCGGTGGAGAGAAGAAACGGAATGAGATTTTCCAGATGGCAATGCTGGAACCGCGTTTGAGCATTCTCGATGAAACGGATTCCGGTTTGGACATCGATGCGCTCCGTATTGTGGCCGAAGGGGTAAATAAACTGAAGACTCCCGAAACCAGTACGATTGTCATCACCCACTACCAACGTTTGCTCGATTATATCAAACCGGATATTGTGCATGTGCTTTACAAAGGTCGTATCGTGAAAACTGCCGGACCGGAACTTGCTCTGGAATTGGAGGATAAAGGTTATGACTGGATTAAGAAAGAAGTAGGAGAATGACGATGAATGCTGAACAACAATACATAGATCTCTTCTCACAAACGGAAGCCATGATCTGCAAACATAGCGCTGAGGTGTTAAATGCCCCTCGTGCTGCTGCTTTTGCCGATTTTGAGCGAATCGGATTTCCGACCCGTAAGATGGAGAAGTACAAATATACGGATGTAAGCAAGTATTTTGAACCGGATTTCGGTCTGAATCTGAACCGTCTTGCTATTCCGGTCAATCCGTATGAGGTGTTTAAGTGCGATGTTCCGAACATGAGCACAGCTCTTTATTTTGTGGTCAATGACGCATTCTATAATAAGGCACTCCCTAAAACCCATTTACCGGAGGGCGTTATTTTCGGTAGCCTGAAAGAGGTGGCCGAACAGTATCCGGAGTTGGTGAAGAAGTATTATGGTAAGTTGGCGGATACCTCCAAAGATGGTGTGACAGCTTTTAATACGACTTTTGCACAGGATGGTGTTATCTTCTATGTGCCGAAGAATGTGGTTGTGGAAAAACCTATTCAGTTGGTGAACATCCTGCGTGCGGATGTCAACTTTATGGTCAATCGCCGTGTGCTGATTATTCTGGAAGACGGTGCGCAGGCACGTTTATTGCTTTGCGACCATGCAATGGATAACGTGAATTTCCTGGCAACGCAGGTGATTGAGGTTTTTGCTGGAGAGAATGTGGTATTCGATATGTATGAGTTGGAAGAGACACATACCAGCACGGTGCGTTTCAGCAACCTGTATGTGAAGCAGGAAGCGAACAGCAATGTACTTCTGAATGGCATGACGTTGCATAACGGTACAACCCGTAATACAACCGAAGTGTTGTTGGCAGGCGAGGGAGCTGAAATAAATCTTTGCGGCATGGCTATCGCTGATAAGAACCAGCATGTGGATAACAACACGAGTATTGACCATGCAGTGCCCAACTGTACGAGTAATGAGCTGTTTAAATACGTGCTCGATGATCAATCGGTAGGTGCTTTTGCCGGGTTGGTACTGGTGCGTCCTGATGCGCAGCATACAAGTTCCCAGCAAACCAACCGTAATCTTTGCGCCACCCGTGATGCGCGGATGTATACACAGCCCCAGTTGGAGATTTATGCGGACGACGTGAAGTGTTCGCACGGAGCGACAGTGGGACAGCTTGATGAAAATGCGTTGTTCTATATGCGTGCACGTGGAATTGCGGAGAAAGAAGCGCGGTTGCTGTTGATGTTTGCATTTGTCAATGAAGTGATTGATACGATTCGTCTGGATGCGTTGAAGGACCGCCTTCATCTGTTGGTGGAAAAACGCTTCCGTGGTGAGTTGAACAGATGTCAGGGATGTGCAATCTGTAAATGAACATAAAAATGGATATTCAAAAGATACGTGAGGATTTTCCGATCTTGAGCCGTACGGTTTATGGTAAGCCTTTGGTTTATTTCGACAACGGTGCGACGACGCAGAAGCCTCGTCTGGTGGTCGATTCGTTGGTAGATGAATATTACTCCGTGAATGCAAATGTGCATCGCGGCGTACATTATCTCTCTCAACAGGCTACGGAACTGCATGAAGCTTCTCGTGAGACGGTACGTCAGTTTATTAATGCCCGTACTACTAACGAAGTGATCTTCACTCGGGGAACAACGGAAAGCATTAACCTGCTTGTCTCCAGTTTCGGTGATGAATTTATGGAAGAAGGAGATGAAGTTATCCTTTCGGTGATGGAACATCACAGCAATATCGTTCCCTGGCAGTTGTTGGCAGCCCGCAAAGGTATTGCCATCAAAGTAATCCCGATGAACGATAAAGGTGAGCTATTGTTGGATGAATATGAGAAACTCTTCTCCGAACGTACTAAAATTGTCAGTGTAGTCCAGGTTTCCAATGTCTTGGGCACTGTGAATCCGGTCAAGGAGATGATTGCGACAGCACATGCCCATGGTGTGCCTTTCCTGGTAGATGCTGCCCAGTCCATTCCTCACATGAAGGTGGACGTGCAGGATTTGGGAGCCGATTTTCTAGTGTTCTCTGCCCATAAGATATACGGACCGACAGGAGTCGGCGTGCTATATGGAAAAGAAGAGTGGTTGGACCGTCTGCCGCCTTATCAAGGAGGAGGAGAGATGATTCAGCATGTCTCTTTCGAGAAAACGACGTTCAATGAACTTCCTTTCAAATTTGAAGCCGGCACACCGGATTATATCGGTACGACCGGATTGGCGAAAGCCCTTGATTATGTGAACGGTATCGGCATGGAACGGATTGCGGATCACGAACATGAACTGACTAATTACGCTTTGCGACGATTGAAGGAAATTCCCGATATGCGTATATTCGGTGAAGCTTCCGACAGGGGAGCTGTAATTTCTTTCCTGGTAGGTAATATTCATCACTTTGACTTAGGGACGTTATTAGACCGTTTGGGTATCGCTGTCCGCACAGGACATCATTGTGCACAACCTTTGATGCAGCGACTTGGCATTGAAGGTACCGTCAGAGCTTCGTTTGCTATGTACAATACGAAAGCTGAAGTAGATGCATTGGTGGCAGGAATCGAACGTGTCAGCCGTATGTTTTAGTTCATAAAACAAAATAGTCTCATATATTAAATCGCTGTTCCTTGAAGGAATGGCGATTTTTTTATTCTTTAACTAAAAAAAGTTCCCTCCGAGTGCAGTTATTTGGAGTTTGATGCGTCTAATATATAAAACGAATATTTGGAGGGTCGTGAGACTATGCTTATATTATAAATTCTCTCTCTTTAACATTAATGGCAGCTATATCGTAAAATACATACGGTATAGCTGCAACTTTTTCATGGATACTGCTATTCATCCCTTTTTGATTTTCTTTCTTTTTTACTTGCTTTTTTCGATTGATTTCCATATTTTTAGCGATTGTAAACCCTTTAATAATTTTGGATCTATGGATGACATTCTTTTCTGGCTGGTTCCGGTCGCTTCCGTGTTGGCCCTCTGTTTTGCCTATTACTTTCATAAGCAAATGATGAAAGAGAGTGAGGGTACACCTCAAATGATAAAGATAGCTGCTGCTGTGCGTAAGGGAGCTATGTCTTATTTGAAACAACAGTACAAAATAGTAGGTTGCGTATTCTTGGGATTGGTGATTTTGTTTTCGATTATGGCATACGGCTTTCACGTACAAAACGCATGGGTTCCCATTGCCTTCCTGACAGGTGGTTTCTTCTCCGGTCTTTCCGGTTTTCTTGGAATGAAAACGGCTACTTACGCTTCGGCACGTACCGCTAATGCAGCTCGCAATTCACTGAATGCGGGGTTAAGAATCGCTTTCCGGAGCGGTGCGGTGATGGGGCTCGTAGTTGTCGGTCTAGGTTTACTTGATATTTCCTTTTGGTATCTGTTGCTGAATGCGGTGATTCCTGCTGATGCACTGACACCTACTCATAAACTCTGTGTGATTACCACTACCATGCTTACTTTTGGGATGGGAGCTTCGACGCAGGCGCTTTTTGCCCGTGTGGGCGGAGGTATCTATACGAAGGCTGCCGATGTCGGGGCTGACCTGGTAGGTAAGGTAGAAGCCGGAATCCCGGAGGATGATCCTCGTAATCCGGCTACCATTGCCGATAATGTCGGTGACAATGTCGGTGATGTGGCAGGTATGGGAGCTGATTTATACGAATCCTATTGCGGCTCTATTCTGGCAACGGCTGCGCTGGGTGCTGCCGCCTTTATCCATTCGGCGGATACGGCAATGCAGTTTAAGGCAGTGATTGCGCCTATGCTGATTGCAGCTGTCGGAATCATTCTTTCTATTATAGGTATATTCGCTGTCCGTACTAAAGAGAATGCGACGATGAAAGATTTGCTTGGCTCATTGGCATTTGGGACAAATCTTAGTTCGGTACTTATTGTTGTTGCCACTTTTTTGATACTATGGCTTTTGCAGTTGGATAATTGGATTTTGATTTCCTGTGCCGTAGTAGTCGGCCTGCTGGTCGGCATTGTCATCGGACGTTCTACGGAATATTACACCTCCCAATCCTATCGTCCTACACAAAAGTTGAGCGAGAGCGGTAAGACGGGACCGGCAACTGTCATTATTTCCGGTATAGGGTTGGGTATGCTTTCTACAGCAATTCCCGTAATTGCTGTGGTGGTTGGTATCATTGCTTCTTATCTGCTGGCTTCCGGTGGTGATTTCACTAATGTCGGAATGGGATTGTACGGAATCGGCATTGCGGCTGTCGGCATGCTTTCTACGTTGGGCATTACGTTGGCGACCGATGCTTACGGTCCGATTGCGGATAATGCAGGTGGTAATGCCGAGATGTCCGGGCTGGGTGCTGAGGTCCGTAAGCGTACTGATGCGCTCGACTCGTTGGGAAATACGACTGCGGCTACCGGTAAAGGTTTTGCGATAGGTTCTGCGGCACTGACCGGCTTGGCTTTGCTGGCTTCTTATATTGAAGAAATACGCATCGGCTTGACACGTCTTGGAAGCGTGGAGCTTACTTTCCCGGATGGTGGAACTGTCAGTGTGGCAAATGCCACATTTGTAGATTTCATGAATTATTATGAAGTAAACCTGATGAACCCGAAAGTTCTTTCAGGTATGTTCCTTGGCTCGATGATGGCTTTCCTGTTCTGTGGACTGACAATGAATGCTGTTGGGCGTGCGGCGGGACATATGGTAGATGAGGTGCGTCGGCAGTTCCGTGAGATTAAAGG
>ULVL01049718.1_pt1 | contig 10792 bp, 14 predicted proteins | sample 1959381 | NCBI WGS metagenome assembly ULVL01 (sample SAMEA4835785, study PRJEB28245) | human gut metagenome | biome: gut microbiome; material: fecal sample | place: Denmark | collected 2008
AATATAAATAAATTTCATAGAAATAAAAGACATTTATTAAAAACAGCTAATAAATACTACTTAGAAGAGGAAATTTTAAAAAAAATTTATAAAAATCGTTGACATATTAAAAATTGCTATGCTATAATCTTATTGCTGACTGAGATTATTGGTTAGTTATGGGGCATTAGCTCAGCTGGGAGAGCGCCACGTTTGCACCGTGGAGGTCAGCGGTTCGATCCCGCTATGCTCCACCATATTGAATTTAACGTTGAGAAATCAACGTTTTTATTTTGTTAAAATTGTTTTACCCCCCTTATTTTTGAAAAGGTTGTTTAAAATAATTAAAAAACTTTAAATTTGAATTTTTTAAACAAGTAATGCAAAGAAAATAAAAAAAGAAGTAAAAGAAAAAGAAAAATTAAAATAAAGATACCTTTCAATTTGAAAAGACTATGATTTGTAGTACTTCGTTTTTTGTGTAATAATATGCATAAAACAAGTATTAAAGTATTTTAGATAGACATACTATTTAATATACGTAAAGGTATAATTTAGTGGTAAAAAATATTTGCAATTTTAACATCATATGGTAAAATAAAAATAAGAATAGGGTATGTATGATTATCAAAAATACATAGAATATTTGACAAATAAGTAACAATATGTTATAATATGAGCCAATGAAATAGTGGGATTGCTTTGTTTCATTGAAGAGGGTTCAAAAATATTAGTCACTAAAATATGTACCCAATATATTATAGAGGGTGAATGAGAATGGAAAGAAAATCAATATTGCCAAAAAATTTTTTTAGTCAATATAGGGAAGTACAACCAAAGTGTGACAAAAAAAACAGTTATTCAAAAATCGACGAGGTGAAGTGGAATGAGTCTATTATAAAAGGAAAAAACAAGATAGTTGGCTCTTTACCTACAAACAAAAAAATGATATAATCCTCCTTAGTTAGGAGGTTTTTATATGTGTCAAATTGGTGACTTGATAAGAATTGAAAGTTACATTGGTGATGATGGAGCAGCGGTAGCCAGACATACATTTGTTGTACTGTCTACAGAAGGAGATAAAATAAGAGGCTTATCATTTGACTTAGTTGCATCACCAATGTCGAGTATCAAAACTGAAAAGCAAAGAAAAAAGGTTGAAAAAGATAAGGGACTTATGATAATAAGAACTAATGATCAAAATGGTATGCCAGCATCAGACTATGAAGAAAGTTTTATCAAAGCAAAACTTTTGTATTACTTTGATAAGGACAGAATTGATTATAAAGTGCTTGGTGCTTTGAATATAGCAACATTTATAGAACTTCAGGAAAAGCTTAAAGAACTAGGTGAATCAAATGCATTGACTCAAGTATTAACTAATATTGAGTCTGAAGCGTAGTTAATTATATTTTTTAGCAAATAGACTTATAGATTTTTCAATAGATTTATTGCGATAATTCATAAAGGTAGTTTGTGCTATCTTTTTATTTTTGACGTTTTAATGGACAACTATGTAAATATAATCAATACTATTCTTTGATTGTCAATATAAATAATCCTAAGGTCTTAGTATGTTTGCTACACAATTGAAATTGTTATACTCTCACAACCTTTTAGTTTTTTTAAACTTTATAATAAAAGGTTCTATTTGTTTTAGTTAAACACGTTTCACATTAAATTTAGTATTAAAGGTGACGTAATAGAAATATTTCTTCTTTTCTAAAATGATAGCAAACAACATAAATAACAATTGATATTTCTTTGAAAAATAAGATGATTACAAATAATAAAAAGTAATATCTAATTACTACTATGCTCCACCATATTGAAAGTAACATTGAGAAATCAACGTTTTTATTTTGACCAAAACCATCTTTTATTTATAAATGAATAATGTTATAATCATCATAGAGTAGGAGGAAAATCATGTCGACGCATATATTGCTTATTATAGCTATTTTACCAATATTTTTAATCGGAAGTTATGTTTATAAAAAAGACAGAAATAAAGAACCAACTAGATTATTAGTAAAACTATTTTTAGGAGGAATAGCTTCATGCTTCTTAGTGCTTTTTATATCTTTATTACTGGAATTATTATTTCCAAAAGCTGTAGCCCTAAATATAAAAACAGATAGCTTTTTAAAGATAATATTTCATTGTTTTATTATAGTGGCCTTAATAGAGGAAGGATGCAAACTATTAATGACGTATTTAATTTCATATAAACATGAAGAGTTTGATGAGTTATATGACATTATAATTTATTCGGTATTTACGGCATTAGGCTTTGCTGCTTTTGAAAATGTTTTATATGTCTTAGGTGCTGAAACATATATGGAAGGAGTACAGGTTGGTGTCTTAAGAAGTCTCTTAGCTGTACCTGGTCATGCTTGCGATGGCTTATTTATGGGCTATTACCTAAGTTTAGCCAAAGTAGCAAGTCTTAAGAACAACCCACAAGAAGAAAGAAAAAATATTATAAAAAGTTTATTAGTACCAACCATTCTGCATGGTATATATGATTTATGTTGTTTTACAGCAGCAAGAACATCACTTATCATAATTTTCTTCTTTATCTTTGTAATCGCAATGTATATAATATCAATAAAGAAGTTAAAATATGTTGCAACTAATAATTATCAATTGTTTAATAGACCACAAGAACCACAAGTAAGATATTGTGCGAATTGTGGAGAAAAAGCTCAAGGATTATTCTGTGTACGTTGTGGACATAGAATTCAATAAGTGGAGGAGAAAATATGAAAGTATTATTATATACAGAAGGAGCTAAAATGACTTCTAATTCAGGACTAGGAAAGGCTATAAAACATCAAGAAAAAGCTTTAGAGTTAGCAAAAGTTCCCTATACAACAAACTTAAAAGATGACTATGATATAATCCATATAAACTTTTATGGACCAAGATCATATCACCTAGCTAAAAAAGCTCATCGCCAAGGTAAAAAAGTAGTTTATCATGCTCATAGTACTGAAGAAGATTATAAATCAGGCTTTATTTTTGCTAAACAAACAGCTCATTTATTTAAAAAATGGTTAATTAAATGCTATAGTCTTGGAGATGTAATTGTAACACCAACTCCATATTCAAAAAAATTACTAGAAGGATATGGTATAAAAAAGAAAATCTATGCTATCTCAAATGGTATAGAATTAGATTTATTTAAAAAAGATGAAAAAGCCGGTAAAAGATTTAGAAAAGAGTATAACTATTCAGAAAAAGATAAAGTAATAATTGGTATAGGTCTATATATAACTAGAAAAGGTATAGTAGACTTTGTAGAACTAGCAAAGCGTCTACCAGAATATAAATTTATTTGGTTTGGTTATAGTCCTCTAGCAGCCGCAACAGAAGACGTAAGAAAAGCTGTTAATACTAAACTAGATAACTTAGTATTTGCAGGACATGTTCCACAACAAACAATAAAAGATGCTATGAATGGTTGTGATATATACTTATTCCCAACTCTAGAAGAAACAGAAGGAATTCCAATTATTGAAGCTTGTGCTTGTCAAACTACTGCTGTTATTAGAGATATTCCAATATTTGAAGAAATGTTAGAAGATGGTAAAAATGTTTACAAAGCTAAAACTCTAGATGAGTTTGAAGAAAAAATAAGAGGAATAATGGAAGGAAAATTACCAAAAATTGGTAAAAATGCCTACAAAATAGCAGAAGAAAGAGATATAAAAAGAGTAGGAGAACAACTAAAACAAGTTTATGAAGATGTCTTAAAAATGTAGAAGATTAGAACTAATCTTCTTTTACTTTACACAAAAATCAAAATTCACTTGAAAAAAGAGCAAATAAAAGTTACAATCATATTAAGGATATGGATTCGGTTGAAGGAATAAATATTCTTAGAAAAATTATTAGGAGGTGCACGAATGGCAATTCATGTAGAAGAAGAAGCATTAAACGATTTAAGAAATGCTCTAGAAACAGCTGGTGAAGATTACAAAAACAAATTATCAAGATTACAAAACCTAATTAACGAAATCACTTCAGGTGATATTCAAGGAGATCCAGCTAACGACTTATTACAAAAGTTCCAAGCTAAAGAAGAAACATTCAAAAGATTAGCTCAAACAATTGATGAAGCAGAAGAGTACATGGGAATGCAAAAGACAAAGTTTACAAGTCTTATTGGAGACCTATCATCATCAATGAAATAGTAAAGGGAAAGGTGGAGAAAATATATGAATTTAACAATTAATCCAGGAGCTGCTACTGAAGATGCTAGCCAAATCGACAGCATCATCAATGATATCAGTTCTGCAATGGAAACATTAGACGCTGCAATCAAGAGAAATATTCCAAATGGAGTAGAAACTGCTTGGTCAGATGAAGTAAGAAACAATTGGGAAACTTACTATGGTTCAGATGTACCAGAAGCTATGGAAGCTATGAAGATGAGTGCTGCAAACTTACGTCTAGCAGTTGATCAAGCTTTAAAATATAGCCAAGAACAATAATAAAAACTATGCATTGCTTATGCAGTGTGTAGTAAATAGAGAGCATTTCTCTATTTACTAGACTTTGTATAAAATAAAAAGGAGAGTGCTAAAAATATGGAAGATTTAGTAGAAAACATAACGTTAACATCACAAATGTATTCTATAGGAACAAGAAAAAACGGTGACCAAAACAGGTATAATGCCGCTTCGGCAAGTGAAAAAGACATTGATCCTATTAAAGTGCGCACAAAAATAATTGAGGTTTTAGGTACAGTTGAACGAGGATTGAAAAGAATAAGAGATGCAATTAATGACATAAGTTGCGGGGGGGAAACTTTAAAAGTTGAAGATAAAACTATGGAAGCCTTAATAACAAGCGTTGCTGATGAAATTGGCGGAAAAGGTACTGTAGAATCACAAGTTACAAAACAAATAGCGGCAGAATTAAACAAAATATATGAAGCAGTGACTGAATATTATAATGCTGCCCAAAAATATTATAATCAAATGGCACATGATAATGCACAAGATTATGCTGGAACTGATGGAAAAGTAACAGATAGCTATATGTAGAAGGGAGAACAAATATGAGTGAATATGATGGACTTAAGTTAAAGCAAACAAAAGAAAGAGATGTATTTACCAAAGCTTTTAACTGGCTAACTGGACGAAATTCTATATATGCTGACACTGACAAAATGGAAAACGTTAAGGCCTGCTTAAAATATTTAGAGGAAAAAATAATAGATGGCGAAAATGGTGAGAAAGCTATCTGTTCTCAAGCTATGTATGAATTAAAACAAGTACCAGGACTAGGAAGTATAATTGACTTTAACGAACATGCATTCGATCTAGTATACGATCAGATAAAACAGATAATATCTGAAACAATAGGTGCCAAAATAGAGGCAAGCGAAACCCTACTAAAAGAGTTTAATGAGACCGCAAAACAAGATCCTTTTGGTGTTGCAATAGGATCAATTGGAATGGGACTATGCAAAACAGCAGAAGGAATTTTATCTTTTGGTGAAGATATTCTTGATACTGGAGCTACAATAATAGGTGGCATAGGAGGCGGTTGGTGGAGTAGTGAAGGAAATGCATTTTCAAATGCTATGAAAAACTTTGTAAGCAAAGACTTAGCCAATACTTTGACAACAGGTTGGTACGAAAATACCCCTATAGGGAAAAAAAGTGCATTTACAGCCGATAGTGGATTAGGATCATTCTTCGAACTAGCCGGTGAAACAACAGCATTCTTATTTACTGGTGGATTTATATCAGGGTTACCTAAGGTTGCAAGCTCAGTAACAAAAGTGAATACAGTTTTAGCGGCAACTACAGGATTTGGTAGTGCTGCAGAAAAAACATTCAACGAAGGTGGTGGCTATTGGGAGGCAACTGGAAGAGGAGCATTAAATGCAGGCATTCAGGCTGGAGCAGCATTTGCCGTTGGTAAAGCAGGTGGATATAATGATTCTATAACTAAAGCCGGACAAAAATATGGAAAACAGGGCTTGAAACAAGGTTTAAAATCAATGAAAAAAGATTTGTTTACAGGAGTTAAAAACATAGGTGCACCATTGGAAGCAAGCAAAGGAAAAGAACTTAACACTCTCCAAGAAACATATAATAAAGTTGCTAAAACGAAGGGAGGAAGACTTGTCACAGCTTCTTTTGATCTTGCTAAAAAAGCTACACTTGCAGGGCCAAACACAGTTTTAAATGTTACAAAGGCAGCTGAGAAAAATATAGCCGGAAGTAAAGGAGCAAAATTTGCAGCACAAGTATTTGGTGATGCAACGGCATTGCATCATGAATATGGACTAGAACGTGGTAGTGACAAAGCAATTGACAGAAATATTGATGTAGAACTTGCAGTTCAACAGGGTAAAGATTTAGAAGTTCCAACGGACGTATATCAAAAAAAAGGAGAATTTGTTGGAAACAGTGGCTCTCAAAATAATCCTGGGGGAACTCCTACAGGACCAAGTTCAACAGGCAACACATCGTGGGGAGGAGGCGTAACACAGCCTACAACAATCGTAACAGAGCCTATCACACCACCGGAAATTATTACTCCAACTGAACCAACTGAGCCTGTTACTCCTACAGAACCAGTTATACCAACTGAACCTACGGAGCCAACAAATCCAACTCAGCCAACAACACCAACTGAACCTACAACTCCAGAAAATCCAGGTACAACAATTACTAATCCAGAACCAACACCAACACCACCAGTAAGAAATGATAATGGTGGAAGCAATAGTGGTGTAGACCATGGTGGAAACTGGAGTAATGGAGGAAATTATAATAACGGAAGTGAAAATTTCTGGTCAGGAATAACTGATAATGGTGAAGTAACAGAGCCAGAGTTGCCTGATGGAGAATTACCAATAGAAGAACCAACAGACACCGAACTTCCAGGAGATGAAGAAAGCGTATACACAATTCCAACTGATTTAAGTGGTGTAACTACTAAGAAAAAATCAAGCAGTGGAAGTAGTGTAATACCAGTACTTGGTGGTTTAGGAGCTGCAGCTGCAGTAGGTGTTGGAGCTAAAATATATATGGACAACAAAAAGAATAATGACAACGGTGAAGATGATGACTACGCTGATGACTTTGAATTCAAAGATGATAATAATAATGATCTTCTTGCTGATGAGTGGAAAGAAGACAATAATGATACAAGTCTAAACTTCAATGACATAATAAATGAAGCAAGTGAAGATAATAATGACTTAGGAGAAATTTAAAATAAAATTTAAATAAAAAGGAGAAAGATTATGAAAGAAAGATTTTTACCAATTGGTACAGTGGTATTACTAAAAGGTGGAAAGAAAGAAGTAATGATAACTAGTTATTGTATCTTCCCAACCAATTACCAGATAAAAGATGGTGATCCAGTTGCACCAGAAAAAACACTATTTGAATATGGCGGCTGTGTATATCCAGAAGGAATTTTAGATAGTAATATGGCATGTGCTTTTAATCATAACCAAATTGAAAAAATTATTTATTTAGGTTATGAATCAGAACAACAAAAAGAATTATCAAAAATACTAAATGCTGGTTTTGAAACTTTTAAAGCTCAATATGAAACAGAAGCAAAGAGACAAAGTGCCCAACAAAGAAATAATTCTAATCAAAATCAACAACAAGAAGGAACTACTCCAACTGAGTAATTCCTTTTTTTATGCAAAAAACTAACTAATTAAATCACCCAGAAGACAAAAAATTACGCCACTTTATACCTCTTTTCCCGTTCCCTAGAAATATTCAAAATAATACCAACAATCATCATATACGAAAGTAAACTAGAACCACCATACGATATAAAGGGTAGAGTAATACCCGTAATAGGAACAAGACCAACCGTCATCCCAATATTTTGTACCTGTTGAAATAAAAGCATCGCTACAATTCCAATCAAAATATATTTATCAGTATCATTAATTCTTCTTCTAGCAAGCCTAATAATACTTAAATCAAAATACAAAATTATTCCAAGTAACAAACAAATCCCAACAAAACCAAAATTAGACGCAAACACGCCAAATATAAAATCAGTCGAAGACTCTGGAAAATAAATTGGTGTCTTATTAAAACCATACCCTACTAAAGAAGAAGAACCAATTGCCGCTAAAGCATTTTCTAACTGTAACCCAGACCCAGTTTGCCAATCAAACAACCTCTCCAGTCTATAGTAAATTGAACTTCCAAATATCTTAATAAAAATATCTTCCTTAAAAAAATAAAGACCTAAAAAACTCCCCATACCAACACCACATAAAATAATCGCTATAACAAACCATCTAATCCTAATACCAGATACAAACATCATCGCAATATATATAATAAAATAAATAATAACAGCACCCGTATCAGGTTCTAAAAAAGTAAGAATAGAAGGAATTAATACAACTCCAAAACTCTTTACAATAAACAAAAACTCTTCCCAAAGACTAGGATTTTTATACTTATTCCTAAAATCATGTATCATACTAGCAAGAACTAACATAATAAATATCTTCATAAATTCACTTGGTTGAACACTACCAATACCAGGTATAATTAACCAACACTTACTATTATTAATAGGTGTACCAAATAATAAAAGTACAACCAATAATAAATTCCCAATAATATATAAAATCCAAGTATGTCTATATAAATATTCATTTCCTAATTTAACTAAAACAAAAACTAATCCCACACCAACCATATACCAAATAGTTTGTTTTAAAGCCAAATTACCAAGAGACTTAGAAGTATAAGTTAGAGCACTATAAATACTAATAATACTAATAATAGCCATTAAAACTATTGGAATAACTATTCTAAAATTAATTTTAAATTTACTCATATAATCAAACCTTTCATTTATATTATGCTAAAATCTATCAATTTTTATTTTTTTATTTCATAAAATATAAAGAAGAATAAATAAAAGGAGATATTTTATGAAAAAACTACCTAAAATTTATCAAAATGAAATTACAAAAAAAATTAATAATAATAAAACTGTCTGCTACTTAAAAGAAGAATCATCTCTAGATCCCCATCAAGGTATTCCAACCATTCTCTCTAAAATAGATCAAGTCTTCTCTGGATATGGTTATTCATACAATATACCAGTAACTATAAAAACAACTAATCACACATATAACACCAGTCTAATTGCTAAAACTACTACCAATCTAGTTACTCTAGATAATGACATAATTCCAATATCAGACATAATAGATTTCCAAATAAACTAAAAAGATTGTTATGACTTCAGAATATAATCTTGTCACTAACAATCTTTTTTTATTGTTATTTTTTACTTAGCATAATTCTACATAAGTATCTGCTAAACATTGTAATGCACCAACACAACCTAAATCTAATGTAAAGAATTGATTAGTACTTACATAACCATCATTAGTACTATTAGGATATAAAATTCTACATGTACAGCAACAATCATCTAATGCTTCAATTCTAAATACAGTTGATTGTCTACTTTCTCCATTTAATGTATAAGGAAAACTCCATTGAGTACCAGTACAACAATTATATAAAGTAATTGGTCTAGTATTATAGCAAACACTAGTACATACTGGTCCTAAAAAAGGTTTATCACAACCAGAGTAACTTTCATTATCAAAATCTTGTTTTTGAAGAGCAAGTATTTTTCTTAATACATCTGCTAAACAACAAGTACGATTTTTATCTTCACAACCCATATTCACAAATCCTCCTTTCTATAAATTAGAAACAACAGCATCTTCTATACATTGAATTGCACAAATACAACCTAAATTAACATTAATAAAACTACCACTAGCAACATAATTATCACCATCTTTATATAAAACCCTAAGTGTAACACAATCATCATCTACTTTATGAACTCTAAATAATGTACTAGTCTGCATAACATTACTACTATCCATATAATTAGCACTTAATATAGTACCTTTCTTATTATATAAAGTAATAACTCTAGTATTATAACAAATACAATTAATAGTAGGTCCTAAAAAAGGTTTAGTGCAACCTTCCTCTACACAACACTCATCAAGAGAATTATCTTGTAGTAGAGCAATTAGTTTCAGCAAATTCTTAATACAACGATTAGTAGTCATAGTCCCCACCTCTTTATCTATTTCTAATATAAAGTATTCAAAAACTTATATTTGGTGTTTATAAATACCTATATAATTATATGTAGTATTAACTAAAATATCTTTATTTTTTTCTTCTCTTATTATATAATTAATATGGTGATAAAAATGGAATATGCTGTAATAGCAATTATCTTAATTATTATTTTATTAGCAATCCTAAAAGCTAATAAGAAAGATGCCGGACTAGATTTTAATAAATTAGTTGAATATCTAGGTGGTAAAGAAAATATTGTTGATACTGAGATTAATTTATCTAGATTTAAAGTTACTTTAAAAGATGTCAGTAAAGCCAATAAAGAGGGCATTCAAAAACTAGGAGCTAAAGGAATTGTTGAAATAGACAATCAATTAAAAATAATTTTAGGCCCTGAATCTAAACAATTAAAAAAATACATAGACGAAATAAAATGACAAAATTTGTCATTTTTTTCATATTTCGACAAAATACGACATATTAAAATTATATAATTCAAACTAAGAGGTGTACTTATGCCAATATTTGAAAATATAATTTTATTATTCGTATTTTTATTTTTCCCAATAACTTGCTACTTAATATATATAACTCATCTAAGTAATATGGATAGAAAAGAACAAAGTATTTTATTAGATATTTCTCTAATATCAGCTTTATTTTTAATAATTAGATAT
>ULVL01077920.1_pt1 | contig 10746 bp, 9 predicted proteins | sample 1959381 | NCBI WGS metagenome assembly ULVL01 (sample SAMEA4835785, study PRJEB28245) | human gut metagenome | biome: gut microbiome; material: fecal sample | place: Denmark | collected 2008
TGCGCTTTAGCCACTTTATCCACAGTCTAACCCGTCAGGCTTGGCCTGACGGGTTTTGTTTTGCTTATTTTTAATCTTCTGCGTCTTCCTTAACCGTTATTAAGCATGAAATTTCAATAATGCTTACTGCCAAATATACTATTACCCCTGCAATAAGCCAAATTTTATCAGAAAAAATTTCTGCCCTGACCGCATTAAAAATTCCTACAAGCGAAACAACCGCACTCGGAATTAAAAACAAAGGTGAAAAATTTTGCAATATTTCAATCGGTGAATATGCAATATCCGTTACAAGATAAGTCAAAATCACGGAGATAAGCACGCATATAATAATCAGCACTAAAAAATTCACCATTAAAATTTGATTAACGGAAAGCGGTGCATTTATCGGAATAATCGAATCAATATCTTTTTTAAACAAAATTTTAAATTGCGATACTGCGCCTGCAAGGATATTGATTATATTCAAAATCCAAAGTAAAATAATTGCGCCTTTTTTACTTGCTGTCATTTAAAATAAACTCCTTCGTTTTTTCAAGGAAAATATCCATTTCCCTGTCTGTGCCTATTGTAATTCTTACATAATTTTCAATTCTCGGCAAAGAAAAATAGCGGATAAAAACTTTTTGAGTTTTAAGATATTCAAAAAGTGATTTCATATTATGCTCATTATGAGTTGCAAAAACAAAATTTGTTTTTGAATCAAGCACATCAAAGCCGAGAAGCCTGAGTTCATCTGTAACCCTCGCTCTTGTTTTAATTACTTTTTTACAGGTTTCTTCAAAATATTCTTTATCTTCAATGCTGGCTGTTCCCATTTCAATTGAAAGAGAATCCACCGTATATGAATTATATGAATTCTTAACCGCTTCCATAACATCAATAAGGGTTTTACTGCCGATTGCAAAGCCTATACGAAGCCCTGCAAGTGAGCGTGATTTTGAAAATGTACCCGTTACAAGCAGATTTTCATATTTCTCAATAAGCGAAACACTTGATGTGCCGCCGAAATCAACATATGCTTCGTCAATAATAACAACGCTGTCATTATTATAATCAAGTATTTTTTCTACAAAATCAAGCCCCTCGCCAAGCGAAGTAGGTGCATTGGGATTAGGAATAACCACACCGCCGTTTTGCTCTTTGTAATCTTCGGGATTTATCCTGAAATTATCATCCACCGGGTAAGTTTTATACTTAATGCCGAAAAGAGAACACCAAACGGGATAAAAACTGTATGTTAAATCAGGATACACAATCGGCTTATCGCTGTTAAAAAACGACTGAAAAGCAACCGCAAGCACATCATCAGAGCCGTTGCCGACGAATACATTTTCAACCCCAACCCCGTAAAACTTTGCAATAGCCTCTTTAAGCTTTGTTGAATTTGCATTTGGATAAAAACGCAAATTATTTGCATCAAAGCTTTTAAGCACAGCCATTGCTTTTGGTGACGGAGGATATGGATTTTCATTTGCATTTATTTTAACTATATTTTTATCCTTACTTTGCTCCCCCGGAATATAAGGCTCGATATTTCTTAAATTTTTGATCCAATCTCTGCTCATATCTTCACCCCAAACTATCTTACTTTAACTCTTTTAACTTTTGACCAACTTCCGTAAACTTTGTTTTTATTTTCATCAAGCTTGTAAGCACGAACACGAACATAATATCTCTTTCTGCTTTGTGCTGTTTTGATAGTTACACGAGTTGATTTGGTGGTTTTTGTTTTAAAATTATATTTGAAATTTCTATGAGTAGACCACTGATATTCATAACCGGTGGCTTTCACTTTTTTGAATGAATATGTGATTTTGCGTCTGCTTCGGCTTTTAACTGATTTGTTTGAAACCCTCTTTGGCGTTGTTACCGTGCTGAAAACATCGCTTTCTTCGCAAGCTACATTCGCCTTATTTGCACGAACTTTAAACTTATACTCGCTTGCAGCTTTAAGGCCGATTACCTTAAATGTATTTTGATTATTAAATGTTTGACCTATGAATTGATATTCATTTGCCTGTGCATCATATTTAAAAATATTATAGCTTTCGCATCCGTCTATCAAATACCATGATAAAGTAAGTGATGTATTTTTCCTTTCACTTGCTTTTATGCCGCTGATTTTAGTTCCCGTAGTTTTGCCCGATACATAATTTGATACTTCGCCCAAAAATGCTTTGTTTGATGAATCAACACCCTGCGCACAAACGGTGATTATATACTGATTACCTGCAATCAGCCCGTCAATAGTACCGCTTGCCCCGTAAACAGTCTGCTTAAAGGTTGCGTCATTATTTAAACTTTCTGCAGTGATAACATAAGACTGCGCGCCCAAAACCTCATTCCAAGTTAAGCTTAACGAATTATCCGTACTTGAAATATACTTAACGCCGCTAACCCTGTTAGGTACAATATTAAATGTATATATTTGCTTTAAATCTTTATACTTTCCGATACCTTTTAAAGTAATGCGTGCTTTGCCGATATTCACATTATTGCTGTAAGTCAATGTGTAATCCACATCTTTTACAAGTTCAATTCCGTTTACCACAACAGGTGCAACATCACATTGAATAGGCTGGCCGGTATATACCCTTGTGCCGATAAATGTTGTATCCTCACCCTTGTACCAAAAGTTAATATCGACATTGCCTTTCATACCTTTAACTCTTCCTTTTGAGGTATGCTGCCAAAATTCATAATTGCCCTTGTAATTCGTCTTTTTACTGTAATTTGCAAGCCAAATTTTATAGCTTTGCGAAATATCATTAGGATATAAATGCTCTAAAAAGAAATTTTCGCTGGCATAAATGCAAGCGTCATATCCCGCATTTGATACGGTGTTTAAAAATGCGAGCGCATTAGCTGTCATTTTGGTTTTTGAAAGCTTTGCGCTGTCAAGCCTGCCCGCTCTTGTATCTGCGAATTCATAGTCGAAAACAACGGGCATAGTCAATTCATATCCTTTTATGGCTTTTAAAAGTGCGTTTGCTTCTTTCTTCGCTTCTTTTACGGTTTTAGCCTGCGAATACCAGTAAACACCTACCATAAGCCCTGCTTTTTTTGCGTCTTTGATATATGTTTTGTATTTCTTATCATAATTAAGCGAAAAGCCCGACTTTGTATATCCTGTGTATCCCACACGAACAAAAACATATTTTATTCCGTCTTTTTTTACCTTTTTAAAATTGATTTTTCCGTTATGATGTGAAATATCCATACCGTAAATCAAATCTTTATCATCAAATCTTGATGCGTGGGTATATGTAATACCTGTGTACTTGCTTTTGGTTTTAACACTTGCAAATGCACACGGTGCCTGAAACAGCATAGCAAACACAAGCATTGCCGAAATTATTTTGCTAATCTTTTTCATTTTTCTCTCCTTTTATTATCCCTTTTGTTTTTTACTGTACCAATAGTTTAAATCAACATATTTGCTTTCAATACTGTCGCTTTTACCCGTTCTTGAATACTGCCAAATATGATACGGACTTGAAGTTGAAACACTTTCGTTATAATCTGCCACCCAAACAACAGTGCTTTTAGGCAGCTTCTTTGTGTTTATATCATTATCATAAAGATATGATGATGCATAAACACCCGAAATGTAACCGAACTTTTCAATCTTTTCGCAAAATGCTTTTATAGTTTTTGTACATTCGGCTTTTGAAAGTGACGCTTCCCACATTCTGCCGGTGTTATCCCCGTTTTCATCAATCGGGTATTCATAATCTATCACAACAGGCAAATTAGGCTTGTACATTGCAACTGTTTTAATAACAAATCTTGCCTCTTCCTCTGCCTCTTTTTCATCAACTGCCTGCGAATAAAAGTATACGCCGAACGGTATTCCGGCTTTTTGCGCATTTTTTAAATTATCTTTAGCGCATTTATCGGTGCATATTTTACCTGTTCCGTATCCCCGATACCCAACACGGATAAATACAAAATCAACCTCGTCTTTTAATGCCTGCCAATCAATCTTTCCGTTATGCTCGGATAAATCATATCCCCTTGCCCTGTCCTTGCCGAAATCATAGCAAGCAGTTTCATTTCCGTAAAACGAAAGCAAAATGCCTGTTACCCCAAGCACCACGGCAAGCAAAACGCAAACACCTGCAATAATTTTACTTTTTTTATTTATTTTTCCGGTCTTTTTCGACTTCGCTTTTAAAGCCATATTCTTTACCTCTTTTTAACAATAGAAATATATTATCACAATAGATAAATAAAATCTACACAAAAAACATAAAAATAAATATTTGTTTATTTGTTAAAATATGGTATAATCAAAACATCTAATAACAGATAATAAATTGAAAAGGAGTGTATTTATGAAAAAAGTTATTAGTTTATTTCTTTCTGCTATGATGATTTTGACATCTGTGCTTTGTGTCAATTTTTCAGCATTTGCGAAAGATATTGAAAGTGGCTCAATTAAATTGGGCAAAAACACAGTAAAAGCAAGTGAATTTGTTTACAAAGATGATGAACTTGATAAAACAAATTCAACTTATTATTGGTACTCTTTTGTACCTGATGAAACTACTGTTTACAAGTTTGAATCTCATTATACCGTAAGTGATGATACTGACCCTGTGATTTATCTTTGCGATAAAAATAAAATCACTGATTGTGATGATATTGATTTAGATAACGAAAACTATAATTTCAAACTTCAAACATCACTTATAAAAGGTGAAACATATTACTTATATTTTAGAGAATATAATAATTCAAGTTCATTTGAATTCACCGTTGATAAAACACAAATCAACTTTTCTTTCACCCTTGCCCAAAAGCACACTTTAACCCAAGGTTATGACAGCAGTATATATACTGATAATAACGGTGATGAATATGATCACTATAATTTAGACAATGTAATTTCCAGCGAAGGCAACACCATTACCGAAACTAAAGAAGACGGAACACAGGTTACATACACCTGCAAAAACACCAAAGCAAACGAAGATGACGAAGACGATTTCAGCTTCGTTGACGGTAACGGAAACTTATTTCCTTACCAGATTGACTGCGATTCAGCGCAAAGCAGAAATCATCTTAAAACGGGAGATAATGTTCAGTGTTACTTTACTGTTCGTAGTGATGATTATGATATAGATGTTCCTTTCACAATCGACATTAAAGATTTCGATATAACCGGCATTACATTCACCCTTGCCCAAAATCACACTTTAACCCAAGGTTATGACAGCTACATTAGAACTGATGATAATGGTGAAGCATATGACCATTACAATTTTTGGAATGTAATATATTCTGAAGGCAACACACTTACTGTAACCAAAAAAGGCGAAACACCGGTTACATATACCTGCAAAAACACCAAAGCAAACGAAGATGATGAAGATAATTTCAGCTTTGTTGACAGCGACGGAAATCATTTTGATCATGAGCTGGACTTTTCTACTTTGCAATACAAAAATCATCTTAAACCGGGCAATGATGTTGAATGTTCTTTCAGAGTATACAATATAGATGTTCCTTTCACAGTTGATATTGATAAAAACCCAATTGCTTCAATTGAATACATCGGCAACATCACTGTAAGCGATAAAGATAAACATACATATGACGACGGCGATTACTATTATGATTATACAATTTATCAGCCGGGTGCAAAAATCGTAATTCATTACAAAAACAAAACACCGGATACTTATATCTGCAAGGGCTTTTATGATGAAGACTTGAAGGATACATATTATAGTTTTATAAATGTCAATGACTCTGAAGATTGGCTTGATATAGATTATTCAAGCGATAGCTCAACATGGACAGCCGGCGGAAATAACTTGATATATATTATGTGCCACAGTGTTATAACCACTATACCTGTAACAGTTATTCCATCAACACCTGCGCCAAATCCAATCCCCCCAACACCTGCACCTGCACCTATACATGCACAGCCTGCTCCTGCTCCAAGCACTTCAACTTCAGCTCCGGCAGCGCAAACCACAGCACAGCTGGCAGCACCTAAAAATAATAAAAAGGTAAAAGTTGCTTCTGCAAAGGCGGGCAAGAAATCAGTAAAAGTAACTTGGAAAAAGGTTAAGGGTATAAAAGGATACCAAATTCAGTATTCAACAAACAAGAAGTTTAAAAAGGGTAATAAAACAATTACCGTTAAAAGCGCAAAATCAACTTCTGCAACAATTAAGAAGCTTAAAAGCAAGAAAAAATACTATGTACGCATGCGCACATATAAAATAGTAAACGGAAAGAAAGTTTACTCGGCTTGGTCAAAAGCTAAAAGCGTTAAAGTTAAATAATTCAAAAAAGCGGCTTGAACTTAAAGTTCAAACCGCTCATTTTATAATATTCAGTTTCTTTCAGGTGGAGTGTAAAGGTGAATTCTGCCCGCATCATTAAAGGCTTTTAAAGTCATAACGCAAATAGGAACAATAAACATACCCATAAAACCGAAAAGCTTTAATCCAAAGTAAAGGCCCGCAAGGGTAACAAGCGGATTAACACCGAGTGAATCGCCCACGATTTTAGGCTCAATATACTGGCGAATTACCGTAATAACAGCGTACAAAATAAGCAAGCCTACGCACTGCCCAACATTGCCCGTAACAAGTGCGATAAGCGACCACGGAATAAGAATACCGCCCGAACCTGCAACAGGAAGAATATCAAACACCGCAATACAGATTGCGATAACGAAAACATAGCTGTTTTTCATAACGCCGATTAAATTAAGGATAGTTAAACCAAGGAAGTTTTCGCAAAATGTGATAAACATAATAAGCCCGTAAGCCCTGCACATTTTAAGAATAGTTGATGAAAAGATTTTTTTAGTTTCACTTAAAAGATTTTTATGCTTATCAGGAAGTTGAAGCTTAATAAATTTAACTACCTTTTTATAATCCTTTGTAAAAAGTATCCACGCAATAACTCCGATTACAACGCTGATTAAAATTGACGGAATATTTTTAACCACGCTGTACACACCGCTGATTCCGTTTGACAGGCCGGAAGTAATTGAACTCATATTTATTCCGAGTTTTGATACATCAAAATCATTTATAAGATTGCCGAAAAACTGTGTTATATTTTCCGACACGCTTGTATAAATACTGTCAGGCAAAAATTTAATGGCTTTTAAAATTTCATTTTGCAGAGTAACAAGAAAAGTCGGCAAATCATTAAGCTGCTCGCCTAAAAAAGAAATGAAATTACCTATTTCTCTAAACAAAGCCGCAATAACCGAAATAACAGGGCCTAAAATAATTGCAACGCACAAAAGCACAAGAACGATTGACCAAAAAGAATGCATTTTATTTTTAGTCTTTTTATCAAGCCAGCCAAGCGGCCTTTGCAAAATCACTGCAAAGAAAAACGAAAGCAAAAACGGTGCAGCAATAACGAAACAATATTTAAAAAACACATAAACAAGACCTATAATTGCCATAACATAAACAAGGTCAATTAAAAAATCTCTCCTTTTTGCTACTTTTGGATTCATATATAATACTTCCTTTTGTTAAATATATACATTATTTTAATGTAAAACAGGCGGTTAATCAAGTAATTTTGATAGAAATTAAGATTTTTTTAAATTTATACTTGATACTTCTTAACTTTTTTGTTAATATATAGAAAGTGTTTTTCACAGTAACACAACTGTGCGCACACGGAGGACACATTTTATTATGGAAAAGATAAATTTCTATTTAATAAATGCAAGCATAGTGCCTGACATATATAAAAAAGTAATAAAAGCCAAAAGCCTTTTTGCAAGCGGTGAAGCAAAAAGTGCGTCACAAGCGGCAAAAATGGCAGATATATCACGAAGTGCATACTATAAATATAAAGATGCAATTTTTGAATATCACGGCGACGACAGCAATGACACAGCCACAATCAACGCAAAACTTATGGATAATGCCGGCGTGCTGTCATCACTAATGGCGGAGCTTTATAAAGCCGGTGCTAATGTATTATCTGTTAACCAGAGTGTTCCTATTCATTCGGTAGCAGATGTTTCCGTAACTGTACGAATTGCCGAAATGGCAATTACAAAAAAGGAGTTACTTAATTCAATAGAAAAAATCGACGGTGTAAATTCCGTTGTTTTATCATAGGAGGTAGAAAATATGAAAGTTGCTGTAATGGGCTACGGAACAGTAGGTTCAGGTGTAGTTGAGGTAATTGAACATCACAGTGATATTATTCCAAAAAGAACAGGTGGCAAAACACTTGAAATTTCACACATTCTTGATTTGCGTGATTTTCCAAATGACCCACATAAAGATTTATTTACCAAGGATTTCAACGATATTTTAAATGACGATGAAACCAAAATTGTTGCCGAAACAATGGGCGGGGTTAACCCGGCTTTTGATTTCACAATGAAGCTTCTTAAAGCAGGTAAAAGCGTTGTAACATCTAACAAAGAGCTTGTTGCACAAAGAGGACTTGAGCTTTTACAGGCTGCGGAAGAAAGCGGAGCAAACTATTTGTTTGAAGCAAGTGTAGGCGGCGGAATCCCTATTATTCGCCCGCTTTGCCAGTGCCTTGCCGCTAACTATATTGAGGGCATTGCAGGTATCTTAAACGGTACTACAAACTTCATTCTTACTATGATGATTGAAGAGGGAATGTCATTTGAAGAAGCACTTAAAATAGCGCAGGAAAAAGGATATGCGGAAAAAGACCCTACCGCCGATGTTGAAGGCCACGATGCATGCAGAAAAGTTTGCATTCTCGCTTCCCTTGCATTTGGCAAGCATGTATATCCAAATCAGGTTGAAACCGAGGGTATTACAAAGATTTCGCTTGAAGATGTATCATACATCGAAAATGCAGGCGGTGTAATCAAACTTCTCGGCCAAATCAAATATATTAACGATAATGAAATCGCCGCATTTGTAAGCCCTGCTGTTGTATATAACGGTTCACAGCTTGCAAGCGTTAAAGATGTTTTCAATGCAATCCTTGTAAGAGGTGATGCAGTCGGCGATGTATGCTTCTACGGCCCGGGTGCCGGCAAGCTTCCTACCGCTTCCGCTGTTGTAGCCGATATTATTGACTGTGCAAAGCACAGTGACAGAAAGAAGATTTTCGGCTGGGGCGAAGGCTCGGAAAACTATGTAGTTGACTACAAAGAAAAGATTGAAATGCCGTTTTATGTTCGTGCAAAGGCAACTCCAAATGAAGTAAATTCAAAATTTGCGGATGTTAAGTTCCTTTCAAGAAAAGGCCAGCCAAGTGACGAAGTTGCATTTATCACAGATTATATGACAGAAAACAAGCTTAACAAAAAGCTTGACGGTATGAATGTTATCAACACAATTAAAGTTACAAACTACTAATCAATATAATTTTCGGAGGATTACAAACCTATGGGACTTATTGTTCAGAAATTCGGTGGTTCTTCAGTAGCAAACGCCGAAAGAGTAATGAATGTTGCTCGCATTGTTACCGAAACATACAAGCAAGGCAATGATGTTATTGTTGTTGTATCGGCACAAGGTGATACAACTGACGACCTTATTGAAAAGGCAAACGAAATCAACCCAAAAGCAGCTAAAAGAGAGATGGACCAGCTTTTAACCGCAGGTGAGCAAATTTCTATTTCACTTCTTGCTATGGCAATTGAAAAGCTCGGTTTTCCTGTAATCAGCCTTTTAGGATGGCAGGCAGGATTTAACACAAATTCAATCTACACCTCGGCAAGAATTAAAAACATTAAGCCTAACAGACTTCAGGCTGAAATTGCAAAGCGCAACATAGTTGTAGTTGCTGGTTTCCAGGGTATTAACAGATATGACGACCTCACCACATTGGGCAGAGGCGGTTCAGACACATCGGCAGTTGCAATTGCAGCAGCACTTAAAGCCGATAAATGCCAAATCTTTACAGATGTTGAAGGTGTTTACACCGCTGACCCGAGAAAAGTTGAAAATGCAAAGAAGCTTAAAGAAATCACATATGACGAAATGCTTGAACTTGCAACACTCGGCGCACAGGTACTTAATAACCGTTCAGTAGAAATGGCTAAAAAATACGGCGTTGAACTTGAAGTTTTATCATCATTAAACCCGGTACCGGGTACAATCGTTAAGGAGGTAACAAAAATGGAAAAAATGCTTATTAGGGGCGTAACAAAGGATAAGGATGTAGCACTCGTATCAATTCTCGGCTTGCAGGATACACCGGGCATTGCTTTTAAAATCTTTTCAAAGCTTTCTGCTAAAGAAATAAATGTTGATATTATTCTTCAATCTTTCGGCAGAGACGGAACAAAAGATATTGTATTCACCGTAAGCAAAGATAACGGTCCTGTTGCTGTTGAAATTCTTGAAAGCTTCCTTGATAACTGCAAAATCGTTTGCAACACCGAAGTTGCAAAGGTTTCAATCGTAGGTGCAGGTATGGAAACACATCCGGGTACAGCATCAAAAATGTTTGAAGCTCTTTATGAATCAAACATCAACATTCAAATGATTTCAACATCAGAAATCAAAATTTCTGTAATTATCGACGCTGAAAATGCTGACAGAGCAGTATCTGCTGTTCACAAGGCATTTATTCCAAATGACTAATCGGTAAAATGTTCAGGCTGTTTCGCATTCATTGTGAAACAGCCTTTAAACTGTCGATAAAGTGGCTAAAGCACGCCGCATTATAATTGCCATAGAGTTATATCGTATGGCAAAGATTACTCTTACTAAAACAAAATCAAAAAACAGCGTTTATAGAAAA
>ULVL01079537.1_pt1 | contig 10741 bp, 7 predicted proteins | sample 1959381 | NCBI WGS metagenome assembly ULVL01 (sample SAMEA4835785, study PRJEB28245) | human gut metagenome | biome: gut microbiome; material: fecal sample | place: Denmark | collected 2008
TCGAAAAGAATACCGCAAATGTCGGCGGCGGAATATACGTCAACCCCGGCAACAACGGGCAGCTTAAAATAAGCGGCAAGCCCGTCGTAAAGAGCAACACCGCTTCGGGTGCTGCAAACAACGTGTATCTGCCTTCCGGCAAAAAGCTGAGCATAAGCGCTGCCATGAGCAGCGGCGCATCCATCGGCATCACCACCGAAAGCAAGAACTATCCCGTGGTTTTCTCCGGCAAGTACGGTCAGGACTATTCGGATTACTTCTTTGCCGATGCCGCCGACGCCCATGTGAACTATAATTCAAATACTGAGCTTGAACTTGCGGCGGGAGCAAAGAAGTACAATGTGTATATCATTACGGATGACAACGGCACCGCAACAGTAAGCGCTTCTTCGGCAACGGCAGACACGACGATACAGCTTACCGTAACGCCCAATAACGGCTATCACTTCAAAGAGTGGCAGGTCGTAAGCGGCAATGCCGAAGTATCCAACAATACGTTTATCATGCCGGCCGGCAATGTGACCGTGAAACCCGTATTTGAGGCGCATAGCTTTACGGAAGAGCACGTAGAGGAACAATATAAGAAATCCTCCGCGGACTGCACGCACAATGATGTTTACTATAATACCTGCTCCTGCGGCGCGGTAAGCGCAACCGAAACATTTGAAGTGCCGGGCACGGCGCTTAACCACGACTGGGCCGAAGCGACTTGCACCGAACCCAAGACTTGCCGGCGTGAAGGCTGCGGCGCGACCGATGGTAATCCGCTGGGCCACGACTTGTCTAACGCTTGGAGTAAGGACGAAAACGAGCATTGGCATGAATGCAAACGCTGTCACAGCAAAGAGGACGCAGGAAAGCATGAATACGGCGATGATAACATATGCGATATCTGCGGATACGACAAGACTGTGCCGCATACGCATAACCTGAAGCTTGTTTCTGCCAACGCCGCTACTTGCACTAAGAATGGCAACAAGGCCTACTATACCTGCGATGGTTGCGATATGTGGTTCGAGGATGCTAATGGCAGCATAGAGATAACCGACAAAACAGCGGTCATCATCCCGGCTACCGGCCATGCGCCTTCAGAAAGCTGGAAGTTCGATAAGGCAGACCATTGGAAGGACTGCACAAACGCAGGCTGCGGAGTGATTATAGAAGGCTGCAAGGCAGCGCATACCGAAAGCGGCTGGATAATAGACACCGCGCCCACTTACTTTAATAGCGGAACGCAGCACAAGGAATGCACGGTTTGCCATTATGTTACGGCAGTTGGCTTCATACCGGCAAAGGGCGGCGATATAGAACCGAGCGATCCGTCCGGCTGGACGCCTAACCCCAACCTACCCGCTACCGGCGGCGACAATACCGCATTCATTTGGATAGCGCTGCTGCTCATATGCGCATCCACGGCCGCCGGAACCGTTATTCATGGCAGAAGGAAAAAGCAAAGGTAAGCTTCTGAATCAAACTAACAGCTAACACTAACATCCGCTCTGATGGACACATTGGGGCGGATGATTTATTTTGCTTGACTTTATGCCCGACAATTTGTACCCATGACCGGCTTCTGGCACGGCGCAAGCTGGAACTTCGTGCTGTGGGGCGTATACTTCGGCGTACTGCTTGTGCTGGAAAAACTGTTCCTGCTCAAGCTTCTAAAAAAACTGCCCACTGTTCTTAGGCACATTTACGCTTTGCTGCTGATAACACTGAGTTGGACTCTGTTTGCATTTACCGATATATCTGCCGGCTTTGCGTGGCTTGGTTCAATGTTATCGGGCGTTTTGTTCGATAGCGACAGCGTTTATCTGCTGCTTACATATGGCCCGATGCTGCTTCTGTGCGCGTTCGCAGCAACGCCTATCGGCAAACGCATGTACGATTGGCTGAACAGCCATTTGAAGCAGGGTTTGCTTGCCGTCGCCGATTGTGGCGGGATGCTGTGCGTGCTTGCCGCAGCGGCAGCGTATCTTGTGAGCGGCAGCTATAATCCGTTCCTGTATTTCAGGTTTTGAGGTGGCTTTATGCGAAATAAGCTGATAATTTCATTCTTTTGCGTACTGCTGGCGGTATGTGCGCTTGCAGGGCTGTTCATTCCGGATAAATACTATTCGGAACGCGAAAAGCGCACCCTTGCACAAATTCCTAAATTTAGCATAGCAGACTTTTTCTCCGGCAAGTTTGGCGATAAGCTGGAAACCTACCTTGCCGATCAGGTACCGCTCCGCGACAAATGGATAACGCTGAAAACCTACCTTGAACTTGGCATAGGCAAGCATGAAAGCGGCGGCGTTTATATTTGCAAGGACAATTACCTGATGGATAAGTTTACGTCTTACAGCCAAAAGCAGCTTGCAGCCAATGCCGAAGCGCCTGCAGAACTGCAAAAGAAGCTGGCGGAGGAGGGCATATCCGTGAGCACAATGCTCGTTCCCGTTGCGGCGCAGGTGCTAAGCGATAAACTGCCCGCATACGCCCCTGTTGCAGACTATGCTGCCATACTTAAAGTGCTTAGTGATGCAGGCGTGAACGTAACCGACATTATGAGCATACTTGCGGCGCACAGCAACGAAGCCGTCTATTACCGCACAGACCATCATTGGACAAGCCTTGGCGCGTATTACGCATACTGCACATGGCGTGGCATCGAACCTGCGGCAGATGAATGGACAAAGGAAGCGCTTTGCAATAACTTCCGCGGCACAACGTGGAACAAAGTTCCTCTGCCTACAGTTCCGGCAGAGGAGATAACGGCGTGGTACAAGCACATGAACAGGCGCGTTTCTTATAACAACGGGGAATATGAGACGGACAGCATATATGAACGCAAATACCTTGACGGCAGCGATCAATACGCCGCGTTTCTCAATTCCAATCAGGCGCAGACCGTGATACAGGGAAGTGGGAAGGAAGGCAAGCTGCTGCTCATAAAGGATTCATACGGCAACACATTTGCTCAGTTTCCGGTTGAGGATTATGCCGAAGTTCATGTTATAGACTTGCGATTTTTCCGTGACGATATAGCCGAATATGCCAAGGCTAACGGCATTACGGATACGCTTGTGCTATACGGCGTGGAGAATTTTGTTAAGGATACCAATTTATCCTGATGTTCCCTTGACAACCAAGCCCCCAATAACTATAATCACATCCAGAAAGGCTGCCATATGGTTGCTTTTTGTTTTATATCGGCTGAAGTGTATTTTCAGACATATGTAGTAGATACAGACGAAAAAACTAACATATTCCAGATAGCAAAAACTAAAAGCTAAAGCGAATCGTTAACGGTTCTCATGAGTATAACTTGCCTTTAATCTTTGGACGATCGAATGAACAAGCATTATGTCCTCATCCGAAAGACCGTCTGTACTGATTGCTGAGGATGTATCAATACCAAGCAGGTAATCCGTAGATATATCAAAAATTTCGGCGAGTTGGACAAGCGACTGTGTAGACGGAACAGAGATACCCATTTCCCAAGCATTTACACTTGAGCGCGTTACGTTAAGCATCCTGGCAAGCGCTGCCTGTGTCAGGCCTTTCTGTTCACGGAGTTGCTTGATCCTATCGTAAATCATTATCACCTCTTAAAAACGCTTCACACAGCCATGTAGAAGCACGTAATATTTCTATGTTAGTTTACGTTAAGATATTTTGCATTATCAATATGATACTTATACTTGACAACGGAGATTAAGAATGCTTTAATACTACTATAAAATAAATCAACGAAAGGGAGGTTCTTTATGTTGAGAAAGCATCTTTCGCTTTTCCTTGCTTTATTGATGATTTTCACGGTAATACCGGAAGTATCATTGGCAGAAAATGGCGTGGATGAACCGGAAAGTCCTACATCTATCGGTTTCCTTAATGCCGATAGTTGCGACGAGACACTCGTATATCATTATACGGTTGAAGCTTCTCCTGGCGATACGATCATGCTTGCACCAGAGCCGGATTATAACGGCGATGGTGAGTTGTTGTATCGTTGGATGCGCTTTGATGCAGAGCAGAACATCTACGTCGAACTGCCTAACGAGACCGAAAACACTCTGGAGATAACTGTATCAGAGGATGAGTTTGGTGTAAAAGCAATCTATGCCTGCGAGGTTTCCGATGGTGAGATTTCTGGGACAGCAGGGTTTACGATTACTGAGCGTATATGCGAAAATGAGTCGGGAAATGAGGCAGGGCAATCATTCATAGCAGCAACGCATAATGAATTGAAAACGGCATCTGTTGGGAACATTCCCGTACTGCTTGCTAATGTGGATATAGATTATAGCAAATATATATCGCCTAATCCAGGCTCGTATAATGCAGACGATGCTCTCACCTATGCTCGAACCCATTATAATGATGGCCAAGGACTTTGCGCCGAATTTGTTGCAAAGTGTCTAAATGCAGGCGGCCTTAATATACCACGGTATACTTATACACACGAAGTACTCGCATGGCTTGAAGCAAATGGATATAATAGAGTTTCTCTAGTTGGAAAAACAATGGGGAACTATGATTCGTTCTGGGAAAGAGACAATAAGAATCTTGTCTCGCCAGGAGACATATTGTTCTATGTACCGATAGGAGAACAGAGCACAGCAAATAATCCATTTCACACCGTGATAGCAAGCGGATTTGGGCAAAAAAGAACAGATAATCGTTTACTGGCATATGGTCATAACCCAGCATGGAACCAACTTCCAGCTGATAACTATATAACCGCGACTAACGAGGCTACTCAAATCATATGTATAAACATGAGATCTGCTTCCAATGATAAGCCCGACATGACTGCCAACATGTCTGCAAATGATTATCTGACATACTATGCGCAGAGTGTGACCACATTTACGGGTACTGCCACGCCGAAAAACGGTACACTAAAGATGTATAATTTGCCGACCACGCTCAGCAATACTGTCGGTTACACTACTACCACCGGCTCCGTTAAACTTACGAAGAAAGTAGTTAACCATGCCGGAAATACATGGTATCAGATTGACAGTGGCAAGTTTGTGTACTCGGGTGATATCAATATATCTTCAGCCCCAACGATCATCAGCATTGATAAAGGTAGCATAACTCAAACTACAGCTGTAATCAAAGCGGAGGTTGGGCACTCAAGCAGTAATAAGCCCACTTCATGGACATTGGAGTATGGTACAACAGATGATCTCAGCAATGCAAAAGCGCACACAGAAAAATTTACCGATGCCGTGCTGAATGCATACAATCCAGTACCGATCTCCGTAACCTTCGGAGTGGAAGAGCCCAATCTAAAACCAGGTACGCGTTATTATTACCGTTTTACAGTCAACAGCGCAAGTGCTGCTCCTGTTGTAAGTGGAATAGGGTATTTCGATACTCTGAAATGCTCTTCACACAGATATAATTCCCTCGGTGTTTGCACCGCGTGCGGAACAAGTTATGACTGGAGTAGCACAAGGAGCGCAAATTCCTCATGGCTGAAAGGTAATATGACTGTCCGCAGTACGCCATATGATGCTGCCACCAGTATTGGCTCGACAGCGCGTATTCAGGCTCAGGCAACCGTAAAGAATTGCAGCAGTATCTTATGGTATCAGGTTTCATACAATGGACAGACAGGCTACATAAAGGCTAACTCAGCAACTATCTTTACGCCTGTCACAGGCATTACGTTGAGTCATAGCTCAGCTTCGCTTGTTCCGGGTGATACATTAAGTCTTGTGGCAACTATATTGCCGTCCGGAGCAACCGAAAAAAGCGTAACATGGAGTAGCAACAGCACTTCCGTTGCAACAGTAACTCAGTCCGGTGTAGTTACGGCAGTATCGCCCGGCACTGCTGTTATTAAGGTTACAAGCATAGATAATGCTTCTGCCACCGCCTCATGCACAGTTACGGTATCTTCTATATTAACAACGCAAGTCATAATTGACAGTGTGTTTTCCGAAGTAGAGATTGGCGTACCCGTGAGACTCGAGGCACATGTTCTTCCAACCAATGCAACAGTGCAGGGCGTAAATTGGGTTGTAAAGAACGGCACTGGTTCAGGCGAGATTTCTAACGGCTATTTTATCGGACGCTCTGCCGGCACGGTTACTTTGGAGGCACATTCTGCTGATGGCATAACGTATAATACTATGACGGTTACAGTCAAGTTATCGGGTGCATCTATTGAAGAAGGGCTTCGCGCCGCCATTGCCAATAAAGATGAAGCGTATTACATTTCGGGAGATGTTACGCTGTCGGCTGATATAGTTATACCCGATTATCTTACTCTCTATATTGAAGATAGCGGCAGTCTCACCATTCCCAATGGTGTTACTTTAACGAACAATAGCTTTATTGGTATATACAGCAATATCACCATTCAATCGGGAGGAAAGATAATCAACAACCATCATCTCAGCACTTTTAGCGGAAGCAGTATTGCAGTTGATGAAGGTGGAACTCTTGAGAATAACGCTGCTTTGTCTTTAATATATAGCCCAATATATATGAATGGCACGTACGTTCGTGGTGATGAATCAACCATATTTGTCGTTGCAACCTTAGAGGAGGATGAAAGCCAGTTATTTACCGGTATTTCTAAGGAGCTTGTGACAATAGATTATATTGTCACAACTGAGGACGGAATACGTGCTGCCCTTACAAAAATCGAAGATGGCTATGTTGAAGTGTATGTGGAATTACGTGATAAATCCGTTATACTTACTTCGGATCTAACAATTCCAATGAACTGCTTGCTCATACTTGAAGGCGACTTGGTATTTACCGTTCCACAAGGGAAATGCCTAAAAAATTATGGGACAATTTCTATTTCAAAGCAAAGCAGTCTTGTAATAGAAACAGGCGCAATGCTTGAAAACAACAATTACATACAGATACATGGCACTCTAAATGTGCAGGGCAGTTACGCTGGTTACAATGCGGATCTCTATACCGGTGGCGTGCTGATACCTAATACCGTGCCGCATTGTACTGAAGGAGTTCTGGTCGAAAGCATTGATATTTTGGGTCAGGATACGGTGCTAATCAACAGCGAGAATGAGTATGCATATGTTCTTTCTCCTGATGATGTATGGATTAACTGGGCTGCTTGGTCAATTGTATCCGGTGATTCACTTGCTGAAATCGGGAAGTACACTGGTATCCTTAAAACTAAAAATACTGAAGGCGAAGTTGTTATTCGCGCTTCCGCTCTTGATGATTCAGGTGTATACGAGGAAAAGACTATAGTTATTAAGTCTGCATTTGATTATACATTAACCGTAATCTCCTCAGACGATACCATGGGCACTGTTTCCGGCGGCGGTAAATATAGAGCCGGTGCAACAGCAACCATAACAGCCACGCCCAAGGAAGGTTATGAGTTCGTAAAATGGAATGATGGCGATACGAGTGCATCTCGCACCGTTACCGTAAATGCGGACAAAACGTATACCGCTACATTCAAAAAGAAGGTTGTCAGTGCGGATGCCGCAAACTTCTATATATCTAATATATCGGCTCAAGCTGGAGAATATGCGACTATAGCTGTCAACGTATCTAACAACCCCGGAATATCGGGCTTTACTATATCTGTTGCATTTAGCAATAGCGTCTTTGAGTTTGATTCAATAGCTGTAAACTCTGATATTATTTCAAGCATAACAGATAACGTCATCGTGAAAGATAACGTGTGCACCGTAACAGCTACATACTTTAGCGCTAACGGTGATTTCACAGATAATGGCGAATTGTTTGGGATCAAGCTTAAAGTTCGGGAAAACGCAGAACCAGGAGAATATGCTATCGGTCTTAAAATAAAGGAAAGCGACGTATGTAATAATGACTTGGCTTTAGTTCCGTTCGATACTGTTGACGGTTCTATTGAGATTGCCGCCTTTGTATACGGAGATATATTTGTAGACGGTGTGATAGACATAAGGGATTTAGTTTACTTCGCACAGTATATGGCCGGCCGTAAACTTAATCCTACCAGTCAGCAAATTATGGCTATGGATGTATACAGGGACGATACTTTGGACATACGCGATCTTGTTAAACTGGCGCAATATGTGGCTGGAAGGCCGCTTGTGCTTGGAACAAAATAAAAAATAAGGAGAACTTGTTGTATGAAAAGAATGATTGCCGTATTAACGGCACTGATTATGGTGTTCACCTCTGCAGTTGCATTGGCCGATAACAGCAGCGGAGTAAAGTTAGTCGCCGTAGCGGGCAATATAGAGAGCAATCAGGTTACTGTTGACATTATGTTGACAGAAAACACAGGAATAGCCGGAATTAAGCTCGCTATAAAATATGATACGAGCAAAATGAAGGCCTTAAACGTAAAACGTGGAAGCGAATTCCCCAGCGCTACATCATGGGAGGGTACCCCTGGTGAAATTGGCTATAACTCATATGACGCAAATAATAATCATACCATTACCGGTACGCTTATGTCTGTTACATTTGAACTGATAGCCGGCGAGTGGGAAAGAACCGAAGTAACAATTGAGTGCAGAGAAAACGATGTTACGGACGAGTTCTTTAATTTGATTCCCATTAAGTCTATAGTCAATGCAACTATTATTAAGCCCCACACGCATAAAGCGGGAACAGAGTGGAAGAAGGACGAATCTTCTCATTGGCATGAGTGTACCGGCGAAGGCTGTGGTGAAAAGATGGATGTTGCGCAGCATTCATGGGATAATGGCATTGTCATAACAGAAGCAACGGAAAGCAGCAAAGGTTTAGTGCGATACACATGCAAAGTATGCAATGCAACTAAAGAAAAGGAAATACCCATGCTGCAGCATACCCATAAGGCGGGAACAGAGTGGAAGAAGGACAAATCTTCTCATTGGCATGAGTGCGTAGGTGAGGACTGTAGCGAAAAGATGGATGTTGCTCCGCATTCGTGGAACGAAGGTGTGATTGCGCAGCGGCCAAGTTGCAAGAACACTGGCATAAAGCTTTTCACCTGTACGGTATCTGGCTGCGGAGCTACCAAGACGGAGATTGTTGCAGCCACCGGCCACACTTTTAACAACGGTATGGTAACAACGGAACCCACTTGCACAAGCGCTGGCGTAATGACATTTAAATGCACAAACGAAGGCTGCACTGAGACAAAAACGGAACCGATTAACGCACTTGGCCATAAGTGGGATGAGGGAACTGTAATTACAGAACCCACATGCACTGTTGCGGGATTGAAGTCATTTAAGTGCACCAACAAGAACTGTGACGAAACAAAGACTGAGCCGGTCAATGCACTTGGGCATAAATGGGATAACGGTACTGTAACCATTGAGCCTACAACAACCAAGAACGGCGAAAAAACATATAAGTGTACCAACGCTGGATGTACGGAAGTAAAAACCGAGAGCATACCTGCCACCGGCCGTGATTATCCGACACATCCCATTCCGACAACCCCCGCACCCCCGACAGCCGATATGCCGCAGACAGGTAACACTGACATTACAATGGCTGCAATAGTGCTTATACTGCTTGGCGGTATAACATGGATTATTGTTTCAAAGAAAAAGCGTAACAACTAAAATATTGAGTATGCTCCACTTGTGGAGGGGAGTCAAACGCGGCAGCGGAATTCAATTTCGCTGCTGCGTTTAGTCTATAGTATTCCCTTGACAACCCTTCTCACAATAACTATAATCACAACCAGAAAGGCTGCCGCATGGTGGCTTTTCAAAGACCATTGGGTTAGAGTAAGTTAACTGTGGCTATTTGGTCAATTTTAGGGAGTAACCGGTGTGGATGAGAAGATAACCCTTTCCGGTGTGCCGGAAACAATGCTGCAAACCATATACGCCCGTGCAAAGGAAAGCAAAGATCGCGGCGCTATCAACGACAAAAAGGCGGAGGAGATAATAGGCAAGCTTAACTATGATTTCTCCCTTGCTGATAAAGACGCACCCATGCACAGCGGCGTCATAGCAAGGACCATAGTGCTGGATAAACTCGTAAGTGAATATCTAGCCAAAAATCCCGGAGCAACAGTTGTAAACATCGCCTGCGGGCTTGATACACGCTGCTACCGCATGACCGGCTTTAAGCATTGGTATAACCTCGATCTGCCGGAAACAATCGCCGTGCGCGAAAAGCTCCTACCGGAAAGCGGCAATATCACCCAGATCGCCATGTCCGCAATGGATGACTGGGGCAAAATGGTCGAGGAGAGTCGAACTCCTGCCATTATAATCATAGAAGGACTGACCATGTATCTTTCCGAAGCAGACGTACAGCAGATATTTGCCGTTATAGCCAACCGATTCGATGATGCCACGGTATTGGTTGAAATAATGAACCCCATGATAGTGAAGCGCTTTAAGGGAAAGTCCATAGAAGGCAGCAACGCTAAGTTCACATGGGGCATAAAGGGCGGCAAAGCATTGGCGGCGTTGCTGCCGAACTTCCGCTTTGTTGAAGAGCGTGGCCTGATGGAAGACATGACCCAGTTCATGCCGATTTATAAGGTGCTTGATAAGGTTCCCGCCATCAGGAACATATCTAACAAGATCATTACACTAAAAAGGTTGTAAGGAGGTAAAGCTATGGCATTCTTTGATAATACACGCAAGCCCACCGGGCTTGGTGGAAGAATAATGGTCTCCATGATGAACATTGGCCACCGCTCTTTGGCGGACTGGGGGCTTAAATACCTGAAACTGAATAACGATGCCAATGTGCTGGACTGTGGCTGCGGCGGAGGGGCGAACATCAAGAGACTTCTGAAAAA
>ULVL01084420.1_pt1 | contig 10725 bp, 8 predicted proteins | sample 1959381 | NCBI WGS metagenome assembly ULVL01 (sample SAMEA4835785, study PRJEB28245) | human gut metagenome | biome: gut microbiome; material: fecal sample | place: Denmark | collected 2008
AAAAAAAGGCTGTGTCAGCGTTTTGACACAACCTCTTAATTTTTCTTTCTTCTTTCTTTTGTCTTAAAAACAACAGAAGAAGAATTTTTATAATTCGGAAAAAAATGCGAAATTTGCAACGCTTTTCAAGTTTGACAAGAAACTTACTAACACCTTTAAATAAAAAATTAAAGAAAATGACTAAAAGTGCATTGCAAATCGCAAGGGCTGCTTACCAGCCCAAACTTCCGAAAGCATTGGCATCAGGAGCTGTTAAGGCTGTAGCAGGTGCTGCTACTCAATCTGTAGCCGATCAGGAAGCTATCAAAGCATTATTCCCGAACACGTATGGAATGCCGTTGATTACATTCGAAGCTGGTGAAGCTGTTGCTCTTCCTGCTATGAATGTAGGTGTAATTCTTTCCGGTGGTCAGGCTCCGGGCGGACACAATGTAATCTCCGGTTTGTTCGATGGTATCAAGAAATTGAACCCGGAAAACAAATTATATGGTTTTATTCTGGGTCCTGGTGGTCTGGTAGATCACAACTATATGGAGCTGACTGCTGATATCATCGACGAATACCGTAACACAGGTGGTTTCGATATCATCGGTTCCGGACGTACGAAGCTGGAAGCTGAAAGCCAGTTTGAAAAAGGACTTGAAATCATCAAACAACTGGGCATCAAGGCACTGGTTATTATTGGTGGGGACGACTCTAATACAAATGCTTGTGTATTGGCTGAATACTATGCTGCTAAGAAGTATGGTGTACAGGTAATCGGTTGCCCGAAAACAATCGACGGTGACTTGAAGAACGATATGATTGAAACTTCTTTCGGTTTCGATACAGCTTGTAAGACTTATGCTGAAGTAATCGGTAACATCCAACGTGACTGTAACTCTGCACGTAAATACTGGCACTTCATCAAATTGATGGGTCGTTCGGCTTCTCACATCGCACTGGAATGTGCTTTGCAAGTACAGCCTAACGTATGTATCATTTCAGAAGAAGTGGAAGCAAAAGATATGTCTTTGGACGATGTAGTAACATCTATCGCTAAAGTGGTAGCAGACCGTGCAGCACAAGGACACAACTTCGGTACAGTTTTGATTCCGGAAGGATTGGTAGAGTTCATTCCTGCCATGAAACGTCTGATTGCTGAATTGAATGACTTCCTGGCTGCTAATGCTGAAGAATTCGGTCAGATTAAGAAATCTCACCAACGTGATTATATCATCCGCAAACTTTCTCCGGAAAACTCTGCTATTTATGCTAGTCTGCCGGAAGGTGTTGCCCGTCAGTTGACTTTGGATCGTGACCCGCACGGAAACGTTCAGGTATCATTGATCGAAACTGAAAAACTGTTGTCTGAAATGGTAGCTACTAAGTTGGCTGCATGGAAAGAAGAAGGCAAGTATGTTGGTAAATTTGCTGCTCAACACCACTTCTTCGGTTATGAAGGACGTTGTGCTGCTCCGTCAAATTTTGACGCTGACTATTGCTACTCTTTGGGTTACACAGCTTCTATGTTGATTGCTAACGGTAAGACTGGTTATATGTCTTCTGTACGTAACACAACAGCTCCTGCTGCTGAATGGATTGCTGGTGGTGTGCCTATTACCATGATGATGAACATGGAACGTCGTCACGGTGAAATGAAGCCGGTTATCCAGAAAGCATTGGTAAAACTGGATGGTGCTCCTTTCAAAGCATTTGCTGCACAACGCGAACGTTGGGCTATCGAAACGGATTATGTATATCCGGGTCCGATCCAATACTTCGGTCCTACAGAAGTTTGCGACCAGGCAACTAAGACTTTGCAACTGGAACAAGCTAAATAAATACATTTCAAAGTAGTTGTTAATACAACAGCTGCAATGAAGGGTTCTTTCAGGCACGGATTACGCGGATTAATACGGTTTTTAGTTATTTCTTATAACCCTGTATTCCGTGTAATCCGTGCCTATCTCTAAAAACATTGATCGTTTAAAGTAAATGCCACAACGCAACAACCCGATGTCTGCCGTACAGAAGAAAAGAACTGTTTCCACCACTAAAAGAAAGGGAACGACCTCTTCTTCCAAGACTTCCCGTACTTCAAAAAAGGAACAGGTGAAGCATCGAACTGTGATGCCTACCTGGCTTCGTAATATTCTGGCAGTGATGATTGTCGGTTGTTTCTCCGTCGCTTTCTATTATTTCTTTATCCGCCCTTATGCTTATCGATGGAAACCTTGCCATGGCTTAAAGGAATATGGTGTCTGCATCCCTGACGGATATGATATTCATGGTATTGACATTTCTCACTATCAGGGAAAGATTGACTGGAAGAAGCTGTTGCAGAATAAGGAGACGGCTACTCCTTTACATTTCGTCTTTATGAAGGCCACAGAAGGAGGAGATCATAACGATACCACATTTGAGGCAAATTTTGCCAATGCCCGTAATCATGGATTTATCCGTGGCGCTTATCATTTTTATATTCCGAGCACGGATGCTTTGAAACAGGCGGACTTCTTTATTCGCACGGTAAAACTTGTTTCCGGTGATTTACCTCCCGTACTTGATGTGGAAGTGACCGGGCGGAAGGAAAAAAAGGAATTACAGCAAGGCATCAAACGCTGGCTGGACCGGGTGGAATCTCATTATGGAGTGAAGCCTATTCTATACACTTCTTATAAATTTAAAACCCGTTACCTGGACGACTCTATCTTCAATGCATACCCTTATTGGATTGCCCATTATTATGTGGACTCTGTGCGGTATCAGGGGAAATGGCACTTTTGGCAACATACGGATGTAGGAAGTGTTCCCGGCATTAAAGAAGACGTAGATTTGAATGTGTTTAATGGCTCGTTAGAGGAACTTAAAAAGTTGACAATTAAGTAACGGGTATTTCTTTTCCCTACAACTTATCTCTTCTCATATTTGTTATAATCGTATTATTACTAAAAAATACGATTATGAACTTTGATATAGCTATTATTGGTGGTGGTCCGGCCGGGTACACAGCTGCCGAACGGGCAGGGGCCAACGGATTAAAAACTGTTCTTTTTGAGAAAAAGGCAATGGGGGGAGTATGTCTCAATGAGGGGTGTATTCCTACTAAAACTTTGTTATATTCTGCTAAAATACTGGATAGCATCAAGAGTGCTTCCAAATACGGCGTTTCTGCCGAATCTCCTTCGTTCGATTTATCCAAGATTATGAGCCGTAAAGATAAAACAGTAAAAATGTTGACGGGCGGTGTGAAGATGACTGTGAGTTCTTACGGAGTGACTATTATAGAAAAGGAAGCTCTGATAGAAGGAGAGAAAGAGGGGAAAATACAAATCACTTGTGACGGAGAAACCTATTCCGTGAAATATTTGCTGGTATGTACCGGCTCTGATACAGTGATTCCTCCTATACCGGGACTGTCAGAAATCAGTTATTGGACTTCCAAGGAGGCCTTGGAGATAAAGGAACTCCCTAAGACACTGGTCATTATTGGTGGCGGGGTGATCGGGATGGAGTTTGCTTCTTTCTTCAACAGTATGGGCGTGAAAGTACATGTTGTAGAAATGATGCCGGAGATTCTGGGAGCGATGGATAAGGAAACCAGTGGTATGCTTCGTGCCGAATATGCCAAACGGGGAGTCACTTTCTATTTGAATACGAAAGTGGTGGAAGTAAATCCTCATGGAGTTGTGATAGAAAAAGAAGGCAAGATGTCTGCTATTGAAGCGGAGAAGATCTTGCTTAGTGTAGGACGTAAGGCAAATCTATCCAAGGTGGGACTGGACAAGCTGAATATAGAACTGCATCGGAATGGAGTGAAAGTAGACGAACATCTGTTGACTTCGCATCCTCGTGTATATGCGTGTGGTGATATTACAGGCTACTCTTTATTGGCGCATACTGCTATCCGTGAAGCGGAAGTCGCCATCAATCATATTTTAGGAGTGGAAGACCGGATGAATTACGATTGTGTTCCGGGAGTCGTTTATACCAACCCTGAAGTGGCGGGAGTGGGAAAGACGGAAGAAGAACTGGTAAAATCAGGAATTCCTTACCGTATTTCGAAATTACCGATGGCTTATTCCGGACGCTTCGTTGCGGAGAATGAACAGGGAAACGGGCTCTGTAAGCTGATTCAGGATGAAGATGGGAAGATTATCGGTTGTCACATGTTGGGAAATCCGGCATCAGAACTTATTGTGATAGCAGGTATTGCTATTCAGAGAGGGTACACGGTGGAGGAATTCCAGAAGACTGTGTTTCCACATCCTACGGTTGGAGAGATCTATCACGAAATTATGTTTTAACTCTTATTCCGCTTGATCTATGATTCGATGTATCTATAGTCCGTTTACTGATATTTACTTTCACTTGGCAGCAGAAGAGTATCTGTTGAAGCAGGGAAATGAAGATATTTTCATGCTTTGGCAGGATACTCCTTCTGTGGTAATAGGTAAGCATCAGCGGTTGCGGTCGGAAGTCGATAAGAAATGGGCGGAACAGGAACGAGTACATATTGCCCGTCGTTTTTCGGGTGGGGGAGCGGTGTACCATGATTTGGGCAATATCAATCTGACTTTTATAGAAACGGCTCCCCGATTGCCGGAATTTGTTACGTACTTGCAACGGACATTGGATTTCCTGAACTCTATAGGCCTGATGGCAAAAGGAGGCGAACGACTGGGGATTTATCTGAATGGATTGAAAATATCAGGGAGTGCGCAATGCGTACATAAGAATCGGGTGTTGTATCATTGCACTTTATTGTATGATACGGATCTGACAGCATTGCATAAAGCTTTGAATCCGGAACTGATGGTTGATGATGAAACTTTATCGTCAGTATATGCCGTTCCTTCCGTTCGGAGTGAGGTAACCAATATTCGGAGTTATTTACCGGAGGGAACTGTAACTGATTTTAAAGAGAAGGCTTTTCAGTATTTCAGTAAGTCCCAATCTGTCAGTGCTTTTACCGGGAAGGAAATAGAGGCTGTTAATCAGCTCCGGGAAGGGAAATATATTCAGAAAGAGTGGATATATAGTCGTTGATGTCCGGGCTGGCTTTGTCAGCATCCGGTTAAAATTTACTTAACTTAAAACTTTCTATTTCAGCCCGTTGTTGTAATATATCAAGGTTGAATAATAAATTTACTGTCTATGTCAAAATTCGAAATAAAAATGCCTAAGTTGGGCGAGAGTATAACCGAAGGGACAATCGTCTCTTGGTCTGTAAAGGTAGGTGATATGATTCAGGAAGACGATGTGCTTTTTGAAGTGAATACTGCCAAAGTAAGTGCGGAGATCCCTTCTCCCGTAGCGGGAAAAGTGGTGGAGATTTTATATAAGGAGGGCGATACGGTTGCTGTAGGAACAGTAGTCGCTATAATTGATTTGGAGGGAGAAGAATCTTCAGGAACGGAGCCGATAAATGTTTCTGAAACATCACCATCGTTAGCGGAAACTGCTAGGAACGAATCAGCGAATACTGCATCGAAACCTGTTGTTGTAGAGGAAGAACGTTGGTACTCTCCTGTTGTGATTCAGTTGGCGCGGGAAGCTAAAATTCCGAAAGAAGAGCTGGATGCTATACAAGGAACTGGTTATGAAGGGCGATTGAGTAAGAAAGATATAAAAGATTATATTGAAAAGAAGAAAAGAGGAGGTAGTGTTGAACCGAAGCCGGCATCTGTTGTTGCTGCTCCGGCCGCAAGCAAACCATCAGTTGCTGTTTCTTCTGAACAGGCAAGTCCGAAGGTTGCTCCTGTAGCAATGCCTGGAGTCGAAGTAAAAGAGATGGATCGTGTCCGCCGGATTATTGCCGACCACATGGTTATGTCTAAGAAAGTATCTCCTCACGTGACCAATGTAGTAGAAGTAGACGTTACCAAATTGGTACGTTGGCGTGAAAAGAATAAAGACGCTTTCTTCCGTCGCGAAGGAGTGAAACTGACTTATATGCCTGTGATAACGGAAGCCGTGGCAAAAGCATTGGCTGCCTATCCACAGGTGAATGTATCGGTAGATGGATACAATATTCTTTTCAAAAAGCATATTAATGTCGGTATTGCCGTCTCTTTGAATGATGGAAATCTGATTGTTCCTGTGGTGCATGATGCCGATCATCTGAATCTGAACGGGTTGGCTGTTGCCATCGATTCTTTGGCCTTGAAAGCAAGGGATAACAAATTAATGCCGGAAGATATTGATGGGGGTACATTTACGATAACCAATTTTGGTACATTCAAGAGCCTGTTCGGTACGCCAATCATTAATCAGCCGCAAGTTGCTATCTTGGGAGTAGGGTATATTGAGAAGAAACCTGCTGTTGTAGAAACTCCGGAGGGTGATACGATTGCAATCCGGCATAAAATGTACTTGTCTTTGTCTTACGATCATCGGGTAGTAGACGGAATGTTGGGAGGTAACTTCCTGCATTTTATAGCCGACTATCTCGAAAATTGGAAAGGCTGATAACTGATTGTTTCATTCATTAAGAACTTCATTACTCATGAAAAAGAAATATGATATAAAGACTACAGATGTAGAAACCCTGAAAAAGTGGTATCATCTGATGACATTGGGGCGTGCCTTGGACGAAAAGGCACCGTCTTACCTGTTGCAATCTTTGGGTTGGTCTTATCATGCTCCCTATGCAGGGCATGATGGTATTCAACTTGCTGTCGGTCAGGTATTCACTCTCGGTGAAGATTTCCTGTTTCCATACTACCGGGATATGTTAACCGTGCTTTCCGCCGGAATGACCGCTGAAGAAGTTATCCTGAACGGTATTTCCAAAGCAACGGACCCAGGTAGCGGAGGACGTCACATGTCGAACCATTTCGCCAAACCGGAATGGCACATTGAAAACATCTCCTCTGCTACTGGTACACACGACCTTCACGCAGCAGGTGTGGCCAGAGCAATGGTATATTATGGACATAAAGGCGTAGCTATTACTTCTCACGGAGAGTCGGCTACTTCCGAAGGATTCGTTTATGAAGCTATCAATGGTGCCAGCCTCGAACGTCTTCCTGTGATTTTTGTAATACAAGATAATGGGTATGGTATTTCCGTACCCAAATCGGAACAGACTGCCAACCGTAAAGTAGCCGAGAACTTCTCGGGCTTCAAGAACCTGAAAATTATCTATTGTAACGGAAAGGATGTATTCGATTCGATGAATGCTATGACCGAAGCGCGAGAATATGCTATCAGTACCCGTAATCCGGTTATTGTGCAGGCGAATTGTGTCCGGATCGGTTCGCACTCCAATTCAGATAAGCACACCTTGTATCGGGATGAGAATGAATTGGAATATGTGAAAGATGCTGATCCCTTGATGAAGTTCCGCCGGATGCTGCTGCGTTATAAACGTCTGACCGAGGAAGAACTGCAACAAATAGAAACTGATGCAAAGAAAGAATTGTCTGCTGCCAACCGGAAGGCTTTGGCTGCTCCCGATCCCGATCCTAAAAGCATTTATGATTTTGTAATGCCCGAACCTTATCAGCCACAGAAATATAAAGATGGTACACATGAGGCGGAAGGGGAGAAGACTTTTCTAGTCAATGCCATTAATGAAACATTGAAAGCTGAATTCCGCTATAATCCCGATACCTTTATTTGGGGACAGGATGTGGCAAACAGGGAAAAAGGAGGCGTGTTTAATGTAACCAAAGGTATGCAGCAGGAATTCGGCGAAGCCCGTGTATTCAGTGCACCGATTGCGGAAGATTATATTGTAGGCACCGCCAATGGAATGAGTCGCTTTGATCCTAAAATTCATGTGGTGATTGAGGGAGCGGAGTTTGCCGATTATTTCTGGCCTGCCGTAGAACAATATGTGGAGTGTACACATGAGTACTGGCGTAGCAATGGGAAATTCGCTCCGAATATAACTCTGCGTCTGGCTTCCGGTGGCTATATCGGTGGAGGCTTGTATCATTCTCAAAACCTGGAGGGAGCTTTGACCACTTTACCGGGGGCACGTATTGTCTGCCCATCTTTTGCGGATGATGCTGCCGGATTACTTCGTACCAGTATGCGATCCAAAGGCTTCACGCTGTTCCTCGAACCGAAAGCATTGTATAATTCGGTAGAAGCAGCGGCAGTAGTGCCGGAAGATTTTGAAGTACCTTTCGGAAAAGCACGTATTCGTCGTGAGGGATCAGATTTAAGCATTATTACCTATGGCAATACCACCCATTTCTGTCTGCACGCAGCAGAACGATTGGAAAAAGAAGGTGGCTGGAAAGTGGAAGTCATTGATATTCGCTCCTTGATTCCGTTGGATAAAGAGGCGATATTCGAATCGGTCAAGAAAACGAGCAAGGCATTGGTGGTTCATGAAGATAAAGTATTCTCCGGTTTTGGTGCGGAGCTTGCTGCTATGATTAGTGGAGAGATGTTCCGCTATCTCGATGGACCGGTGCAGCGTGTCGGTTCTACTTTTACTCCTGTCGGTTTTAATCCGATTTTGGAAAAGGAAATTCTGCCGGATGAGGCCAAGATATACGAGGCTGCCCGGAGATTATTGGAATATTAAATAGTGTGGATTATGAAAAAGATAGGTTTATTTTATGCTACCAAAGCCGAAAGAACGAGTTGGGTGGCAGAGAAAATACAGAAAGAGTTTGGTGAAGACAAGATAGAAGTGGTGCCTATCGAGCAGGCTTGGCAAAATGATTTTGCTGCTTATGACTGCTTCATTGTGGGTGCTTCCACTTGGTTTGACGGGGAACTTCCTACTTATTGGGACGAACTGTTGCCGGAGCTCCGGACAATGAAATTAAAAGGTAAGAAGGTGGCTATCTTCGGTTTGGGAGATCAGATACGCTATCCAGAGAATTTTGCAGATGGAATCGGTCTGCTGGCAGAAGTCTTTGAAGGGGATGGGGCTACTTTGGTCGGTTTTACTTCTTCCGAAGGTTACACTTTCGAACGTTCAAAAGGCTTGCGTGGCGAGCAGTGGTGCGGGTTGGTTGTCGATTTGGATAATCAGTCCGAGCAGGCGGAAAAGAAAATCAAAGCATGGTGCCAACAGGTAAAGAAAGAGTTTGCGTAACAGTTTTGTTTCTCTTTATAAGATAGTGACGCTATCCGATACAAATAGTGACGGTATATGCTATGGATAGCGTCACTATCCCGCACGTATACCGTCACTATTTTTTCTGTATCAATCAGGAGTCTTCCGCCGACTCTTATCCTTTATAAACAAACTTCACCTCTGCCCAGCGATTCTTCTCTTTATAATGAACGAAAGTCAATCCGTTCTTTTCCGCTTCTTCGCGGATGGCGGCAATATCGTCTACATAAAATCCACTCATATAGAGTTCGGAATCCGTATGCATGCAGGCAACATATTGCTTCATATCATTCAGTAATATATTCCGGTTGATGTTGGCGATGATAACGTCGAAAGGTCCTTTTCCTGTAAGCGACGAGGCATCTCCTTGTGAAACGGCAATATCGTCTACGTGGTTCAATTCGATATTTTCGATGGAGTTTCGTACACACCATTCATCAATGTCGATGGCTGTACAGGGGCGTGCGCCCCGCATACGTGCGAGGATGGCAAGAATCGAAGTTCCGCAGCCCATATCGAGCAGAGATTTATCTTTCAGTTCACTGTCCAACAATTCTTCAATAATGAGGCTGGTAGTCTCGTGATGTCCTGTTCCGAAGGCCATTTGAGGATTGATGACAATGTCATATTCCGCTTTGGGAACATCTTGGTGGAAAGTGCTGTGAATCACACATCGGTTTCCGATAATGATGGGTTGAAAGAAATTCTTTTCCCATTCTTCATTCCAGTCCTTATCTTCTGCTTCGGTGTATGTATAAGTAATATCCGTATCGGGTAGGGGGAACTCGGTGATGGCAATCTTGATGGCGTTTTCATCACAGATTGTCTGTTGGATATATGCGGTCAGTCCGCCTTCACACTCAACAAAACTTTCAAACCCGACTTCACCCAGTACGGCAGCTAGTACGTCAGTGACGATTTCTGTGCAAGGGTGGGTGCGGAATGTGAACTCAAAATACTTCATAGTTGTTTTTAATTCTGGTGAATAATGGACAAAGATAGTTAGAAATAGGGATTTCCCTATTATCCTTTGGGGAAAATCTCCCTCGGACGAAAAATCTCTTCCTTATCTTTGTAACATGAATAAGTTTAAGTAATTACATAAACCGAGATGATATGAAAAAGATTGTTTATTTCTTGCTATTTGCCTTGTGCCTCCCGATAGGCTTGATGGCACAAAGCGTTGATGACGACCTTTACTTCATTCCTTCAAAAGACAAACAGGAGAAGAAAGAAACTCCGGTTAAGAAGGAAACGAAGAAACAGGTGACCAACATCTATACTTCACCGGGTACTACAGTAGTGGTTCAGGACCGTAAGGGAAGAACACGGGATGTGGATGAATATAACCGCCGTTACGATGCACGTGATAATGAATTCGTAATGGATAATGATACCTTATATATAAAAGAAAAATCTAATCCGGATTTGGACGGAGAATGGGTGACAGGCGAATTCAATGGTACGGAAGACGACTATGAATACGCTGAACGTATCATCCGTTTCCGCAATCCGCGTTTTGCTATCAGCATCAGCAGCCCGTTGTATTGGGATGTAGTTTACGGTCCGAATTCATGGGACTGGAACGTATATACCGACGGTATGTATGCTTATGCGTTCCCGACATTCAGTAATCCACTTTGGTGGGATTGGCGTTA
>ULVL01072523.1_pt1 | contig 10626 bp, 7 predicted proteins | sample 1959381 | NCBI WGS metagenome assembly ULVL01 (sample SAMEA4835785, study PRJEB28245) | human gut metagenome | biome: gut microbiome; material: fecal sample | place: Denmark | collected 2008
TTCTCATGTTCGGGATGTCAGCACGAGGCCGCATACCCCTTCTCGTCCTTCATGATGTGCACAATCGTGCTGTTCGTGCTGCCCATGCCGACGCAGACCAGCTCGCCCAGGTGCGCAATCAGGCGGTCAAAGCTGTCATCCAGAATGCCGTCCTGCGCGTGGATGCCGCCGCCTTCCAGCGCCAGACACGCCGCTTCCACCGCAAGCCCCGCGCTCAGGGCAACCTTGCTCGCGCAGCCCTCCTTCGCGCCGTCGCAAATCATGCCGCTGACCGAGCCCAAGATATTCCGCGCAGCCTGCACCATCTCGCCTTCGCCGCCGCCCAGCAGGTACACGACCCCCAGCGACGCGCTCAAGCCTGATGCCACGCCGCACGCGCACACGCTCGACAGGGGGCCGATGAAGCTTTTGATGTACACGTTCGCCAGCGCCGCCAGCGCAATCGCACGCAGTTCCTTTTCCTCCGGGATGCTGAAATAGCGCGCCGCCGCATCCACCGTCAAAAAGAGCGTGATGCCCTGATTGCCGCTGCCCGTCGCGGTCATCACCGGCAGCGGAACACCGTGCATCCGCGCGTAGGACGCCGCGCCCGCCATCCGCTTCGCCGACGCGCAGAGCGACGGGTCATCCAGCGTAATTTTCGGCAGAACGCAGTGCGCCAGCTCATCCGACATCGCGCGGTCGTAGATGGTTCGGTTCATGGTCAGCGCGTCGCGGAGGAACGCCAATTTATCCAGCGCAACCGTGTCCGCAAAGGCGATAAATTCCGCCAGCGACCCGCAGTGCGCGCCGCCTTCCTCCACCGATTCCTGCTCGGCAGGCGCTTCGGTAAACGGCGCATGTTCGACAAGGGCGATATGATCGTGCGCACCCACCGTGACCACACGAACCGCGTCGCAGTCCGTTCGCAAAATCGTTTCAATATATAATCCGCTCACGCCGTCGACGATTTCGACTTTCACGCAGCCGCGCAATGCCTTTGCTGCCGCCAGCTGCTCCGCCGTCACCGTGTGCAGCGCGTTCATGCCCGCGTCCGCGTCGCCCGCCGTGATGCCCAGCGCCACACACAAGTCCACGCCGCGCTCATCCGCGCCCGGAATACCCACGCCCATGGCGTTTTTGAACAGGTACGCATCCAGCCGCGCCGTCACCTGCGTGACAGTCCCCTGCGCCGCCTTGCGCGCCGTCGCCGCGTTGAGGGCAATTGCCGCCGGTTCCGTACAGCCGGTTGAGGGGGCAAGCGAAGCCCTAATCATCCGTAGACATTGCGTTTCATCCATCCGAAAGTTCCTCTTTTCCACCCGGCGCGATGCCGGATTTGCTTTTTCCAAGAACACAATTCGCCCTCAAACCGCGAAATTCCTGCCGAAAACCTTTCTTTTTGCAAAAATCGCCTATTTTGCTTGTGAAAAAAGCGTCATTCCCCCTTGCCAACCATCGTTGGGTTATTGTATAATAAAATATACGGCAGATGCTTCTTCTGCCATTTCGACCAAACGAATAAGGAGGAGAACCATGAAGAAGTTCCTTTCTCTCCTGCTGGCGCTGACGATGCTGCTGACCCTGTGCGGCGCTGCGAGTGCGGAGGCCGGCGTCTTTACGGGCGCGGGCGACAGCGAAATCGGTGGCAAGGGTGCCATTGAAGTGGCTGTGACCGTGGATGAAAACGGCGCAGTGACCGCCATCGAAGTGACCAAGAATGGCGACACCGCCGGCATTTCTGATCCGGCTGTGGCGCAGATTCCGGGTCTCATCGTCGAGCAGCAGACCGCGAACGTTGACGCGGTTGCGGGCGCGACCAAGACCTCCGATGCCATCATGGCGGCTGTGCTGGACGCTGTGACCAAGGCGGGTCTGGACACCGTGAAGTGGTCTACGAAGGTGGAGACTGTCGTCGAAAAGGCGGAGGACGTCACCATCGAGACGGAAATCGTGGTCATTGGCGGCGGCGGCGCTGGTCTGGCGGCGGCTGTACGGGCGAATCAGCTCGGCTCCAAGGTGCTGGTGCTGGAAAAGATGGGCAAGGTCGGCGGCAATACCATCCTCGCTGGCGGCGCGCTGAATGCAGTCAACGACCGCTCTGAGCAGGCGATTGCCTACAACGACTCTGTCGAATGGCACTACACCCAGACGCTTTCCGGCGGTGACTATCAGGGCGACCCCCTGCTGGTGCACACGCTGGTGAGCAATGCGTGGGACGGCGTGCAGTGGCTGATGGATCTGGGCATGGAGTTCCAGGACGAAACGGCTGGTCTGTTCACCGTGACCGGCGGTCTGTGGCCGCGCGCCCACAAGCCGGTTGAACCGCTGGGCACTGGCTTCTTCAAGGCCTACATGAACTACATCGACAGCCACGACAACGTGGACGTGATGCTGAACACCCGCGCGACCGAAATCCTTGTGGACGAAAACGGCAAGGCTTGCGGCGTCGTGGCGACGGGCGAAACGGGCAACACCGTGACCGTCAAGGCGTCCAAGGGCGTCGTTGTGGCGACGGGCGGCTTCGCGGCGAACGTCGAACTGCGCAGCGCGTACAACACGCAGTGGGCGGATCTGGGCGACAGCATCAAGAGCACCAACCACGCGGGCGCGACCGGCGACGGCATCAAGATGATGCAGAAGCTGGGTGCTGACTTTGTGCAGATGGGCAACATTCAGCTGCTGCCGCTGGGCGACCCGGTGACTGGCTCCCTGTCCGGCAACATCGAGCATGACGTGGAAACCCGTATCTTCATCAACAAGGAAGGCAACCGCTTCGTCAACGAGGGCGGCCGCCGCGACGACATGACCAACGCCCTGTTCGCGCAGACCGATGCGTACATGTGGATCGTCATGGACTCCGACACCTATCCCACGGGCGACGAACGCAACAACTTCGGCGAAACCGCGAACCAGCTGGTGGAAGCCGGCCGCGCGGTGAAGGCGGACACGCTGGAAGAGCTGGCGGAAAAGATGAACGTTCCGGCGGACGCGCTGATTGCGGCGGTCACGGAGTTCAACCGTCATGCCGAGGGCGGCGATCTTGCGGGCACGCCGGACGAATTCGGCCGTACCCTCTACAAGACCCCCATCGACACCGCGCCCTTCTACGCGGCTGCCCGCGTTCCCACCGTACATCACACGATGGGCGGCGTGCGCATCAACGTGAATGCGCAGGTGCTGGATGAAAACGGCAACGTGATTCCGGGTCTGTATGCTGCGGGCGAAGTGACCGGCGGCATCCACGGCGCGAACCGTCTGGGCGGCAACGCACTGACCGACACGGTCGTCTTCGGCCGCATCGCTGGCGAATCCGCTCACTACGAGAAGTAATCTCGCATCCCCAGAGGCTCGGAGGAAACTCCGAGTCTCTTTTTCGTGCATTTTTCTGCTTTTCCATTGTAATTTCCTCAAAGGCATGGTAATATAATACTATTTCCAGATAAGAATGCGCCAAGATGCGCCGCGAGTTTTTCATTCTGGCTAACGTGAATGAAACGCAGCGTAGCAGCGCTACGCTAAGTAGAATGAGCGGACGCCAGAAGGGAAAAGGCGCAAGCAGATGGCGCAGGTGAATCTGGAAATCGTATAACAGAAAAGCCATGAATCGAGGTAGAGTAAGGATGCGTTCCATTGTCAGCCGCTGTGCTGCCCTGCTGTCAGGCGCTTTCCTGCTGATGAACAGCGTTCCTGCTGCTTTTGCAGAAGAGCCAAACACAATTGTTCAGAAGGAGGCTCACACCATGCAGACGTACCGTCAGATGCTCACAGAGCTTGCACCGGATGCTGTTTTTGCGCGGCAGGAGGGTGTTTCCTACCCGACGTTTCAGAAGTACACCTACTATTCACATACGGCGCATCGGGATACCCCGGTCAACGTGCTGCTGCCGACGGATTACGATGAGCAGCGTACTTATCCCGTCCTGTACATTCTCCACGGCTACTGGGACACGCAGGACTGGATGGCGCGCGATGCAGTCGGACTGAATGTCATGCTGGGCAATCTCTGGGCATCCGGCGAGGCAGAAGAAATGATCGTCGTTCTCCCCTACATCTTCTGCGACCAGGAGCTTCGTTCCTGCACAGGCATGAACCTGCGCAATTCGCTTTGCTATGACAATTTCGTCAACGACTTGACGGCAGATTTGATGCCCTTTATCCAGCAGAATTTTGCCGCTGCGACGGGGCGCGAGCAGACCGCTATTACCGGCTTTTCCATGGGCGGGCGTGAGTCTCTGTTCATCGCCCTGACGCATCCAGAGTTGTTCGCGTGGGTAGGTGCAGTCGCACCAGCCCCCGGTTTGACACCGATTCCCGGCTCTGCTGATCATCCGGGGCAGCTTCAGGAATCGGAGCTGACCTTCGGAGACACAAAGCCGGAGCTGCTGCTCATCAGCGCTTCCCGCGCTGACGGTGTTGTTACGTCCGCACCTTCGGGCTATCGACAAGTTCTTCAGCTCAATGGTGAAGAGCTCGTTTGGCATCAGCTGACAAATACACAGCATGACCATACCAGCGTCAAGCCGCACTTGTACAACTTCTGTCGAATGATTTTCCGCCGCGAATGACACGTTCCGTCGTAAAAACACCAGCAGTACAGTCATTCGCTTGCAATCAGCCGCATTTCGTCCTATAATAAAGGCGAAATCCACCAAAAGGAGTGTATGAGCAATGAGCAAGCAGAACATCGACTGGAGCAATCTCGGCTTCGGCTATATCAAGACGGATTATCGCTACGTTTGCCGCTACAAGGACGTTCAGTGGGACGAAGGCGGGCTGGAAACCGACGCAAACATCACCCTGAATGAATGCGCCTGCGTCTTCCAGTATTGCCAGGCGTGCTTTGAGGGCATGAAGGCATACTACACCAAGGACGGGCATATCGTTTGCTTTCGCCCGGACATGAACGCCAAGCGCATGGCGGACAGCGCCGCGCGGCTGGAAATGCCGCCCTTCCCGGTGGACAAGTTCGTGGACGCGGTGAAGCAGGTCGTCGCGGCGAATGCGGATTTTGTGCCGCCGTATGGCACGGGCGCGAGCCTGTACATCCGCCCGTTCATGATTGGCACGAACAGCGTCATCGGCGTGAAGCCCGCGACGGAGTTTGAATTCCGCATTTTCTGCACGCCTGTCGGCCCGTACTTCAAGGGCGGCGCGAAGCCGATTGCCATCAAGGTGAGCGATTACGACCGCGCAGCCCCGCACGGCACGGGCAACATCAAGGCGGGTCTGAACTACGCCATGAGCCTCCACGCAATTATGGAAGCGCACCGCGAAGGCTTCGCGGAGAATATGTATCTTGACGCGGCAACCCGCACGAAGGTGGAGGAAACCGGCGGCGCGAACTTCATTTTCGTCACCAAGGACGGCAAGCTGGTCACGCCCAAGAGCGACTCCATCCTGCCCTCCGTCACCCGCCGCAGCCTGCTCGTTGTGGCGGAAAAGTACCTGCATATGCCGGTGGAAGAGCGCGAGGTGTACTTCTCGGAAGTGCCTGATTTCGCGGAATGCGGCCTGTGCGGCACGGCGGCGGTCATCAGCCCGGTCGGTCTGATTAACGACCACGGCAAGGAGATTCGCATTCCCTCCGGCATGGACGAAATGGGCCCCGTGCTGACAAAGCTGTACACGACCCTGCGCGGCATCCAGCAGTGCGAAATCGAAGCGCCCGAAGGATGGATTCTCAAGATTCAGTAATGGAAAACTGCGCAGAGGCACAATAGTTCGCGCAGCAAAATCCGAAAAAAGTGGTTCTTCACGGAATCTTGGGGGGAAGAGCAGCTTGGGGGCGCGTCTGCGGACGCGCAAAGTTACTGGCAGGAACGCTTCGCTGCCTGCACCTTTGTTGAGTGCGTTTGAGATGCTGGTCGCCCGCGGAACAGTTGGGGCGTTGCCCCAAACCCCACAAGGGACGCTGTCCCTTGGCCCTGCAAGGGGCAGACGAAAAGGGACGAAGTCCCCCCCTTGACCTCTCTGCGCGATTGGGGTGGTCGCGCTTTCATGCTTCTTCCGCGTGCAGCTTTTTGGTGCTTCGCCTAAGTCCTTGTTTGCCCCCAACTTTCCGTGAAGAACCAAAAAAGTATCAAAACAGCCTGTGGACGAATTCCGCAGGCTGTTTTTTGATTGCAATCAGAACAAGTCCAGCATGTTATCCAGATAGATTTCCTCCCGCACTTTCAGCTGGCATTCCGGCTTCGTCAGGTAGTACAGCAGGAATTCCAGCACCAGCGCGCTGCCCAACTCGCGCCCCTCAATCTTGAAGTTCTCAAAGCCCATCGGCAGGTACGTCTGCTGAATATCCGCCACCCCGATAAAGCCCGGATTCTCCATTGCCTTGGAGAATCGGTAGCCGCCCTGCGCGTCCGGTGCGTGGCAGCGGTGCTCGTCGCCGCCTTCGCCGAGGTTCTTCCGGCTGACGGCTTCGTAGCACGCGCGGCGGTCGCGGCAGCCGAAATAGCAGCACTCGTTGCAGAGGAACTCCACCTTGTCCTTTTGACCCTGCGGCAGGGCATTCAGCTTCTCCAGCGCGTGATTCAGGCGGAAATCCGGCACGACATAGCGGAATTCCGCTCGTTCCAGTTCCGTCTGCAAGTCGGGAAACGATGTCAGCACCTTCGTCGTTGAGGACACGAAATACAAGTTCGGATACGTTTTCTGCAAATAGCGCAGAAGCAAATCCGAATGGAGAATCACGCCGCCATTCCCGCCGTCGTTCAGCATCTGGCAGAGCGCATTGCAGCGCGCATCACGCAGATGCTCCGCGCGCAGGAGAGAGTTGCTGAATGTCAGGCGCGGCGAAATGCCGTAATCACGCATCAGCGCCAGCACATCCCGCGCGCTCGCCTCCCCCGACCCGACGCGCCCGCCGCCCCACAGGCAATCCGCCAGTGCGCCGTAAATCGAGCCGATGTCGCACCAATCATAGAAATATTCCGGATGGTTTCGGTAGAGCGGCAAAAATCGGCAGTACAGTTCGTAAAACTCGAACAGACCGGGCAGGTGATAGTGGGCGATTGTCATGTCTTCTGCCCTTCTTCCGCCGTCAGCAGCCAGTCTTTGCCCTGCCAATGTACTTGCAGCTGCACCTTCTTCCATCCCTCCGGCAGGCGCGGATGCAGCGTCGGCTTGCCGTCCTCGAAGCGCAGACCCAAGAAGCCATAGAGCAGCACCATATACGCGCCGCCCGCTGCCGCCGGGTGCGTGCCGCCAATGTACACCAGCCCCGCCCACTGCTTGCCGCCGCCGACAATATCCGCCTCGGCGGATTTCAGAAACAGCGGATACGCTGCCGCCGGACGCCCGATTGCGCACGCGCACAGGGCGTACATACACGCGGACAGACTGCTGCCATGCTCGGTTCGCGGCTCATAGTAATCATAATTCGCGGCGATGATGTCCGCCGGGTACTGCCCCAGCATGTACAGCAGGGCAATCACGTCCGCCTGCTTAATGACCTGCGTCTGCGCCGCCACGCCATACGCGCCGCCCCAGTATTCGCGCGGGTCAATCAGGCGGCTGCGCACCTCCGGCACGAGTACGTTTTCCAGCTTGAAGTAACCGTCGAACTGCTCAATCAGCCCGGTTTTCGGGTCAGGTGTTTGATGCTTCAAGTGCTTCGCGGCATCCGCAAAGTGCATCAGTTCCGCTTCGTCCGTCTCCGGCAGGTACTTCTGGCAGACCTCCACCGCGTAATTCAGCGTCATCCGCGCCATTTCGTTGGTGTAGGCGTTGTTTTTCACATGCTCGTGGTACTCGTCCGGGCCCATCACATCCAGCAAATCATAGGTGTCGCTGAGGATGCGCTTGGAAATCAGGCTCATATAGAACCTTGCGCATTCCAGCACGACGCGCGCGCCGCCGCTTTGCAGCAGCGAATCATCCCCCGTGTACTGCGTATATTTCCGCAGCCCATACACGACGGCGGCGCTGATGTGCACCTGCGTATCGCGGAAGAACGTGCGCATCGGTCGCCCCGTGAACACGTCGGTGACATTGTAGTCCGTGCAAGCGTCCTTGCCGCCCTCGACGCTCTCCCACGCATAGAACGCGCCCGCATCGCCGTAGGATTTCGCCTTGTCCAGCGCGCCCGGCAGCGTCTGCACGCGGTATTCCAGGCAGTGCCGCGCCACCTCCGGCATACACGCCAGATAGAAATCCAGCATGAACATCTCTGTATCCCAGAAAATCGCGCCCTTATACGTCTGCCCGGACAGCCCGCGCGCCGCCACCGACAGCGCCGCCCGATGCCGCGGCGCGATGCTCATCAGGTGGTACATCGAATAATTGACCGCGAACTCCGCGCGCTCGTCGCCTTCAATCGTCACCCACGCTTTCTGCCAGAGCGCCGCCCACGCCGCCCGCTGTTCTTCGCGCAAAGCATCATACGCCGGGGCATTTTCTGCCGCTTCCATGGCGGATGCTTCCGGTGCGTCGCCGTCGCTGGTGGTGTACACCGCGGCGACCTCATCCAGCTGCCACGGCTGACCTGCTCGAAGCGCGATTTGCGCCGTCCGAACGCCGCCGTGCGTGATTTTGCCGTCCGTGCAGCTGCACCGGAGCGCCGTGCAGACGCGCTGATGGTCATCCGTTTCGCCGGTCAGGGCGACAACGCCGTCCGATTCTGTCAGCGTCAGCGTCTCATAATGCGGTCCGTGGATGTCCCAGACGTTTTCGTCCACGCCGAACGCAATGGTGACGACGCTGTCATGTGTCGCCGTGATGGTCACGCGCTGTGCGAGCAAATGCACCCGCTCCATCGCGCAGAACCTTTCCTGCCGGATGGTGATTTCGCCCGCATCCGCCTTGAACGTGCTTTCGCGGGTGAACACGCCGTCGGCAATATCGAGCGCGAGGCGGTGCGACGTAAGCCGATCGGCATTTTCCGGCAGCGACACGCCTTTCACGGCGACATACAGCGGATTCGGGGCATTCAGCGGCTCTTCCCAGCCTTGCCCTTTTTGGTGGTGGATGCCCGCGAGGTTGACGGCGGTCATCTGCTGTACGCCCGCTTCGCCAATCGTCCCGCGAACGCCCATATACCCATTGCCCGTCAGGAAGCGGTTGCCGTTATCCGCGTCCTGTGCCGGGTCAAACCCCGTTCGCTCAATCACCGTATTCATCCGTTTATTCCTCCTCATGTTCAAAACTTCCCTCCATGCGGTATTCATGGAGGGAAATTCGCGGCTGCACTACGCTTTTCCTGCTACGGATTGCAGGTTTTGGGGTGCGGAAATTTCGGTTCTGCGCATTTACCCTACATACTCCAGCAAGTCCGACAATTTCCCCAGATGATACGTCGCGCGCGCATCCTCCTTGGCGTCCCCCATGGCGGCGCAGGCAAACCCGCCCGCTTTGGCAGCTTCCACCCCTGCATGGGCGTCCTCCACCACCACGCACTGCTCCGGCTTCAAGCCCAGCATCTCCGCCGCCTTCAAAAACACCTCCGGGTTCGGCTTCGAGTGCGTGATGCAGTTTCCATCCGCCACCGCGTCGAAAAACCCATCCAGCCCCATCCGCTCCAGAATGAACGGCGTGTTCTTGCTCGACGAGCCAATCGCCAGCTTCAAGCCGCGTGCGCGCAGGGTATCCAGCGTGCGCTTCACGTCGCCGGACAAATCAGCGGGCGACATTTGGTTCAGCAACTGCCGATAGCGCGTGTTTTTCTCCTCCGCCATCGCGTTTTTCTCATCCTGCGAGTACGCCTTGTCGCTTTTTTCGAGGATGATGTTCAAGCTGTCCATGCGGCTGACCCCGCGCAAAAGGCCGTTGCGCTCGCGGTCAAAGGGGATGCCGAGCCGATCCGCGAGCGCCTTCCACGCGCGGTAGTGGTACTCGTCGGTCGAGCAGAGAACGCCATCCAAATCGAAGATAATGCCTTGATATTGCATCGTGATTTTCTCCTATCAGTAAACGCAGATTTCCGCTGCCTGCGCGCCGTCGGTGCGGGAGGCGGAATTCATTGTGAACACAACCTTGACAAAACTGGCTTCCACACTATCGAAATCAATGCGGATGCGATTGCCCGTCGCAGGGTCGAATTGGTACTGCGTGGCGGGTGCGGCTTCGGTAAAATTCTCGCCGTCCTGGCTGACCAGAACGGTGATTTCCTGAATGCGCGCCTCCCAGATGGCGGATGGATTCAGGCAGACCGCGACGGTCGAGATGGTATGCGTCTCGCCCAGCACGATGAGCATTTCCGCCGGGAATCCTTTGCTTTCCCAGTAGGTATCGGTTTTGCCGTCGTTGACGTTTCGGCTGACGTACACGTCGGTATGCGCGCCGGAAATGACTTCCTTATTGAGCGCGAAATTCTCCGTTTCGGGGAGGGCGATGTACTGGTCAGCGGGGTCAGGGAAGCACGCCGGACGCTCCGCCTTGGTCTGGTCGGGCGCGGGGACAACGGTCACGATGGTGGGAATTTCTTCTTCCGCCTGCGTCAGAAGGGGCAGGCACGCCAGCGACAGGGCGAGTATGGCGGATACGACAGAACGCATTTTCATGAGCGAAATTTCCTTTCTATAATGATGGTGAATGATGGTGGGTGTGGTGATGCGGGTGGTCGGTCGCGCCCATTTGGCGCGACAATGTGCAAGTGATCGAAAGAGCAAGTTGGGGGGCGCGTCTGAGGACGCGCAAAGTTACTGGCAG
>ULVL01031263.1_pt1 | contig 10590 bp, 4 predicted proteins | sample 1959381 | NCBI WGS metagenome assembly ULVL01 (sample SAMEA4835785, study PRJEB28245) | human gut metagenome | biome: gut microbiome; material: fecal sample | place: Denmark | collected 2008
ACCGCACAACTTTGGTAAATACATAAAATTCAACGCTTTTTGTCACAAAATTCCACATACGTATGCAAATTTTGGCTACGTTTACTGTTGTAGGCTTGTTGTGTCTGTTCCTATCCATTGCATACAGTATGCAACAAAAAACCGATTTTGTCAAACAAATATAACAACCGTAAACAGTTTTTCATTTTGCCATTACAAACAAACAGAAGCACGCATTTCAACCGCTTCAACATTGCAAACGCAACCCACAGCGCAAACCGTCGGCAACAAAAAAACTGTTGCAAAAGCAATGTGCCATTGCAACAGTCTAATCGTTATACGGCTAATGCCGTCCCTTTTTTTTGCTTTTTGTCGGCTTCCACACCTTGATTGCCCAAAACACGCAACCTGCAACTACGCCGATGTCAACAATAACAAGTACGATCACCCACCAAGCAAATACAGTAGTGCCGCTGTTGAGTATGCTGTCGAGATTCATTTCGGTAGACGTTGCACGAGAGTATTGCGCCGCCGCATAACAATACAAAATGTTTTTAGACGAGTTGTGCAACGATTTGATTGCCGTTGCGCTACTCTTGTCTTCAAACATAAATGCACCGCCGCTTTGTTCCATCATCAGGTCATTGCCTGCACGGATTGCCTCATCCGGACAAAGCACAGGCGGATTGTTGTTGTAGTCGCTAATTACGCAGCCCTTGAATCCCCACTCGTCGCGAAGCAAAGTTGTCAACAAATTGCAACTGCCGCTTGTGCGAGTGGAGCCTATACGGTTGTATGCCGACATAATGCCCAATGTGCCGCCAACCTTAACGGCGTCTTCAAACGGAGCAAAGTACAATTCACGTGCAGTTTGTTCGGTAAGCCATGTATAACCGCCCTCGCGAGTTCCTTCGCCTTCGTTTACAGCAAAGTGTTTGACATAGGAATACAATCCCACTTCTTTTGCGCCCTTTACCGTATACGCAACCATCACTCCCGACAACATCGGATCTTCACTGTAGTACTCGTAGTTACGTCCGCCGTACGGACCGTGGTGTAGGTCACATGCAGGACCATACCAACCTTGAATTTTTGCTTCGTATCCTTCGCCACCGACAGAACGTCCCATAATGTACGCCATCTTCCAGTTCCACGTGCTTGCCACCATCACTTCACACGGATAACTTGCGGCGTATCCGCCGTATTTGTCCGAACCGAATATCGTCGTATTGAATCCGCTAGGTCCGTCGGAGTCCTTGCATGCAGGTTTGCCGATAGAAGCTATTTCCCTTGTGTGCAAACCGCCGTCGCCGCACAAATCAGCCATTTCCTTGACAGTCAGTTGCGATACGAGATCATTCCATTTGCTGTCGTTGTAGTCGACAAGTCCGATAATCTTGCCTTCACTATCCGTCACATACATATCTTTAAGTGTGTAATGTGTCGCGTTAGAGCCTTGTTTAGGCGCAACATCGTCGTTGTTGTTTTTAACAGCGTTTTGTTGAAATGTCTTACTGTACATGTCCGTAGACATACTACGTTTGACAAACTCCACCGGGAATGTTCCTGCGAAATTTGCTCTTGTCATATAGACAATATTTTGGTCGCTGTCTTTTCCATCGATAGACGCGGCAAAGTTACTTTGCGACAACGCTTCTTCCGTATTGGTACTTGCCGCTCCGCTTGTCGGGTTTGTGTAGGTAGTAAACAAATTACCTACGGTATTGCCTGTCACTTCGTCCTTGTCAAATTTAACTGTATTCTTGACAAAGTAAGGCATCTCGCCCATGCTTGTACCTTCGACATCAACCACTGTATGTGCGTCGCTACGCAGCGTAAGCGTGTATTGTCCGACTTCCGCCTCGTAACCCATAAAGCCGTTGTTGTTTGCGTCATAACAGTCATAGCTTGCCATATCGCGCAAAGACAACGTAAGTTTTACCGTTTCGCTTTGTCCGGGTTTAAGCAATACTGTCTTGGCAAATGCGCCAAGCTTAACAATCGGTTTTTCTATTCCGCCTTTCGTATAGGGCGCACTGTAATACAATTGCACCACATCGCTACCGCTCCACTCTCCTGTGTTAGTAACGGTGACCGACACTTCGATTATGCTGTTGTCAGACAACTCCGAAGAAAGCGGCAAATTGGTCTTTTCTACACGCCAATCGAATGTTGTATAGCTAAGTCCATATCCGAACGGGTACTGCACGACATCTTTGTAGCCGTCCTTGATACCCCACTTTTCCTTGGCAAAGTCGCTATTCCAGAAGCCTTCGGCATCTGCCGTTTCATACCAATAGTAACCAATGTAGATACTTTCGGCGTAATCGGTGTACAGCGGGCGGTCGTCCTCTGCGGTAACGCCCTCAACAGTATAGCGTGTACGTCCGTTTGCCATATTTGCGTAACTAGCCGCAGTTGTGTGGTCGTAAGCAAACGTATCCACCGTACGCCCCGACGGAGTGAGTTCTCCGGACAAAATCTTATCCAGCGAGTAACTACCCATATTACCCGGGAACTAAATGTCTAACGCTGCGCCAATCTTTTCGTTGTCAAGGAAACCCATTTCCATACTGTTGGCACTGTTGATTACGACAATTACGTTGTCAAATGTCGCAGTTACTTTGGAAATAAGCGTTTCTTCGTCGGGCGTAAGTTGCAAATAAGTGCGACCGTTGTCGGTATTGTTGCCGTTTTTGTCGTTTTGATACTTGGGCAAGTCATGCCCTTCCATGCCGAAACGTGAAAAAACAATCATCGCAGTGTCGTAAAACTCCGCCGCATTTGTCATTACTTCATCGGTCAATATGTCAAGCGGTTCGTACAGTTTCCAACTTGACGAGTCCCATCCTGTATCTCTGCGAAAGCTTACGCCGTTATAGAGGTCGCACAAATCTTCGTTAAGCTCAAAGCCTGCACTGCGCAAGCCTTCGTACAGTGGCACTTGACCGTAGGTCGACGCCGTTCCGCTACCGAAGCCCATGTAGATAAAGCCATTGTCGCAACCGCCCCAGCCGAACACGTTTAGCGCAGGATTAGACAGGGGCAAAGTATTATTGTCGTTTTTCAACATTACGATGCCTTCACCGGCAATTTCCTGCGCCAGTTCTTCGGCTTCGAGTTTCTTTTGTTGGTACTCGGATGAGCTGTAATCAACGCCAAAACCGCAAAGATAGCTTGTGATGTGTTTGTTGTATCTTACTGCAAATCCGTTCAGTACGACAAACAATGCAATCAACATGAATATTGCCACCGTGTTGATAATTTTTAGAGATTTTTTCAAAGTCATTGTCTCCTTGTGTAAGTCTAAAAGGTTGTCAATTGTTACGCCGCAACAAACTCGAAGTAGTCAAGGTTTATAGCCTCGGCACCTTCATTCAACGTTATGGTCAGTTCGTTTACACCTTCTTTCAATTCAAATTCGCCAAGGGTGTACACGTGCCAATCGTGCCATACATATTGCGCACCATCGGCATTTTGTATGGTAAGTCCGGTCGTAACCTTATTGTCATTCCACTTGATAACGGTATTGTCGTCTACAATATAAGGCGAGCTTTTGGCTGCGCACATCTTTACAACCACTTTGCCTGCGACATCACTGTGTATACGCACAGTAATAGTGAATTGACTTTGATTCATCCAGATACCAATGGAACGTCCACCGCTTGTATTAGGATTATTCTCCGTATCGCTGTGATTTTCCACATAAAGATTTGTATCGGTGAGCGTGCCATCGGGTTTGTAGACGGAACAATCCTCGGCTTCAACCTTGATTGTTTCAAACTCCGTTTTGGGGAATACGATTTCAAAGTAATCGTAGTTAGGAGAGGCTCCTCCGATCAACTCAAAACGAATTTCATTGTCACCCTTTACAAGTTGTACATTTGCAATTTCGTACACGTGCCAATCAAACCAAACATACTTGGAGTCGGCAGTGCGGAACAGATTGAGCCCTGTCTTTACAACAACACCATTTACCTTGGTAACAACGTTGTCGTCAAACACGTACGCATCAGTAACGGACATACGAACAAGCAATCGGACCGTTGCCGTTACCGTACTGTTGTAACGTAACAGAAGTGTATTGCCGCTGTTGCCCATTTTGCCAACGGAAATGCCTCCACTAGTTGTGAGGTTGCCTTCCGTCGCGCTGTGTTGTTCGGTGTAATCGGCTGTATTTAGTTTGTCACCGGACGGACCGTAGATGTCGCATGTTTCGGCTTCTATGCGCACGTCATCGGGCATTTCGATCGATTCGGGTGTAGGCTCTTTTTTCGCCGTGAATACCACCTCAAAATAGTCGTAATTGACTGACTCTTTTTCTTCAAGTAGTTTTACGGCAAACACGTTTACACCTTCCCTGACAGGAACATTTGCAATTTCATATGTGTGCCAATCGAACCACGGATACGGCGTATTTTCGTCACGATTAACAACAATACCTGTAGCTATTGCTTCGCCATTGATTGTAGTAGACGTATTCTCGTCAAATACATAGCGAACGTAGTGCGCAACACGCAACCTTATCGTAACCGTTCCGTCGGCAAGTGCGGTAAAGATAAGTTTAACCGTGTTTTGACTGTTGTTCATTTTACCGATGGACATTCGGTTACTTGTGTCAGGATTGCCCGTCGTATTGTTGTGGACTTCGGTAAGCGAAGCAATATTTACTTCCTCTCCGTCCATGTTGACAACATCACAATCTTCAGCTTCAACCTTGATTGTTTCGTCAATGTTAACCTCGGTCTGCCCCGGGTAAGGATTGGACAAACTTTTGACCTTAATACGCAAAATCGCAGTTAAGCCCCCGAAAGAAATCGTTACTTCGGTATCGGCAGGCGTCAACGCCGCTGTTTTGTCGTAAGTAAAGCCTGTTACACCGTAGCTGTGACCATTAGAATATGTTGCAATTACAACCATATTGCTTGGATCAAACACGTCGCCTTCCGTATAGGAAATTTTTGGAAAGTTTTGAATTTTAACATCCGTCAGCTCGCGAGCTTCGGGGTTGACTACAATGTCGAAATAGTCCACGTTGGGCATAAAGTTGTCCATGTGGATAGCTAATTTGTTGAGTCCCTTATTAAGTTTAAGACCTTCGATAGTATATTCGTTCCAATCGTACCAATAGTGTTGCGGAGAAACCGAATGAGCCACCATAAAACCGGTTGTAACGGTTTTGTCGTTCCACTCCGTAGTCGTATTAGCATCGAAATCAAGCGGTTGCTCGGGTGCGCCAAGGCAAATATTGACAGAAACCGTAGCTTCAACTTCGCTCCAAATACGCACCATAATGATATTGTTAGGGTTGTCGAAGTAGTTAAGATTACCCAATGAAACACCACCGCTCGTATTAGGATTGCCCTGAGTTTCGCTATGGTATTCGAGATATTGAGTTTTGTCCTTGCCTGCCGCTTCGGAGGCAAGCCATGCGTCTTCCGCTTCCACACGATAAGTCTTGGTTTCCGTGGAAGTAATGTCAAGTTCGCGCTCGATCTCCTTTTCCGTCACGGTAATTTTGACAACGGCTGTCTTTTCCTGATAAGTAATGACAATTTCCTTGTCGTCAACGGTCAATGCGTCGGTTTTGCTGACGGTGTAGCCGTTTGCGCCGCCCTCGGCTACGATTTGTCCGATTTGATACTTCAAGTCGTGGCACTTGCGGTTGATTAGGTCGATGTTTTCCTTGCTTATTTGATACTGCTTGCGCTCGGTAAGCCAAATGTGGTTGGTTACCTCCAAGTCGCGCTTCAACTTTTGCACGTCAATCATGATGAACTGAATAAACAGCATAAAGAAACAGCACAAAATATTGTACACGTAGGTGGTAATCACGTTGACATACAGCACTTTTGCGTTGAGAAAGTTTTGCTCGTTGGAGTTGTACACCACAACGGCGTTTAGCACGATGTCAACAAACAGTATCAGCACAACCCAAATCAGCAACGTAGGTTTGCGCAACACAAATTCGCCGTCTTGGGCAATGCGCCGCGCAAAAAACGTGTAACACAGCGTGTACACAATGAAGTAACACAAAAAGTACGCTAACACCGCCACAGCTGTATTTTGCGTGATTGTAGTAGCCGAACTGCCGTAGATTGCGTTGGCGGTTGCGCCGCTGTCGGTGACAAGGGTTACGTACAGACTGTAAAACTGAAAAGACATATGGCGCATTGTGTATGCGGCGACGGCACAGTAAGCAATGTTGACAAAACTTTCGTTGTAACACAGCATAACTCCGCCGACGGTTGCGGCAAACAATGCAAGAAACATAACCGAGGAGTAAAACGCATTGTAGCTGACTATCGGAAACAGCCACGCAAGCAACAACCCAACCACGCACATTGCGGCAAAACGCAACCAAAATTTACTGCGACGTTTGAGCCGCAGGGTAAACAAAAACTCGGCAACGAGCAATTCCGCCATAAATACGACTTTGTAGACTGTCAAGCTCATTGGCGTCACCTCAAATTTTTGTCAATTTCGTTTTTGCCGTAGTAGTCGGCAACTACTTGCAAAAAAGACTTTTTCTTTGGGCGGGATATTGCCAACCAATCTTTGCCAACCTTGACGGAGTTGTCGCGAATTTCCGAAACGTATTTGAGATTGACCAAGTAACACTGGTTGCACAGCACAAAATCTCGGTTTTTCAACTGTTCTTCCACGGCGCGCATAGATCCGCGACTTTCCACATTGCCGTCGCTTGTGTGGTACACAATGTCGTGATCGGCAATTTCCACGTAAAGTATGCAGGAACTGAACACCTTTTTGATGTATTGCTTGCCGCGCACGATGATTTGTGTATCGTCAGTGCTTTGCACACGTTGCATAATGCGGGTGAATTTGAGGAAAAAGCTGCTGTACGTCAGCGGTTTTAGGATGAAGTCGAATGCGCCCACATCGTAACCGCCAACGACAAACTACGCCATGTTGGTGACGAAAACCAGCACGATGTTGCCGTCGATTTCTCGCAACCTACGCGAGGCTTCCATGCCATTCATCCCAGGCAACTCGATGTCCATAAACACAACGTCATAGTCGGGGCGGTAGTCGGTGAGGAACTGCTCGGCGGAACCGAACGTAAAGCAAGCAAATTGTTCGTTTTTCTCGCTGCCGTAACGCTTCAAGTAGTCGCACAGCATTTTTTGCGCAACGCCGTCGTCCTCTATTATTGCAATGTTTCTCATATTTTTCTCCGTTTTTGCCAAGGTAAAGCTTGTAATAACGACTAAATCAAACCGATGTTATTCGTTGTCATCACTTATCGGTTTTACAAGTTTGACGGCAAACGTAAACCCTATATATTTTTAGCCTACACTGTAAAACAATACTTATCAATACCTTTTTTACAAAAAATTTTGTGTTTTTTTTACGCGCCGTATCGACATAAAATACTACGCAAAACACGTTGAAATTACGGTGTCAAACAAAGAAAACGTCCGCCTTGCAAGCATACAGAATGCCGCAAAACGGACGAAAAAAGTCAATACGTATTAAGATTTTTACTACATGACTACAGTATGCGACATCATGCAAACGGTCACATTCAAGCTTCGGTTTGCGTTTCCTCTTGCGTTGCCGTAGTTGCGTTGCGCTTGTAGATTTCCGCAAGCATCATGTCGTAGTACTCCTCGTCAATAATAAACTTTTTGTTTTGTATAACGAGTGCAACGACAATCAATACGGCAGGCACGACGGAAACTGCCGCGCGCACCCACAACCGCATGCCGAGATCGCGATTGCCGTAAAAGTGATTGTCCGCCACATTGTGATTTTTGTCACGTATCACCGCCGTACTTTTTGCGGTAAGTAGTCCCGTATCGTTCAAATTGCCCAATGTGTAATCTTCCGCAACGCCGTCGCCGTCGATATCCACATACATGTCGAGTATCGCCTGCATATACTGCGCTTCTATTTGGTAATTGGCAAGCACGCCGTCTTTCAATTCCTTGTTGTATTTGGCATTGATTGCTTGCACTTCGCTGTCCGTCTTGCCGACAATTTCGGCGGCATATTCCTTGTAGATTCCTTGCAAGGTGGACACATACACAGCCTTGTTTGCTACGTCGGCTTGGTCAAAAAATTTCTTTTGCACTTCCATCGCCGAAATGTTTTGACTCAGTAAATACACCCCCGACACAAGCAACACCACCGTAGTAAACGCCATTTTCAATGCGTCGGACATCTTTGCCATAAACGGGCGCAGTGTGGACACAACAGCCTCGTTACGTTCGCCCTGCTTGTACTCGTTGTACTCCACACAGTTAGTCATATTGATTATGCTTGCCATGTAGAATATCGCTTGCCCGCTAAACACCAACACGCCAAACAGCGACAGCGTAAGCAAATTGAAAGGCAATATATCCGTCCAGCCCAACAACGCCACACCCAAGTAGCCGACGCATGCAACGATTACCGAAATTTTTTGCAATCTACGCCGTCCGAGTTTCTTTGCAAGCATGGGATAAAACACCTGCGCCGCAATGTTGACCACGCCGAACACCACTATGAACAAAATGGTATCTCCGTTGTAGCCGATTTCCAAGTAGTACAAATTGTATGCGAGCGCAACCAACAAACCGCTACCCACACTGAAAAACAACATACTGAGCGTCATCCACAACACTTGGTCGTTGTTTTTGATAGTTTGCCACATGCGCTTTAAGGATATTTTTTCGTTTACTTCCATTTCCGCGCGCGGACGTTCCTTTATCAACAACGCCATGCCCACCTGCATAAAGACAAACACCGCAGTAATGATTACCGAGTTGAGCGAATAGGCTTGTCTGACGTTGCCCGGTGCAAGAAAAGTAACCAAACCTTGAGCAATAAACGCACCCACGCCGGCAAAAACAACGGTAAGCATTGTGGCGGAATTGCGCTGTTCCTTTTTGCTGGACAGACTTGCAAGCATAGACCAGTAGCCAATGTCGTTCATGGTAAAGGAACTTTCCCACAACAAATACAACACGCCCATTACTGCAACAAATCCCCAACCGCCGAGCGTATCAGGCAAATTGAACATCGCCAAAATACATGCCCCCGTACACACCGCTCCGATGAGAATCCACGGACGGAATTTTCCCATCTTCATATGCGTGCCTTCGATTATCGCGCCCATCATCGGATCGTTGACAGCGTCCCAAATTCGACCTACTACACCGATAAGCAGGCTTATCGTTAAAAACTGTTCCGCCGTCATACTTACGCCGAATTGTATGTACGTCAGCAAAAATGAGCCTATTAGTTGATACGCCATGTCACGACCTATCCCGGAAATGCCGAACAACCATTTGTTGCGATTAAACCGTTTGTCCTCCGCCGATACCGTTTGTGTGTTTGCCATCGGATACTCCCTGTTAGCTGTCAAGGTAAACCCTTACAACCGAATTTTATAAACACTCCGACGCGCGCAAAATGCAATAGACAACATATCCGCCGCGTTGTTTGTTTTCATATACAGTATATCACATAATGTCAAACAATTGTTAAATAATGAAAAATTTTGTATATTGTTTTGCGATTAAGCACCCTTCCCGCAAAGCAAAAAAAGCGGCACGACCTTGGTCGCAACGCCGTTGTGGATTTGTTTGGTTGTAAAAAAAAACAATTAAGGATTGGTAGCTTGTTTTTCGCAATTCTTGTTGCATTCACCTCCTTTTTGTTCCAAAGTTATAATTGTTGGTTTCAATCCGTATCCCCAATCAGATATTCCGTTTGCAAATACGCCATCCACATTACATCCCCAACAATATAAATCTCCGTTTTCGTCTAACGCCATTGAAAAGGATCCCATAGCCACGGCATAAACAAATTTATTATTATTTGTTATTTGCATGGGTCTGTCGGAATTTCGCATCGTGCCGTCACCTAATTTTCCAAATGCATTGTCACCCCAAGCCCAAATGTTTCCGTTTTCGTCTATCGCCAAAGAGTGATAGTATCCGCAAGAAACACTGACAAAATGCGTGCTACTTGCAACTTTTACTGGTTGTATATCTATCGTATATCTTCCGTCTGATGCCATCGTGTTATATCGCGCGCCCCACTCCCAAATATTGCCGTCAGTGTCAACGGCAGCTGTATGATGCGAGCAGGTGGAAATATCTACAAATCTTACTTTTTCACTTACTTTTTGAAAGGTTTTATCGTTTGAAGCTTCTATGGACAAGTATCCCGAGCCGCGAGTCCACAAATAGCCGTCGGTGTCTATCAAATATATTCCCGCTTCTCTCGCAACGACCTTGACAAATTTCTGTTCCGTAGTAATTTTCGTCGGGATAAGTTTTTCCTCTGCATTATCATCGAAAAGTTGTGTATCAAGCCACATGCCCCACGCCCACAAATTACCGTCTTTGTCTATAGCAAATGAAGATAGAAACCCCGTTTCAACTTGGACAAATTTTGTATCGTTAGTTATTTGCACAGGTGTGCTTTTTCGATCCTTATCTCCTGTACCTAGCTGTCCGTTACCATTGCTTCCCCACGACCATAGGTTACCGTCGATGTCTATGGCTAACGTATATGAGCTACCGGCGCAAATCTGTTTGAAGCGTCTATCTTCGCATGTTGGAACGAACGTTGTTTGCATCTTGTTGTCGCCGTTTCCGA